>Ga0163199_1000485_pt1 | contig 25070 bp, 19 predicted proteins | sample PL_2010_150m_FD_113537 | JGI IMG/M metagenome (GOLD analysis project Ga0163199, IMG submission 113537) | Freshwater microbial communities from Powell Lake, British Columbia, Canada to study Microbial Dark Matter (Phase II) - PL_2010_150m | ecosystem: Environmental > Aquatic > Freshwater > Lake ...
CCAAAGGGGCGCAGAGCGAGACGAAGTCGAAGGGCGCGACCGAGATTGCTTCGCGAAGTCTTGTCCTGAGCGAAGTCGAAGGAGCGCTCGCAATGACGAATCGGCTGAGCAGTTACGATCATTTTCCATAAATCTCTTTAATAAATTGCATCGTATACACTTGCGACACATCCACTGTCTGCGTGATCACTTTTTGCTCACGCAGAGTTTTTTCCATCCCGCTCCAAATCTCCGGCTTCATCCAGCCAATGAAATCTTCGCCAGTGTTGATCAGCGGCAAGGCGGCGGTCATTTTGGCATTTTCCAGCGCGGCACCGGCGTGCTACAGGCTGAAAGGAGAGAGATCAGCAATAGGTTTATCAGGACTCTGTTAGCGCAAAATTTTGTTTTCATTTCTTCACCTTAGTTTTTTTTACGCTCTGGCATTTCTGTTTAATCACCTCGGCTAATTGATCGATCTCGGCAGAGGTTTTGTCTAAAAATAAATCGGCGCCCATCTCCAAACACCGTTGGCGCACTTGCGGGTAGGGAAAGGCGGTCACAACAATGACAAAGGGCGGCTTGCTAAATTTTTTAATTGCCTCCAGCGCCGTCAAACCACTGCCCGGCATTCGCACATCTAAAATCACCACGTCAGGTTTTGTGCGCCGCACTTCTTCAATGGTTTGTTGGGCGTTCTCGGCTTGCCCCACCGTCTCGGCATTCTTGATCTCGCCGACGAGAGTCACTAACCGTTCGCGCATCACCGCCGAGTCGTCGGCGATGAATACTTTGAGAGGTTGAGAGTCCATGTAGATTGACTCTACGCTCTATTGAGGTGAGAGGCTATCAGTGCAAGGCGCGGAATTGTGTAGGGGAAAGGGAAGCGAGGCTGTAGGGGAATCCCTACAAGGAAATGTCTTAGAGCGCGTCTGAAGAGTCTTTTTTTGCAGTAACACAAAGGCTCGAAGACACTAAGCCACCAAGTTTTTTATAAGATTTTGTATTAGTCAGGCACATGGTAGACATCACAAGAGCCAGTAACGATGGGCGAATTCGTTCGGCGAGAGCGTTTTCGCACACATTTACAACTGTCTGTCATGCTCTTGACTAATACATTTTTTATAAGATTTCTTCATGTCTTTGTGACTTAGTGTCTTGGTGTTACATGTATTAACGAAGGTTTAAACGCGATTCACTCCACCAACCCCTGCTGCATCGCATAGCGCACGATCTCGGCGGTGTTTTTGAGATTCAATTTTTCCAAAATGCGCGCGCGGTAGGTGCTGATCGTTTTATCGCTCAAGGTCAGTTGCGCGGCGATCTCCGTCACTGTTTTTCCTGTGGCGAGTAAGCGCAGCACTTCATACTCACGATCCGAAAGCGATTCGTGCGGCAGATGTCTTGCCTCATCGCTCAACAAAGCGGCGAGCGACTCGGCGAATGTTTCACTGACATATTTGCCGCCGCTATGCGCTTTGCGAATCGCCTCGATCAATTCTTCGGGGGCGCGGTCTTTCGTTAAATAGCCCGCCGCGCCCGATCTCAAAGCGCGTTCGGCATATTGCGCTTCGGGATAGGCACTCAAGATCAGCACGCGGACAGAGGGCTGCGTTTGACGAATCTGTTTGAGGACTTCTAACCCGTTGAGGTCGGGCAGGGCGATGTCTAACAGGATCACGTCGCACTCATTCGCCGCAACGAGGCGCAAGGCTTCCGCGCCCGAGGCGGCTTCACCTGCGATGACCATATCGGACGTGTCGCCGATGATGTCTTTCAGTCCGCGCCGCACGACGGCGTGATCATCGGCAATCAGAATTCGAATCATTTAGGAATCCTCACTGTGATGATTGTTCCGTTGTGACTCTCGATTGAGACGCTTCCATTGAAATAAACTACTCGCTCGCGGACGCCGATCAACCCTAACGATTTGGGGTCGTTGATCTGATCGGCGGTGATGCCGACTCCGTCATCTTTCACCGTCAACCTGATTTCAGCTTCGTCTGCCTCTAACCACACCTCAATCTGCTTCGCCTGCGCGTGCCGCGTGATGTTGGTCAGCGTCTCTTGGAAGATGCGGAAGATCGCCGTCGTCCGATCTCGATCTAATGTGAGTTCTTGCGGCAAATTTAATTGGCAGACGACCTCCGAGCGTTTAGTGAATTCACTTGCCTGCCACTCCATCGCGGCGATCAAACCCAAGTCGTCTAACAAACCGGGGCGAAGATCAGAAGCGATGCGCCGCATGAGTTGAAGCGACTCGGTGATCATGGTCGTCATGCCCTGCGCTTTCTCGTGCAGGGCATGGGCTTCAGGCGGCAAGCGTTTGGTCAGCCACACCAAATCCATCTTGAGCGCGGTCAAGCTTTGCCCCAGTTCATCATGTATCTCGCGGGCGATCAGCGTGCGTTCTTCTTCGCGGGCGGTTTGCAAATGGTGAGTGAGGGCGCGCAGTTGTTGGCGTGAGCGATTGAGTTCTTCTTCGGCGCGCTTGCGCTCGGTGGTGTCGCGCACAATGCTTTGATAGCGCCCGTCGGTTAACATCTTGGCGCTAATCTCAATCGGGAAGATCGTGCCATCTTTCCGCTGGTAGAGTCGTTCCTTTAAAAGAGTTGCCCCGTCGCGCAACATCTCTAACTTCGGCGGGTCTTGCGCAGCGTCTTCGGGCAACAAGATAAGGGTGTAATCCTTACCGATAATTTCTTCTCGTGTATATCCCAGCATAGCGCAACCGTTGGTATTCACGTCTAAATAGCGCCCCTGCGCGTCCGTGATAAATATCCCATCTGCGGCTTGCTCTACCAACGCACGATACCGTGCCTCACTTTGCTGCACTGCCTCTTCCGCCCGCTTGCGCTCGGTGAGTTCTTGTTGCGTCTGTTCGTAGAGGCGAGAGTTTTGAATGGCGACGGTGATCTGTGAGGCAACGGTCTCTAACACGCGCTGATCGAATTCCGTATAGGCGTTTGGTTGAATCGATTCGATGTTGACCACGCCGATGATCTGATCGGCGGCGCGTAGTGGCACGCACAATTCGGAAAGAATGTCTTGGCGGATACCGTAATAGCGTGAGTCGCTTTGAACATCGCCCGAGCGCACGCTCTCGCCGTGCTGTGCCACCCACCCGGCGATGCCTTTGCCCACACGCGGCTGGCGCGAAAGGATGTAGGCGACGTCTGCTTTGTAGTAATCGGGCTCTTGTTTAATCGTACTGAGGGCAAAGGGGATCAAGTTCCCACTCGTCTCTTCGATCAACAAGACCGCGCAGTAGGTGTAGTTCAACACGTTCTCTAACACGCCGATGATCTCACCAGCGAGTGTTGGCGGAATATAGAGTTGTTGCAGTTTGCGCGATGCTTGGTAGATGGCGTTCATCTCGTTGGCCCGTTGGCTGAGAGAGTCTTCGGCGCGTTTGCGTTCGGTGATGTCGCGTCCGGTAGATTGAATCTCGATCAACTCCCTCCGGTCATTGTAGATCGCTCGATCTCGCCATTCGCGCCAACGCTTTTCGCCGTCGGGTAGTACGTCATATTGTTCAAATGTGGTGAAGGGCTGCTCAGGCGTGAGCGTTAGAAAATACTTTTTGATCTTTTGCGGGAAGTCATCCACCGACCCGGCAACAAAATTGGTTCCGAGCAACTCGTCGCGCCTCTTTCCATGATAGATACAAAAAGCATCGTTGACGTAAGTCAATGTGCCATCAGGTAAAAAGCGGCAGATCAATTCGGTGATGTCCTCTACGATGGCGCGGTGACGCGCCTCGCTCGTGCGCAGTGCTTGTTCTGCTTGCTCAATGGTCTTGCTAGTGCGTTCGGCGATCCGTGCAGTGATCGCTACAATCAAGACACTCGCTGCTAGCGCGATGAACGCCTGCCACAACGCGGGATTAAGTGACAGCAACGGCTGGAGCGTAGCTAGCCAACTTTCGATGAGAATGAATAACAGTATGGGAAACAAAAAGGCGCGCAACAAAAGACCGCGTGTGGTAGCGCCACTCCATGTGTGCAGCGCCGACACGCCGCCGACGGTCATCTTGATCTGCCCTATGCCGATTAACACAAACGCGACAGCAGTGGGGAAGGCAACCGGAATGATCGTCTCGCCATACAGCAACGGCGTGCCGTAAGCATAGCCGAGCAAGATCACCGCGTTGATACCTGTTGCGCCAGCGGCAAACAGCGCCGAGACGGTAGAGGCATTGTGCCAGCGTTGGGTGTTGATCAAAATAAAGAGTGCCGCGCTTTCTAACAGAAAAGATATGGCAGTCAACGGCGACGTCCGCCCCAACGGAGTTGAGCCGAGAAATTCGTTAGTGCGTGAGAGGATTTGCTCCACTCCCAAATCAACGCCGCTGATGAATTGCGTTAATACCAGCAGCCCCAACAAGAAGACGATACTCGCAGCCGCCAGCGCAAAGAGTCGGCTCAGGCGTTGCTCGTGCCAACGGGCAACGCAGAATAGCGCCGCACCGAGCAGGAGAAAAGCGAGTGCCGTACTGGGCGACATGGGAATATATCTATTCCACTGTCCAGCCAGAATCCGCACATTCGTCAGCCATCCAACTAAAGCCAATAAGGCGATGCCACTCGCAGTGACAGCGCACAGTTGAGGCAAGCGATGAATTTGCTGGAGGGCGATCCCATCCGCCTCCGCCGATTGCTTTCGCGGCATCTCGTTTGTATGTTTCTGCTGAGTGATGTTCATAGATGCTCCACCAATTTGTCAGGCTACATCTCATATAGTCACTACTGATTTTGCCCAGACACTCGCTCCCACCCCACTTTCAGGAAATCCCTCATTTATTAGAAACCGATGGCACGTCCTCGTTATTCAAGGTCGCTACTGTTACGACCTCCAATCGTTTGATCAGCTGGCGCGCGTTGCCAATACAACATGAGCCTTGCGGGTTACGCAGATCGCAGGCGCACTGTTCGGCTTGTATGCCGGCGTTGATGTTGTCTACAATCGCTGTGCGTTCTGCGGGCGATGCCTGACGCACTTCACCAACGGTGTGACGGAAACAGTAGCAGACGAGCCCCTCATCCGTCTCAGGTTCTTTTTGATAAACCCGCTCACGCACTTGATCCACCGTGAAAACTTGCTCGCCGTTAAGCGTGAAGTAAACGACGGGGCAGGTTTTTGTTTTGCAAAACAAATACTCTTCGTCTCGCACCTCTCGCAAGCTGATCGACAACATCGCTTTGACTGTTTGCCCTTGAACGGGCTTGCCGCTTTGCTGACATTGCGGGCAAGTCTTTGTCGGGCGCGACGGACGCGCTGTTGTTTGTGAGGGCAGTTCGCAAACCGCATTTCCAGCTTCTGGCGGACAACCACAAGAATCAGTCATTAGGTTTCTCCTTCGGCGATGTCATCCAAACTAAAATCTAAAGGCTACTTCAATTATAAGTTGAAGCAGCCTTTTTGTTTGTAGCGTAGGATTCGTGTAAAAACAAGTTCCTTGTTCAGGATGCAGTTAGACTGCATCCTGCTCGCAGTGCAACTGCTCGCGAACTATAAAAACGGAAGTTATTTTTGCACAACTCCTAATCTCGCGTGGACGAAAGTGAACGCGGGAACCGTCAGGCAAGGTGAAGCCGTTCCGATTCAGGTGATCGGTAATTTCTAATTGGCTTGGAGTCTTTCCTGTAAAGCAAGCGTCAAGGCGATGTATTTTTAGCATTTTTACGCGGGAATTACGGTTTCAACGGTGAACAGTCGTAAAACAGGACAGGAGGCTATTGCAACCAGTTATAAACGGATATAGAATAACAAAGTCGTTAGACGTTGTTCGTATCTCACCACCCCATTCAAAAAAGGAGACTTTCTATGGCAGCCCCTCAAGTACGTAGTGATTATGATCAACTCCAAGTGATTCAAAACACATTTAGCGCTCAGTCCGATGCCCTGCAGAGGATGAATCAGAATCTAAAGTCCCGCATGGACACCTTGCAAGGTGGTGACTGGATTGGTGAAGGCGCTAAAAAGTTCTATGGCGAGATGAACGATCAAGTGATACCCTCGCTCAAGCGTTTTGAAAAAGCTATGGCGGAAGCCGCCCGAATTACTCAGCAAATTTCACGGATCATGAAGCAGGCTGAGGATGAAGCGAGCGGCATCTTCAAGCTCTAGAAATTAACTAGTATAGAAAATGGAGGTCAATTATGCCTGATGTAAGAATGAATTATTCCTCAATGGAAGCGATGCAAAAGGCTTTCCATCAAGCACACAGCCAAATTGAGGACACCATGCGGGAAATGGAAAAGGTTGCGAAAATGATGGAAGATGGAGGGTTGGTTGGTATGGCTGGCGACACCTATCGTGAGGCGATCCGCACCAAGTTAGCGAAACGCATGAAGGTGTTGGCAGAAAAAATGAGGGAAATGGAAGGTGATATTCACGGCGCGGTCAGTGCGACTCGCGACGGAGTGTCTACCGCCCAGAGCCGATTTAAGTAAACCGAGAAGGAGCGTGTGATATGTCTTTTTTTCAGATCATCCGATCAGAAATCGAAAATGTATCTGCTACTGTGGGGCAGCAACAGCAAGTCACGCAGGGTGTGATGGATAAAATCAATTCATACCCTGCCAAAATTCAAGGCGCTTGGATCGGCGGTGATGCCGACGAATTTGCGTCAGATGTGGTTCGCAAGGTTATCCCGGCGATGACAGAATTAATCGCCGCTATCAGCGGTATTAACCTTAACCTATCCAGAGCGACCAGCACCGTTGACAATGCCGACACTCAGTCTCAAGGTTTGGCAAGTCAGCTCGGCGATGTCTTCTCGCAGATATAGGTCGAGAACGCACCGGGTTGATCTCTATTAAAGAACTGGAGGAAATACGCTATGGCTGGACAAGTTGTTCAAATGGATTATGCGGTCGTCGGCGATGTCTCTAACGGGTTCGGGCAGTCGGCTCAGATGTTGAGAGTCGTTTCGCAGATTCTTAGCGTGGCGATTGAAGTTTTGCGAGCGATGGCTTTCGCCAGTCTCGGCACGAGTTTGGCTCTCGCCAACTATCTGTCAGTTATTAAACAGAAGACGGAGGCCTTAGCCAAAGTCTGCGAAGAGTTTCAGAATGATCTGTCAAGAGCGATTGGCGATCACAAAAAGGGAGACGTTCAGGGCAAACGCTACTTCGGCGAAGGTATCAGCCGCTAATGTTCGGGCGTAATAACAAAGCGCGAGCCTCTTGATATGGCTCGCGCTTCTTTTTTTAATATCCTCGCTCAGCGGGTCAACAGCAGTCGAATAAGAATGTAGATAGCCAGAGCTAGAATGATCAGAGAGATCAGCGCCAGTGTGCCGATGAGAAAATACAAACGCCCAGGCACTGCCCGTTTTTCGGCGGGCGGTTTGGAGTAAACGGCAACCAACGTATTGGCTAATTCGAGTACATTACTAAACCGGCTGGCAGGATTTGGGGTAATGGCTCGTTCTACTATTTTTGCTATACCGGCGTGTTCCAGCTCGGGCCGTTCCAGAGGACGAGTGCTGCGGTGTTGAGTTACGACTTCACGAATTTGATCGTCACGCTGAGTCTTCGATTCAAACGCCGGTTTTCCGGCGAGCATTTCATATAAGATCGTACCCAACGAATAAACATCTGCCGCCGGTGTGGCTGTTTTAGTCCGCGAGCTGAGGAGTAATTCGGGCGCAGTATAAGCCGGCTCCCAAATTTTAGCCCAATCGTATACGCTCTCCATTTCGTTGCCATTGATGATGAGCCCTAGATCAAGCAGAAGAGGTCTCAAATAACCCTCTTTATCTGTGTCAATCAGGATCATATCGGGCGTGAGGCAAAGGTGACACCTGTTACTTGAAGCCACAGGTCGTAGTGCCTCGGCTAAAGTAATGACGAGCCAAGCCGCTTGATAGTGCCAGAGCTGCGGATTTTCGAGGAGGAGATCGCTTAGGAATTTTCCTTGAGCATGACGAAAAATGCTGAAGAATTTTGTTTCACCCCGAAAAGTGAGTTCGCCGTAAGGACGCTTGGATGACACCGGATAGGGTGATAGAGGCACGGGCAAGAGGGGCCTGACGCTTGGCAAGAAAGATTTGATAACCGACATCGGAAACCACGGATTATCCGCCAGCGACTCGAGTGCCATCGTTTCTCGTTTAAGCCGCTCCTCACAGTCATCAGATCGATGCGCCACTTTAAGCAGAACTGTTTCTTCGCCGCGCATCGCTTCGTACAAAGCGGCAGTGCGCCAGACGCGCAACAGCTTCGTTACTTTTAAGTCGCCTAAGTAATCGCCATATTTGAGTACGCTGTATCCTTGCTCAGCCGGACAATCCGTTCGTTCACACCATAGATTACCGTCTTGCGTAATGCGTTCACATCTTTCGCAGAATCTATCCATAGTACCTCAAAACCTTGACTGGAATTTTTATGTTCATAAAATCTCGACTGTCGGAAAAGTGGGTTGATGCCTCTTGAAAAAAATAGCGTGAATTGTTTGACACTAGCAGGTGGGTCGTGAGAGAATGTGTTGCGTCTATTCTATGCCTGCTTTTCGTCTTGTCAAATTGCATCGGCGTTAAGTTTTACCTTTTGTAAGAGGTCAAATTGCTTTTTAGGGAATTGAGCCATGGCTATCGAATACATTGATCGTCCCCCTCGTATCCAACCAGAACTCCCCATCGCAGAGGTTGACATTCCTGAGCCACCGGGGCAGCAAGCCTCCGAACAATCCATCCTCACTCTGATCGTGCCCTTAGTGACTATTATTGGATTTGTCTTTGTAAGCGGCTCCGGCAATATCTTATTCATCATTCCCATTGGGTTGGCGATGGTGCTCTCGATAGGGCTTGCCATCTACACCGCTCGACAACAACGTAAGGAACTTCAAGCCAAGCAGAAAGCCTACAAGGAATTTTTGGCGGAGATGCGTCAGGAAATGACGCGGTCACACAATGTGCAGCGCATCTTCTTTCAACATAACTATCCCGATGCCGCCACCCTCATTGAGATCGCCGCTCGAAAAGAAACCAGCCGCTTCGGTTCACGCTTGTGGGAGCGTCGCCCTACCGAAAGCGATTTTGGCGCGGTGCGACTTGGCATTGGCAGCCGACCCTCTACCGTCATTTACAAATTCGAACGCGGCGGTTCCAGCCCGCTTGATGAAGATACGTTGACCAAAGATGCGCGCCAGTTGGCGATTGATTCCAACATTCTCCCCAACGTGCCGATCACAATACCGTTGCGCCCCTTCGTCAAAGAGCAAAGCGATAGTGACGAGTCGCCAACCGACTCGGAAAAATCTGCCGAACCGAAAACGATCACGGCGCGACATTCTGTCGGCATCTTCGGAAAAAATCCCACCAACACCGCCGACTTTGCTCGCGCGATACTCGCCCACTTCACTGCCTTTCATTCACCCATCGACTCTCGACTTTATGTGGTCGGCTTGCCCAACGTGATGCCGGGTTGGGAATGGGCGGAGTGGCTGCCGCACTGCAATGTCCGCAGCGTGGTTGAAGAAACCGAACTCGCCCCCGGCAAGCCCAAGCAGTTTGATCAGCTATGCTTTTCTCCGGAGAAAGACAAAGTCTCCGATTTTTGGAAACGCATCAAGAAAGAGTTGGATGGACGACAAGTGCGCTTGCGTGAAACGAGTGACGATGAATCGCAAAAAGGCGCCACCGATGTCACGCTGCCTTTTCTTCTCATCGTCGTTGATCTGTTAGGTGATATCCCCGACAACTCTCCTTTAAAGGATGTCGCCTCGGAAGCGGTGGTCGCCACGATCAACCAGAACGGACCCGCGCTTGGCGCCGCCATTATCTTCCTTGCCACCGACCCGTCGAGGATTCCTAGCGATTGTGTTTCCATGATCGAAGTAGCATCAGTCGGCGAGAATGTTGTCTTCCGTTACACCGAGGTCGGGATTAATTCACCGCGCTACATTGGCGATGCCGACGTGATGAATGTGGCGGACGCCCGGCAAAAGTTTGCCGCCAAGATTCGGCGGCTCAATATCCGGCGCAGCTTCGGGAGCGATCTGCCGCACTCCGTCAATCTGCTCGAAATGCAATCGGTGCTTGAATCACGAAAAGTAGACACGGTTGACAAGTTGACGATCAAAGAAAATTGGGAGAGAAGCCTTCTCCCGCAGAATCAAGAATGGTTGAGCGCGCCGATTGGTCTCGTTAGCATGAGAGAGATTCGGAATTTGGTCTTCTCCGCCAAAGAAGGGGGTGACGGCGTCCACGGCATGATCGCCGGCACCACCGGATCGGGCAAATCAGAATTATTGTTGACACTCATCGCCGGTTTAGCGATCAAATATGATCCACGCCTCGTCAACTTTGTGCTCGTTGATTTTAAAGGTGGCGCGGCTTTCGAACCGTTCAAAAAACTTCCGCACTGCGTGGACATCTTAACGAACTTGCAAGCGAATGCGGTGGAGCGCATGTTCACCGCGATCCAAGCCGTCATGGAAGAACGCGCCGCGTTGTTAGCCCGAAGCGGCGCAAAAGATTTGGTGGAGTATCGCAAAAAAGTTGTCCCCCGTCTTGCGCCGGACGATCCGCTGCCGCGCACCTTTCCGCACTTGTTCATCATCGTTGATGAGTTCGCCGAGATGATCACTGCCAACCCGGAGTATCGTTCCAAATTCGAGAGCGTCACACGATTGGGTCGCGCATTTGGAGTCAGTTTAATTTTAGCGACGCAGCGCCCATCGGGATCTGTTTCGGATCAGATGCGAGCCAATATGAAATTCCGCATCTGCTTGCGCGTGGAGACGCCGGATGACAGTAAAGAATTGCTGGGGCAGCCAGACGCGGCGTTCCTACCCAATTTGGGTGGTCGTGGTTATTTACAAGTGGGCAATGATGTTTTGACCGCCGCTCAAATTGCGCGAGCGGGCGGTGATTATAGTGATGAGCGGACGGAAGTTCTGCGCGATGTTATTTGGCTTGATGAGGAGTCACCCGCTTCTGATGCCGCCAACGGCAACAGCAACCAGCCTCTCTATTCGAGCCTTGAAGTTGCCGAAGCGTTGGGGCTTAAGCCCGGTGATAAACCGACCACGTTAGTAGATTGGATCGTCGGCGTCACCGCGCTCCGAGCTAAACGCGACGGCGTGCCGAAGCAATCGAAGCCGTGGCCCAATCCATTGCCGGAACGTTTATCACTCAACGAACCTGTTGGCGCAGATTATTTAAATACAGATCGTTTAGTAGATGCAAACAAAACCATTGTGATCAACACGGCAGTGACCGCGTGGCTCAACACAACCGAAGAGAAGCCGTTGTGGAAATCTGTTGACTGGAAATCGCCGCCGCCGTTGCGCGCCGATGTCGGCATCATTGACAACCCCTATCAAGCTGAACAACGTTTGCTCACGATTGATCTCTCCACCGATCCCGTTGTTTTGTTCGGCGCCGCCGGGCGTGGTAAATCTACTTTTCTAAAAACATTGTTGACCGCGCTTGCCGCTGACCGCTCCCCTGCCGATCTACACATGTATGCTTTTGATTTTGGTCGAGGCGGGCTGAAGGCTATCAAAGCCTTGCCCCATCTCGGCGCATCCATTGACGCTTCGGAGACGGCGCGAGTGGATCAGTTGATGCGTATGTTACGCAATCTTGTCAACGAGCGGCAGGAGCGTCTGGCGAAGTATGCCTCGTTGGCTGACTACAATGTCAAAAACCCCGGCAACATCTTCCCCGAGATTGTGGTGGTCGTAGACAACTTTGCCGAATTTAAAGAAAGTTATGAGCATCTCATTCCGGAACTGATGGCGCTGATCCGCGATGGGCGAGCCTTCGGAATCTATTTTGTGATCACTGCCAGCAGCACCAACGATCTGACGGGCAAACTCTATAACTTGCTCACGCAACGACTCACCGTCACTCTGGCTGATCGAACTGCCTACAGTGAAATCGTTGGATCGGGCGTGCCGAATTTTGACAACGTTCCGGGTCGTGGTTTAGTTGCTATCGCGGTCAAAGATAAACCCGTCCCGCTCGAATTTCAGATAGCTATGCCGGGTATCCCGGGTGAACCTACTGATCTTGATCAGCCCGATCCGTATCAAGACTTAGCCCAACGAATGGAACGGCTGTGGTTTGGTATGGGCGGCAAACGGCCTTCGGCTGAATTGCCACGCGCGCTCACTTTGTTGGATATGTTCTCACTCGTTGACGGCAAGCCCATCAACGTGATCGGCGATCTCGATGTCGCCGCGAAGTGGAAGCGCAGTATGGCGCCGGAGAATCAAGAATGGTTGCGCGGCGCGATAGGTTTGATCAGCAGTAAAGAAGTGCGCTCGCTCTTCTTTCAAGCGCAAGCGGATGGCGTGCATGGTATGGTCGCCGGCACCACCGGCTCCGGCAAATCGGAATTGCTTCAAACATTGATCAGCGCAATGGCAATTCGATACGATCCGCGCCTCGTCAACTTTGTGTTGGTGGATTACAAAGGCGGTCCCACCATCGAACCGTTCCGCAAGCTGCCTCACTGCGTGGACATGGCGACCAACTTGCAAGGTAACGCCGTCGAGCGCATCTTCATCGCCATCAACGCTGAAATGAATCGGCGATCGGAAATTTTGGCGAAGTCGGGCGTGTCCGACCTTGTGGAATATCGCAAGAAAGTCATCCCCGGACTCAAACCCGATTCGCCGTTGCCCAAAACATTCCCGCATCTGTTCATCATCGTGGATGAGTTCGCTGAGATGATCGCGCAGAACCCTGATTATCGAGTCAAGTTTGAGAGCATCACTCGCTTGGGTCGTTCCTTCGGCGTCAGTTTGATTCTCGGAACGCAGCGCCCCTCCGGTGTTGTTTCCGATCAGATGCGGGCGAACATGAAGTTCCGCATCTGCTTGCGCGTAGAAACACCCGAGGACAGCAAAGAACTTTTAAAGCGGCCCGACGCCGCGCGTTTGCCACAGATCGGTGGGCGCGGCTATGTGCAAGCCGGCACCGATCTCCTGACCGAAGTGCAGGCGGCGTGGTCGGGCGCGCCCTACGATGGCGCAACAATCAACGACCCGCTATATCCGGTGGACACGCTCTTGCGAGTATTGGAGAAGCAAGGCGATCCACCACGATCACTGTTAGGTTGGGTCGTTGGTGCGTTGGCGGCGGAGGCTGAGCGGTTGGGCATTCCTAAACAGATGAAACCGTGGCCCGATCCGCTGCCCGAAACGTTGAGTCTTAATACGCCGATTGATGCCACTTACATCGCGGAAGCCAAGCACGCCAAAGAGGCAGTGATCAACCCGGCGGTGGCTAATTGGATTGCCAACGCTAAGGAAATATCATTGTGGACACCGTTCGATTGGACGACGCCGCTGCCTTTGCGAGCCAGCGTAGGATTGATTGACAATCCTTTCCAGGCAGAACAACGAATCATCACAATTGATCTCGCAGGAGATCCACTTGTGATCTTCGGCGCGTCGGGGCGTGGCAAGACCACCTTTGTAAAGACGTTATTGCTTTCGCTTGCCGCCGTCCGCTCGCCGCATGAGCTTCATATATACGCCCTCGACTTCGGGCGCGGCGGGCTCCGCTCGCTCCGCTCACTGCCGCACCTCGGCGCTTCCATCGATTCATCTCAACCGGATCGGGTGGAGCAATTGTTCCGCATGGTCCGCAGCATGATGAACGAGCGCCAAGATAAGCTGGCTAAGTATGCCTCGTTAGAAGATTACAACGCACAGCACAAAGACAATCCTGAGACTATGTTCCCGGCGGTAGTGGTCGTGATCGACAACTTTGCTGAGTTTAAAGAAAATTATGAATACCTTATCCCGGATTTGATTGCGATGGTGCGCGATGGGCGGGCTTTTGGCATCTACAATGTGATCACCGCGGGTCAACCGAATGATGTTCCGGCGAAACTCTATAACGTCCTCTCGCAACGACTGACATTTACTTTGCCGGATGCAACAGCTTACGCCGACATCGTGGGACGGGGAGCGCTCACTTTGCAGAACGTAGCGGGACGGGGACTGATCAACGTTGAAGGTCAGCCGTTAGAATTTCACACCGCTATTCCGATCATCGCCGGCGAAAAAGATGCTTACGCCAAAGTTGCTGAACGGATGGAAAAGGTATGGTTCGCCATGGGCGGCAAACATCCGGCGGCGGAGATTCCAAAAGCCATTACCTTGTTAGAGATGTATCAAGTCATTCAAGGGAAGCGGGTTGACCGTATCGGCGATTTAAACATTGCCGAGAACTGGCAGCGGAGTATGTTGCCGGAAAATCAGGAATGGCTCAATGCACCTATCGGGTTGATCTCTAGCAAAGAAGTCCGCAACATGATCTTCTCTGCCAAAGCGGGCGGCGACGGCGTGCATGGTATGGCGGCTGGCACTACCGGTTCCGGCAAATCGGAATTGATTCAAACTCTGATCAGCGCGATGGCAATTAAATATGATCCGCGCATTGTGAACTTTGTGCTGGTGGATTACAAAGGCGGTCCCACCGTGGAGCCTTTCCGCAAATTGCCGCACTGCGTAGACATCGCCACTAACTTGCAAGGCAATGCGGTGGAGCGCATCTTCATCGCCATCAACGCCGAAATGAATCGGCGCTCGGAAATTTTGGCGAAGTCCGGCGTGGCGGATTTAGTTGAATATCGCAAGAAAGTTATTCCGACTCTGAAGCCCGGCTCGCCATTCCCGAACACCTTTCCGCATCTCTTCATCATCGTGGATGAGTTTGCGGAGATGATCACGCAGAACCCCGATTACAAAGCCAAGTTTGAATCGATCACACGGTTGGGCCGTTCCTTCGGCGTCAGCTTGATCCTCGCCACACAACGCCCATCCGGCGCGGTCACCGACCAGATGCGGGCTAACATGAAATTCCGTATTTGCTTGCGCGTGGAAACCACGGACGACAGTAAAGAAATGCTGGGGCGTCCGGATGCGGCAACCCTTCCGGCTATCGGCGGACGTGGTTACATTCAGGTGGGCGGCAGCTCGATCATGGAAGTGCAGGCAGCATGGTCAGGCGCACCCTACGATGAAAGCAAACCCGATGCGGTGTATCCGGTGTCGGACATCCTCGACGCGCTCGATAAGCAAAACGATCCGCCGCGCTCTCTGCTCGGTTGGTTAGTCGGAGCGTTGGCGGCAGAATCTGGGCGGCAACACATCCCCAAACAATTCAAGCCGTGGCCCGATCCTTTGCCGGAAAAACTTCCACTCAACAATCCGGTAAATGCGGAATACATTCAGCAAGGCAAGTTGGGAAAAGAAATTGTCATCAATCCGGCTGTTGCCGCATGGATGACTAACGCCGAGGGGAAACCGTTGTGGCAGCCGCATGATTGGAAGAAGCCGTTGGTGGCGAATGCGCCGATAGGAATCGTAGATAACACTTTCCTCGCCGAACAACGTGTTCTCAACATTGACCTCTCCGGTGATCCGCTAATTATTTTTGGCGCGGCGGGACGCGGCAAGACCACTTTCTTAAAATCACTGCTCGTCTCGTTGGCGGCGCAATACTCGCCCGCCGACCTGCACATCTTTGCTCTCGACTTTGGGCGTGGCGGATTAAAAGCTCTACGCAAACTTCCGCATGTAGGCGGCATTGTTGACACGAATGAAGAAGAACGAGTCGAACGGTTAATCCGCATGTTGCGTAACATCATTGACGAGCGTCAATCGAAGATTCAATCTTACGACTCGCTGACGGACTACAACGCCAAAAATCCTGACGCCGCCTTCCCGCCGGTGGTGGTTGCCATTGATAACGTCTCTGAATTTAGAGAAACCTACGAGCGTTTCCTGCCCGATCTCATTGCGCTGGTTCGTGATGGTCGCTCCTTCGGGATGTATTTTGTGATCGCCACCGCTCTGACGAATGACGTGCCATCCAAATTGTTTAACGTGCTGACACAGCGCATGACGCTCACCTTACCCGATCCTTCCGAGTATTCGGGTATTGTCGGGCGCGGTTGGCCCGGCTTCAACGATGTGCCGGGGCGCGGCTTGATGGTAGACCTGGTGAATGACAAACCACAACCTCTTGAATTCCAAACAGCCATGCCCATCGGCGCGGCAGAGACGGATTACTATAAAGAGCTCTCTCTGTATATGGAAAAGGCTTGGGCAACTTTAGAGAGTCAAACTCCAACGCTAAAAACTAAACGCCCGAAGTCGGTTGAGCCGTTAGCGAAAGTGATTGACATAGAGACACTCTTGCCGCCGATGGGGCAAGGCACGCTACCAAAATCAGTTGCGTTAGGCATCAACGATCTGGATCGTGAGCCGACGCGAGTTGAATTCCAATCGAAAGGATCGCATTGGATGGTGGTGGGACCGCCCGTCACCGGCAAGACAACCTCTTTGCGTGCGTTAGTGTTAGCCTTAGCCCATTCCTATTCGCCTTATCAACTGGCGATGGTGTTGGTAGATCCATCGGATGCCTCACGTCGTTTCTTTAACTTCGGCGGCAGCAGCGAGAACCTATTGGAAAGTTTGCCGCATGTGTTAGCCACTGTGACCAACGCCAAAGAAATGGATGAAGTGGTGATGCGCTTGCGCGCCGAATACGATGAGCAAGTCATCGCGCAATTGCAGGGCAAGACCGCCGTCTTCATCCCGGAGAATAATCAGAAACGATCCATCGTGGTCATCGTGGATCATTACGACGATGCCGAGAGTTTAAATAAAGGCAAACTGGGTCTCACCGCCTTGAGCGAGATTGGCAAAGGCAAGAATCTTCATTTCGTCGTCGGCGGCACGTTGGGGATTCTCAGAGGCGGCGGCGACGAATTCCGCAAGCGCGTTGAGGCGGCACGCTTTACGTTAGTGCTGCAGGATTACGAAGCAGTCCGTTACATGGGCGCGCGCGGCAACTTCACTCTCACCAAAGAACTGCCGTCGGGTCGCGGTTTTATGGTCAGAGCAGTTCAAGCGACTCTGGTGCAGATGGCGATGCCCAATGGCGAAGGTAAAAGCAACCTGTCGCCGCAAGAATATTTCGATCAATGGATCGGATCGATTCGAGCGAAATATCAACGCGCGCAGTGGAGCTATCACGCCAAAGACCTCACCGCTTTGGAATCCGCCCTTCGCGGTGAAACTGTTTCGGTGGCGGCGCCACCGCCCGCGGCAGCCGCCGCCAGCGATGCGATGGCTGAACTGGCGAAGATGATGAGTATGCAGGCGAATATGATCAGCAGCTTTACTACAAAAGAAATACCGGATGCGACGCCGAACACAATGGCGTCGGTCACGATTGAGGACGACACCGGCGAGGCAAAACAAAAAACTCGCAGTGAGAAACCCAGAAAGAAGTAACTGCTCAGCCAACCCATCGCGGGCAGATCTCCGAGTTCTTTAAGAACTCGGAGATCTCGGCGAAGATTGCTTCTCGAAGACTCGCAATGACGCTGAGCAGTTATAGAAAGAAATAATATGGACAGGATGAATGTGACTATTGACGTTCAGGCGAATGATATTGGCGCGAAGCGGGCGAATCTTCGGAGTAGTTTGCTCGTCGGTAATTTGATCGCCACCATCCGCGACAAATTTAACCTTGACGGCGAATTTCAAATTCGCTTGGAAGATTCACGCCAGCCACTCATGCCACAGGCTGAACTTGAGGGGTCGGGTGTCACGGACGGAAGCGTGCTGATCTGCTCACGAGTTGTTGAAGCCAGCGGCACGTTGGAGGCGATCCGACACGGCGCGCGAGAAAATCTCAGCAAGAAATACAAACGGGTCTATCTTCAAGACGAGAGGAATCTAACCGAATACGACATCGCCTGGCAACCGGCGATTGTGGGGCGCAAAGAAATCCGTGATCCATCGAAGAATAGGTTGCTGGCGGTAGATTTGGAAGATCTTGAAGAGTCGTATACCGTATCTCGCCACCATGCGTGCCTCACCGAGAAAGATGGCTCATTCTTTATTGAAAGCATCAACGAGCGAAACGCAACTCTACTGGGCGCAACGCGCCTCCGATTTGGCGTAAAGTATCCTTTGCCTGCCGGTTCAAAAATCCGCGTGGGGCGACTCAATTTGACGTTTTATGTGATTAGCTAATAGTCAGCAGTCAAGCGATCCGCCGCAACAGGCGCAACAAGCGGATGTAGCGCGCGACCCAGCCGATGTAGGTTTCTTCGGCGCGGAGGAGTAGTTTTTCAGGCGGAGGTGTTCGCGCATTTGCGAGAGAAGTTTCGGCATTTGACAAACTATACGCTGCGGCATATTGTTATGCAACAAATGAAATATACTAATAGTTATGCGACTAACAAAACAGGAGTAAGTTGATGCTGCCAAAAGTAAGGGACTTGATAACCGAATTGGAAACAGCCGGGTTCGTGAATCGCGGCGGCAAAGGAAGCCATCGAAACTTTGTCCACCCGAATGTCCGGAAACCCGTGACAATTTCCGGTAAACATGGGGATGACGCAAAACATTATCAGGTCCGGGCGGTACGCTTGGCCCTGGAGGAGTCGAAGAAATGAAAGACAGCGCTAAATACGCAAAAATCGTTGAGTGGTCTGAAGAAGATCAGTGCTATGTCGGAAGCTCGCCTGGGCTGATTCTCGGCGGTTGCCACGGCGATGACGAGAAGCAGGTATTCGAAGAACTCTGTCAGATTGTCGAGGAAGCCATCGGGCTGTATCAGAAGGACAGAAAGCCTTTGCCGCCCGCGACATCTGGCCGTGATTTCGCTAATCGCATGCAGAACGTCGCATAACACGTCGCTCACACCGAACACGACGCTACTCAGAAACTTAAGTTTCCCCCACTTGCGGGTCGCGGGCAGATCTCCGAGTTCTTTAAGAACTGCCGGTTCCAAAATCCGCGTGGGGCGACTCAATTTGACGTTTTATGTGATTAGCTAATAGTCAGTATTCAAGCGATCCGCCGCAACAGGCGCAACAACGCTACACATCCTATACAGTTCCCGAACTAATGATTAGAACGCTGATGGTGCTGACAAAAAAATTGCGGATGAATTATGGGAGTCTGCACGGTTTACAAGCATTTTTCTGGCTTCGATTTTTTTCTACATCTCGATCAGAGTTCACGCCTGCCCATGCGTAGCATGCCCCGAAGGGGCATAACGCAAACCGTTAGGCGCTCCGCTTACGTTTGACACACTGCCAATATCGGCAGTAATATTCTCTTATGCCCACAGTGCTACGAATCGGGCCGTACCGATTCTACTTCTACAGCCACGACTTGATTAATGAGCCGCCTCATGTCCATATTGACCGAGATGACTCAACGGCCAAGTTCTGGCTCAATCCAATCGCGCTCGCCAACAACCTCGGATTCGGCGCAAAGGAATTGCGCAAAATCGAAAAGGTTGTGCGCGAGCATCAGTCTGAGTTGCTTGAAAGGTGGTACAAAGAGTATGGACGTGCAACCGGGTCAACGAGTTAAGAATGTGCGCTGTACACGAGACACGCTCCGAGTCGATTTATTAGACGGGAGAATCATTATTGTGCCGTTGGCTTGGTACCCCCGGCTATTGCATGCAACACCTCAACAGCGCACGAAATGGAAGATAGCCGGCGGCGGATATGGTATTCACTGGCCGGATGTAGACGAAGACTTAAGTGTCGAGGGATTGCTACGCGGATTGCCAGCACCGCGAGTGGGTGTTCCATTGCCAGTCAAAGTGGTGTCCGCAAGCCCGCGCCTAACCCCGCGTCCAGCCGACGCCGCCAAGGCCGCGCAAATCCGGCGTTCAGTGCACCGCGAAGTAACTTGACGGCGGCGGCGCGGCTGACGCCAACCGTTAAGCGGATTGGTGATTAAATCAAAAGCGCGGTGTCTTCCTTTTTGGGAAGACACCGCGCTTTTTTTTATGGACTTGGCGTTGCTGTGCCACTAACAGATTCGGATGTTAGCGTGGGCGTCAATGTATGCTCGGCGGTTGCTTTGACGACTGTTGCTTCGAGCGTGGGTGTGGGTTTGGGCAGAGGAACTTTGCAATCTTTAATAGATTGTCTACCAGCATTGGTAGCAGACAAGAGCGCTCTGTATTTAATAATATCAGCCGCCGGAATTTCTCGTCGTCCGGCGAGCCTCAATTGACTGACGTCTAGCTGTATCTGTTGCCCCGATTCAAACGCTGTCGTCTGTGCGCCAAAGTTAATACTGAAACCGCACACACCGTCGAAACAGTCAGCAGAGAGATGGCTATCGTCAGCGTATTGAACTCCGAGACAACCCTTCGCTGAAACAACTACGGATAACCTTGCCAACTCTATTTCTATTCCGTTCTGATAGGGATCGGTCTGCACGAATAGATCGCTACTGGGAAGCAACCTCAACTGAATTTTCGAATTTGTGACGGCGTTGAATTGAAATTGAGAACCGCCGAGCATAGCGAGCAGTCCGCTGTTGGGAGTGTTTGCGTGATTCACGGCGACGAAGCGATTTTGATTCGGCGGCGCGGCTATCAGCCTCTTGTCATCGAGAACGACTTCTAGCAGAGATTTGTCATCATAAAGTTTAGCGATTTCGCCCGCAACCAGAGTCGGCACGAGAGTTGGCGCCGGGGTTTTAGTGGAAGTGGGCGTGGGAGTGAATGCCGCCACTGTTTGCGTTTGGATGATCGCGGCAGCGGTTGCTTGGGCGAGACGGGTGGCGACGGCAGCCGCACTGGTGGTGGCTTCAATAAAGAAATAAGCAAACGCGGCGAGGGTGATTAAGAGTGCGAGTCCCAATGGGATGGCTATGAGAGAGGCGATAGTGATCGTCTTCCGCCGTTGTTCCTTACGATCTGTCTCTTGATGTTTAGCGTAATTAACAACACGGGAATGATCTTCTGTTTGCAATAACGCTACGGTGATGTTATCTACCTGCTCCCCAACCGGGATACGTCCCAGAGCCAAACCCATAATAGCGCGCGCCGCTTTGTTGCCCTCTTCCATCTGTAACGAGTGAATAATTTCCTGCTCCGTAACCAAAGGCTCGCGCGTGGTAACAGTGGGTTTGATGAGCCCATCGGAACACAGTAAGATCGAATCACCTGATTGAAGTTTAAAACCTTTGCGTCCGAACTCGTTGGCTTTCCCATAATCGGTTGTATCCAAATAGATGCCCATATCTATTTGCATATCGTTTTTGATGCCGAGGACGCGCATGACTTTGTTGGCATCGGGATGGGCCGCCGCAGCTTCCGCGTTCATCTTTTCCGTCCAAACCATTACGTTGACAAAATTATGATCGCGCGTTAATTGGCGCAATTGACCGCCGCGGCAAAGATAGATTCGGCTGTCGCCGACGTTGGCGATATACAATGTGTGATCGTCTTCAATGACGGCGGCGACCATCGTGGCTGCCATGCGTTGGCGGCCTTCCAATTGTTCGGCTTCATTGAAAGCGATCAGGTTGGCATGTTTGACGGCGCTGCTTAAAAGTCTTGGAGTATTCGTGAGATCACTTTGGCGGATATAGGCAAAGAAAGCGTCTATCGCTAATTGGGCGGCGCGTTCACCTCGTTCCTCGCCGCCGACGCCATCACACACCACCGCCGCCGTCAACCGAATCCCTCCACTCGTCGTGACGAAGCTGCCGACTCGACATCGATCTTCATTGTACTTTCGCCCGCCCGGATTGGTGTCGCTCCCGGTAATAATAATGCTCGACATGCGTTAATCTCCTGATGTCAACGTTACCTTTAATCTGTAACTGCTCAACGTCATTGCGAGTCTTTGAGAAGCAATCTCATAGCGCGACCGAGATTGCTTCGCAAAGTGCGCTCGCAATGACGAATCGGCTGAGCAGTTATTTTTTTAATCGTCTTTAAATTTTTCAGGACCCTCTTTGCCCCAGTCATCATCAATGATCATAGTGCGTCCCGAATCTTTTTGGCTATTGGACTGAGCTTTGTCGGGTGAACTGTAAAACCTGAATCTCACTCCGAGTTTCGTGACATCACCGAGAATGACCTCGTCTTCATCGCGTAGTTCTACCACCGTATTGGGCTGGAGTCGTTTACCGTTCAGCCAAGTGCCACTGGTTGAGTTCTCGTCTATCAGTTTGTAGGTTTTGCCATCGAACTGGATGGTACAGTGCAAGCGGCTTACTGAACTTGGCTCATTGGGATAAAACACAATGTCAGCAGATTGAGCGCCGCGTCCTAATGTCGTCGTCGGTTTATAGATGTTAATATTTTCGCCGATGAGCCCTTTGGGTCCCTCGATAATTTGTATCGCGCCTATCGAGGCAATCTTGTTTACGGAACTGCTACCGATGAGAGTATTTTGAGGCTGAGGACTATCGGCATAATGCTGCGCCGCTCCCGTCTGTTCTCGAGATTGCTTAGGTTTAGTGATAAACAAGATCACCACCGCGATTGAAATGATGGCAACAATCAACAGCCCAATGCCGCCAATGGTTAACACTACCCAATACTTGCTTAAGAAAGTTGCCAACGTATTTTCTGGGGGCTTGGGTGGCAGAATGACTTCAACCTTCACGGTAGAACTGCCTGCGGTTTCAACACCCAGCTCGTCAGTCACCCGCACCTCTAGTTTAATTGGGTTGATCCCTTCCTGTACGATGTCAGAAATATCCCAGTCGAGTTCAACGCTTGTCGCCCCGGAGGGTGGTTGCACCGTGCTTTGTAATTCCCCTTTCGCAAACAGTTGCGCCGATTTGATATTGCGAGGAGTCGCTGACCACGCGATGTCTGCCGTGACTTTTATCTTGTTAACATCGTAGGAATACTTTGTCCCATCGGCGCTTGGTTTGGCTTCGCGGCGTATCGTGCTGTCTGCCAGCGGTTTGGCAATACTCACTTTCGGCGGTTGGAGGTTAACTTCGTAACTGCCCGCAAGACCTGACGTGGGCAGTTGGGCTGAGTTAATGGTGATCTGTCGCTTGCCCGACGCGCTCACTTTGCTTCGGTAAGACACGGTATAAACCACACGTTGAGTTGCCAAAGACTGATAGACCGGGCTGACGTTGGTCGCAATGGTATTTGCGTTCAAAGGGACATACATGCCGGTGGCGCCGGTGGCAAGCGCCTCTAACGGTTGTTTGAAGGTTTGGCTGAAGTCAGTCTGAAAGGCGTAGATAGAGATGAATTTTTGTTTGGCTGTTGCCGCAGTATTTTGTGCCGCCGTGGTCGCCACTTGAGCGTTAGGATCCTCTACGAATCGCGTAATAAAGATGATGGCGGCGGTTTGACTGCCAGGTGTCGGCACCAGTTGCGCCATCGCCGTGATGGCATCGTCAACACCGACCAAACCTTTAGTTACATTAGTACTCGCTTGGAAATTGAAGTTCGCCGCCCACGTTGTTAAATCTGCGCCCTTATGTGTGGCTGGCAAAAGAGTCACTGTTTGATCGCTATTGATATTCTGCCGTCCCAATACACTGACCGTGTCACGGCTATCTACGAAATGTCCGCCGCTAACCAACGTCGTGATCGCCTGTCGGATATTGTTTAGCCCGAAGTAGTATAGGTAATACGTGTACTGTCCTTGATCGAGCACGAAGACAATATTGATGGGCCCATCGTTGCGCGCAGCTATCTGAACGTTAGGAACTACTTGTCCGTTTTCGTAGACAGCCAGGTTGGCGCTATTGAGGCTTGGCACTACTTGATTACCCAAGCCCACAGCGCGCAATTGGAATTGCACCTCTGGAAAACGGCTGGCATCTACGTTGGTGACGAAAAACGTAGTAGCGCCTTGGGCGGCGGCAGTCGTCGGAAGAGAAAATAAACCGACGAACAGAATAGTTAAGAAAATGAAATGGGAGATTTTTTTAGACATCGCGCCTCTAATCTATTATGACTGGACTCACGCGCCTTAATCACGAATGACTCGAATAAACGAATAGCACGAATTTTAATTTTGTTCTATTCGCCATATTCGGAACATTCGTGACATTCGTGATAAAAATTTCTATGAACTGCGTAAGTTCAGCTATAAGGGTATCGTCATTAGCGACGAAGCCCTAATGCAATTTTTCGTTCCAATAGCGCAACCCCGATTGTTGACCCGATGCAGGATTGGAAGGGTTGCTACGTTCAACTCCTAACCCAAGCGCAATTACTGAATGGATTTTGTAAAGTTATCTTGAAGCAATTTCGAAAGCGAGGGTGGGGTGAGCCCGTTGGCGCGGGCAGTAGATTCCGCTTGCGTACGCACCAGCAGAAAACGCTTGTATTCAGATTTAATGTCGGTGAAGGAGCGACCTCTGAGCTCGGCAATTCGCTGCAATATACGATCTACGCCGGGACCATTTGGATCGTTGGCAATTTCTTTCGCCAATTCTTCCATCAAGTCTGCGTTCCCACTTGCGTCTGCGCCCCCACTCATGCTCGCGCTCCCACTTGCACCGGTGCCCCCACTCGTGCCCGCGCTCTCACTTGCACCGGCACCCCCACTCGCACCCGCGCTCCCACTCGCGCCGATTCCAGAATTAGCACCGCTACTCGTCGGGCTGGTATTGCCTCCAGAGGCGTTGCCACTTGAAGAAGATCCTCCATCGGATTCATTAACCGTATTTCCTAAATTCCCAAAAGTGCCAATGACAAAGGGCGTGGGCTGAATGTTGAACACTCTCGACGCTTCGTCTTCAGCCTCTCGCATGATCTGGCTCGATTGGCGGATGATTCGATTCGCTGTTTCCAAGGCGGCGGCTAAGCGGCGCATCGCCGGCAGCACATCAGAATTCATCTCCTGATAAAAAGCTGTCGCGCCTGTTCCGATCCAATCGCCATTTTGCAGCGTCTCCATTCGCCGTTGCAACTGTTGCGTAACGCGGCGTGAATTTGAGGAGTGCTGGTCGAAGATGTTGGCAATCTCTTGAAGAGCATCGTAATCAACACGAACTTTTGAGGCTGACATAGAAAACCTTTCTACAGAATCGAAAAATTTAAAATTGTAGAGTCTCAGACGAACACTTGCTATATAATTAGAAGGTAACTAGAGTATTGCCGCTCAACATTTGCGCGGATCGCCTGAATTACAGGTTTGTTCATTGTTTCATTGTTCATTTTATGATATGTCTCGTCTAAGATCGTTACCACTTGCAGCACAAATACTTTTGGCGATCCTTCCGGTTGTCGTGTGCCTGCCATTGCTTTGTATCGCCGCCCTGCTGGCGCAAGAACAGATCAGCGGCGGGCAATC
>Ga0163199_1000487_pt1 | contig 25038 bp, 28 predicted proteins | sample PL_2010_150m_FD_113537 | JGI IMG/M metagenome (GOLD analysis project Ga0163199, IMG submission 113537) | Freshwater microbial communities from Powell Lake, British Columbia, Canada to study Microbial Dark Matter (Phase II) - PL_2010_150m | ecosystem: Environmental > Aquatic > Freshwater > Lake ...
GCCTGAATCAGTCCAATTTTATACTAAAAAAGATTTAGAAGAATTTCAAAAACTACGCAACAAGTATCTAAGAGAGCTAACCAGTATCGATTCAACACAACAAGTTACAATAAAAGAAACTATTCACAATCTGATTAGAGTCACTGAACCGCTTCTTGAAGCTGGAGCATTGCCTGAGTGCAAAGAGAAGAAAATGATAGCAAGTTATTTATGGAATGAACTACGAAACCAAGATATCAAGCTCTGCGATGAGTCTTGGTTTTATGAACAGTTTTCAGCAGAACAAAAGATAGAGAGGAAGCAAATTTCAACTGGACTACCCAAGTTGATTTGTCAGCATGATTTAATCAAACTAGATTCTCACACTAAAAAATGTAGCAAGTGCAGAGGCATTGAGCATGACGGAGTTTTCTATGAGTCAGTCACATCTATCCCAAGAGAAGAATCAAAACACAAAGACAGGAAGCCCTCCAGGGCACAAAATTCCATAATATACGAGTGTTTTGATGCAATCAAAGAATACCTGAGAGAGTACATGATGATTGTTCATACAATGGAGAATCATTGCAACGACCCATTAGTGCTCAAAGACTTTGAAGAATCACTTGAATGGAAAGACATTGCAGAGATGTGCCTTGCATTGCAGGAACTCTATGTTCCCACAATACAAGTAGAAGATAAGCTAGTGAAAGCAGGCATGCATGGACAGATTGAAGCTGAACTTAACGTCAGAGCTATCGCAACACCAATTCAGTTAGCACTCTGCAAATTCCTGATATCAGAAAAATCATTCAGGAAATGGGCGCATGTATTTGGAGTATCACCAAGACAATTCCAAAGAATCAGAAACAGACTGGAGCACTGGCCTAAAAAAGATGCAAAAACAGTCATAGAAAGAATCAACGGAAGTCTCAGTTGTGGTGCATGCGGAGTCAATCTGATTACAGGAAAGAGGAAAGGTGACAATTCAAAACGAGTCCATCCGAAATACAAAAATCTTAACACTATCGAATATTTAGAAGCAGTATTTTCAGGCAAGATTAAACTATCTGACAGGAGAAAATGACAGCTCGACCATGTACTCTTGGATGATGATATGAAAAAATCATACAGATGTGGAGTGGCAAATAGGATTGCATTATTACAAGCTATCAGAGATGCTCCACACAATCCAAAGATATCTGAAATCTGTAGAATAGCCAACATATCACATCATCCAGCAATGACTCATCTTACTCCCATGATAGAGAAAGGAATCGTAGAAACTGTAGACAAGGCATACAGGACATACAAGATTACTCCGCTAGGCATGGAGACTCTGATTGAACTGGAAAGAGTGAACGAATTATGTATATCCAACTTAGGTCTAAGATTAGTATGAGCAAAGATGAGCTTCCAGTAAAACACTCAGGCACAAAATCAGCTCGTTTAGCAAAACGCTCCACTGGAAGCACTGAGGATATCATTGTGAGACAGACCAGACTGATTGGACTGTACGAAGAATGGGGTTATGAAAAAAATCAAAAGACTGGAGAATATCTGCATAGAACAGCTCAACCAACTAGAAAACAAGCAGTAGAATGGATGAGAGAAAACGGATTCCCGACTTACAATAATTCAACATTTTACCGAGATTCACTACAGATGAATCGCACTAATGCATTTGTCAGAGACTTGACCGAGTCCAACTACTCTGCAATGATTCAAAAAGAATTTGAAACATTACAGGAGCTTGATGACCAACTATTAGAATGGAGTAAAAATCCTCCGCTTACAACTACCATTCAGTATAGAGTAGACATCACTAAAGAACAGGATGACAAAGGCAAGTGGATTGAAAAACAAAACAGGATTCCAATTTTTGCAATATCATCTCAGGTATCTTATACTGAAATACTCAGGATGCGACAGTCACTTGCTCAGACAAAGGCAAAAATGTTAAACGGAGAAATCCACACATCTGCATCACTCGTTGCACCAATCATGGAAAAAATGAAAGAAGTCATCAGACAAAAAGATATCGAAATCATGAAACAGGCAGAGGAGCTACAATTACTGCGAAAATCATTGGAGGAACAACTTGCCATTAGCAATCAAGGACGATAAGGGTCAGTTTGTTGCAATGCAACATGCAGACGATGTCGTAGACCAATTCAGTTATTTCATCCATCCTAGAAGCAAAGTTCCTGATGACTTTGTGCCGAGAGGAGCTCAGGATTTCTATACCGACTTTGGATATCTACAGCATCCAAACAAAAAAGATTCGTTTGGACAACCTATCATGTCTACACAACTTGCTCCTTATCAAATTGAGGCAATGGAATACAAAGCTGGAAATCTCTTGATTGTAAAATCAAACAAGGTAGGAATGACTACAGCACTTTTGCTTGATGATATACAATCAAGACTGTTGCCTGAAAATGCTGGATATGATTTGCTGATTGGAGCTCAGACCGATGTCCATGCATACGAGCACATCAAAGACATCAAGAGAATGATGAGGCTATCAGACAAATATAGAAAATATCTTGTAGAAAAAAGAAGCAATGCACATACAATCACCATAGAGAATCCTTACTATCCAAGTGCTGAGACAAGAATCATAGCTCTAGGTAGCAGTGAGCGAGCTACTTACTCTTGGAAAAAAGTCAACAAGATACACCTGTCCGATGTATCACTGATGCATCTTGAGGGTCAGAAGAATTACTTTGGAGGACTCTATTCCAGATTAGCAAACACTGATGGTCAGATAAAGATTGAAACAATTCCTAACGGACAAGCTGGAGAAGTGTATAGAATATGGCTTGCATATCAACAGCAGAAGATAGGAGCACAAGTGCTTGTCACTCCAGACCAACAAGCGTCATTTGCTGACGACCCTAACAAAGTCGGAACTACTTTTCATGTAATGGAAATCATGGCAGAACAAGCTAGAAACGCTGGACTCATCACACAAAAATTCCTAGACCAACAAAGGAAAGAACTTGGAGAATTACAATATCAAAAATTGTACGGATGCAAATTCATTGGAACTGGAAATCAATGGTATACTCCAGACATGTTCCACACTGGAAATTACGGAGCTGTGTGGTAGTATGAACGAACCAGTAATTGCAAATCCAGTCTATCACAACTATGTGTATGGAATAGACCTTGCACAAACTCTCAACTTTGCTGGAATAATAGTATTGGATGTATCAAACACAAAGGTGAGAATCAAGACTGCTAGAAAATATCAGCATGTAATCTACCCACAAATAAAAGCAATCTTGCATAAAGATTTGTTTCCAAGATTCCCTCCATCCGCAATACTTGTTGATTATACATCAGAGAAATCTTTCAGTGAAGAACTTGAGGCATCTCTCAATCCATCATTCAATATTCCTAATTCAGATTTTTATCTCAAGTGGAAGTATGTCAAGCCAGTAATATTTTCACAAGCATCAAAGCTTGAGATGAAGCAAAACTCAAAGAACTTTATGCAACAGAATTGGTTTGACTTTCCTATTGAAACAGAGACACATCCTCTAGTATGGGAGTTAGTCAAAGAGCTCAAAGAACAAATGCAAAGAGAATCAGCAGAACCATCAGGAAATGGACAGCTATCATTTCCAAAACCTGAAGGACAGGATAACGACTTAGCTATGGCATGTGAGTTAGCATTGCTTGGAGCAAAAGAGTTCTTTGGACCATACGCAAATACTATTGGAGTCAATAACATTCCATACGGAGGCAGTGTAGGACTGTACTCTGACTATGTAGATAATCCAGATTTTGCAGTACAACAAAAGACCGATAGGATTGTAGCTAATCTTGAAAAAGTAATGCGTGGAAGTTCCATCTCAGGCGTAAAAGTGAACAAGCATGATTTATAGTTCTTATTTCTGTATTATAGGTGTATTATAACATGTCATCTCTCGAAACTCTGAAAAAACAGCTTGAAAGAGTACAAGATGATATGCCATTCGGACTATCCACATCAGAATATGTAGAACCCGCATCACTTCGCAAAGATTCCGTAATGCACAAACTGGATGATGATTTTGTATGGCCTCGCAGAATCTATCTTGCAAACAAGAGACTGAATATTCCATCAGGTAGCATTGCAATCTATGGAGCATCTGGACTGGAGAAGATTGTTGGTGCAGATGATTCCACAAAAGTATTGATGGATATTTTCAAGAATAATTTCCTTAGAAGAATGACAGACCCATACGACTCTCAGACAAGACGAGACTTGAATGAGACTGCAATCATAGACCCTGTAGTATCAAGAGCTTTGGAAATCAGGACGATGTCATTTTTAGAGGATGATTTTGAAATCAAATATGAAATAAAGACAATGGCAGATGAGAGCGGAACTGCATACACTCCGCAACAGACTGACACCTTTATGAAAAAATATCAACAGGAATTTGGAATGTATATCCAAAAGATTGAGACATGGCGAAAGTCAAAAGACATCGACTTGTTAGCAATGATGAAGCTGATGAACGTAGCAACCATAGTCCAGGGCAGAGCGTTGACAATCATGTATCCTCCAGTCGGTGAACTTCCACAAGACAAGCTTCCAGATTCACTGAGATTAATACATGATTTGGATGTTGGAGAACCGATAGTAGACACTGGAGTTACAAACAATGGACAGTTATGGAAATTGGTAGCTGTAACATTGAGACTTGGAAACAAAAAGATTCTACTTCCAGATGAGATGGTCTACATTACACGAAAGAATTGGGGATTGAGAAGAGATTCATCATACTTTGGAACTTCTGCACTTGAATCAATCCTGATTGCCTCAAAGACTTATCGCAGACTAATCAACCAAGACTTTCCTAAAGCTGTAGTATCTGGATATCTTACGAAGTTAATCATACAGATGCTCACAAGAGGCAATGATGCCAACTCAAATGCTCAGCTAAATGCTTTTGCTACTTCACTTCTTACAAAGGGAACTGATATCATTTTCTCGAATACGAACTATACAGTTACTCCAGTCAAGCTTCCAGTAGACCATCAGATGTTACAAATGGTGTTGACATCACTTGAGGACATCCTCATCTCAAACGCTGGAGCAACTAAATCCGCTATGGGTCGTGAATTGAATCTTAACAGAGACATTGCTACCGTACAGGAAATTACATTCAAACAATATACTCGCAAGCCTGATGAACAGCTAATCTGTAATGAGATTGAAAAACAATTACTCAATCCATTTTTATCACATCTTAGTGGAATGCCTGAAGATGAGCTTCCTATCAAACTAAAGATTGTAAGAATTACACCACTTCCAACTACGGAAACACAAGACTTGGCAGCACTCCAAAGTGTCAGAGAGATGCCATCTCAACTTTCCAATCCTACGAGTGGCGAAGTTATTCCATCTGCTGAACAAGCTATCATACAGTCTCAAGGAAACTCGCCTCCGTCTGTAACACAAGCAACACTAGCTCAGGACAAAAAACAGGAAATGATGAATCCATCACTTCAACCTCCTGCAAAGAAAAAATTCAAAGGAGCAATAGGACAACTGGATGAGATGGTATTAGAGTCTGACAAAATACTCATCAAAGCATTGAAAGAATATAACGGCGGAGCTCCGTTTAGAAAGTAATGCCTATCCTAGCAGTAAATTACAATGGAATGGAAGTACAACCTGACGGAATGATTGACTTGGAGATGTCTTTCCAGAATGAGAAAGATTTCGTATTTGACCTTACAAACACATCACCAACTGACGAGATTGAGAATCTCGTATTCATGACTAATCTCAAAGCTGAACAGTATTCGGTTACACTTCCATCAAACATCCACGCTGGAGAAAATGCAAAAGCAATAGTCACTGTAAAGCGTGAACCACTGATAGCAATGGCAGATGACATGGAGAAATCTGGAATCACTCAGGCAATGACAATCAGATTTGAATATGCTCGAAAGCGAAGATTATTCGTATAATAACCTCAGAGACATGATGCTCTTATACATCATATTGGAGAGTAAGGCATGCATCCAGTAATTGCAAAACACAAGTATCATATCACCGCTGGAGTCGCAGTAGCAATAGTTCTCGCTTTAGTTTTTACAACAGGTGTAGTTGCATGGATATTTGTTCATAACTACAAGATTGGTGATACTTCATTCTCCTGCACTCTAGGAGATTACGGTTGTGTAGAAAATCACATGAAGCCTGATGGAGTAGTATTCCACAACAAAGTAACATACAGCATTTGGCACTCAGGACATAATCCAAAGACAGACAAGCCTGACAAAGTTTTCACTGGAACTAACACTGTTACTGCAATAGGCAAAACATGTACTCTCGCTTTAGAATTTAACATCAACCCAACAACTACAATAGGAAATCAAACTTGCAATGCTAACAGACTAGCTGGATGGGGTGGAAATCTCGTTATCGGATTAATCAATTCGTCTCATACTGTTATCGTAAATGGTTCAGACACTCCTGCAACATCAAAACAAAACGGTGGAACAAGAGTTCCGACTGGATTCAAAGGAGGAGTTATTTACACTGCTAACCAAGGAGCTCCAGTCGCATGTGCAGTGACATTCAACGCTTACAACTCTATCACCTGTACTTCATCTTCAATCGCTATTGGAGCTGGTCAGTTAGGAGCTGGAGGAACTGTAATAGGTGGAGCAGTCCTAGCAAACGCTACATCATCTACCGTAGCAATCTACTTTGCAGAACAAACATTTGGACAAGTAACTCTAGTCAACGGTGACTCTGTAATTGTTGCGTGGACTGTTACGGATTAGGAAAAAGAAAATGACTCTACCAGCTTGGATAAAGTCTGTTGCAAAAGATTGGGGAGCATCTCAAATTACTGATGATGAATACATCCAATGCATCCAGTTTCTAGTAGACCATGGAGTAATCAAACTTCCAAGTGTTGTATGTCCAACATCAACACCTGTAACTGATACAACTCCAAACGCTACAAGCACAACGCCTACTACTGGAACTGTTCACAATATCGCAGTGGACGATAGCATTAAACAGAAAGACAAACCACAATAATAGCAGTTGACAAATATCAATGAAAGTTTCACATGCTTCGTACTGCCAAGACATATCCAGTACATCAGGATTCCAGAAGTATTCATCGCCAAAGCTAGAATCAGTGTCATGCAAAAGGAAAGCAGACAATTTACAGTCTCTCCAACCGTACTATATTCCGAGTCATCGTCAATGTTCATCAAACCGCAGTATGCAGTGCAGTACGTTGGAGAGACTTTTAATTTTACAGCTAATCTTCCAATCATGGCAATCAATCAGACTGTAGATAAGGAATTATTCAACATCAACATCAGACTTGCCCTGGATGGCGAGATAACACAAGAGGAATTTATCATCAACGGAATGATAAACAGGATTGATGAGGCAATACAGGATAACATGGAACTTAGGATTCAGGGCGCTACAGCTAAAGGACGCAGAGACCTTGCAATGACTGGAAGTACATTTTTGCTTGACAAGCTAGAGAAAAAAACTTACGAATATCTTCTACAACTGGCAAAGAATTTCATAACATCCGATGTTCCGATACATGTCATCAAATACCGATACAATGACATCATAAAAAAGGACATTACTGAATCAGTAGCTCACGCCTATCTTGTTGGAGTTTCTACAGTTCATACTATCTCTGGAATCAAGCCACAAATCTCATCAGTGGATGAGATGAAAATCACAAATATTTCAGACCAGTCATTGAATTACTTTTGGAAGATTGTTCAGAATGGCAGGATAGCTCATCAGACTAAAATCAGTGGAGCTGATGCCTTTGATTTCATCAGGAGCTTGATGTCATATCTGTTCACAACAGCAGTAAATCTAGGAACTTGGATGGGTGGAAGTCAAGTCCAAGCTACTATCAATGACCAAGGAAATCTGGACTATGAAGCATCGTTTGAGGTTGTGACGATGCATGATGATAGCGTATGCGAGTATTGCATGCCTGTAGATGGAATGATAGTAACTCCGAAAGACATAGATTTCTCAATACCTCCATTCCATATCAACTGTAGATGCAGATTACTTTTAAGAGTGCCAAATGCTACATATACTGATGTCGGCAGAGACTACAGTCAAGATTTTATCCAGTAAGGAAATATCCAATCTAAAATTAGACAAGGGTAAGTTCTACATGCAATCATTCCTGATTAACGATTTACAAAATACTGCTTCAGACCCAGCTCCATTCAAAGTTCATAGAGATTCAGTAGCAAAGATATCAAAGACAGCTATTGGTCGTCCATTCATCCTACCTCCAGTCGGAGAACGAAAACATGTAACTGGACCAACAAGAGAGCTCAATGCTATCCTAGAATATCAAAAGCAGTTTGCAATGGGTGAGATTGTTCGAGAGTATGTTAATCCTCAGACTAACAACGCCAACGTAATCTTTGAAGTCTATCCAGATTTTGTGCAAGCTGTAAAATCTGGAGAAATCACAATACCTCCATTCGTATCTCCACTGTTGATTATCGACAAGGAAAATGATGACGGTGAAGTTGTCGATGGAAGAATCATACACTTGCAAGCTGTAGATACTGGAGGCTATGGAGAGATAGCTAGAATCAACGGAGCTTGTGAGGGAGAACTCAATCAATGTGTTAACAGCTTAAGAGTAATGGGAGCTAGTGGAACTTTGAAAACTTCTCAACCGTGTCGCAAACAGTTCTCTAATATGCAATCGAATAATACTAATGATATGCAACCAGAAGAAGTCTCAAAACTCATCGACTCAAAATTCGCAGACTTTGAAAAGAAAATTGTAGGTTCTGTTGGAGAAGTAGTTACTTCTGCAATGGAAAGAATCACATCAAAAGATGGCACTCAAACATTGAATCCATTGACTGATGCTGACACACAAAAAGAAATTGATTCCCTCAAAGCAACAATCGCAACAAAGGAACAAGAACTACAGGCAGAAAAAGACAAGACAGCACTTGAGAAGAGAACTCAGACCGCAGTTGCAATCGTAGAAAAAGAATTACTTTTACACGCAATACCACTAAAAGAAAAAGACGACAGAGTCAAGCACTATGTCGAATTAAAAGAAGATGGTCAACTCGTTCCACTAAACACAATCAAATCAATTATAGAAGCACAAGCAAAGAAAATCTCAGGTTCATCTGGAGCAACAGAAGCTCATGAAGTTCCACAATATGCTGGAGCATCAGGTGAGACAAACAACACTGACTATGATTCTTTCTTTAATACGATAAGGAGTGAAGTATAGATATGACAGACCCATCTCTTCCATCTTCTCACTTAGGAGACGTAAAAGTACAACCACTTGAAGGACAGCGAGTTTCTCAAGTAGCAGCCAGTCAGACATTTTTGAAAGGATATGCAGTTTATGAAAACGGAACAAACGGAGTAACCATAGTTCCAACAAGCAACTCCGCAATCTTAGGTTGCAGAATCAGAGTAGCAACAGATGATTCTTACAACAGCTCACTCACAGCAAACTCAGGTTCTAAAGGAGACAACTTTGTCCATACAGTAGGAGATGGAGCAATAATAGTCTGCAAAGCTGAGGGTTCAATAGTTCTCGATACTTATGTTCAAGCAGCCACATCAACTGCTGGACTGTTCAAACAATGGAGCAAAGCAACATTCGCAACAGCAGGTGGAGCATCTCCAAGTGCAGCCAACGTAGATACAACTGCAAACTTAGGACAAGATAATACTTATCAAATTGTAGGAAAATACATTGGACACCCTGGAGAAGGTAACTCAATGGACAATCCACTAACTAATGCAGGCGATGGAGACTTGATTCTAATCAAGTTAGGAGTATAGTTATGTCAACTACCACAAACAAATACGATATTTCACAAGAAGCCAATGATGCAAACGTAGCACTAGCAAGCAAGATAACATCTTCTGGCAGTGGATATGATTCAAGCATCCTAACTTTCTTTGGTGGAAAAATCTATCAAGGATATGGCGCACACAAGGAGAACTTCCTAGTCGATGTAGACAAGTGGAAGCAAAAGAGAATCCTAGGTGCATCAGGAGATTTGTCTAAAGCAATTCAAATCGAACCTTACAGTCAGAAATTCAAGACTATGATGGACTCCGCAATGAGAGTACAGAAAGTTGTTGATGCCAATCCAACAGTTCCAGTTTCAAGCATCGTAGGTTCAGTCGGAACTCCGCTTGTTGAAACAGACTTTACCAACGTCAGACGAGTCAACTATCTCACTAATGTAAAAGGTGTCCAGTATGCAACAGAGCTATACAACGCTCCAAACATCGTCAATGTAACACCAACTCCGAACTTCTACTTGAGAGGATTCACACGAAGTAGTCTACTCCAAGGTGAGACAAACATCGGTGATGATGTAATTCCTGAGATTGCTAAGAACAGTTTCAGCACATTCGATGTAGACCTCTACGCAGACAGCTTCCATTATGCAATAGGTCTCAGAGACAGAGTCGGAAGCGTATTCGCACTAGAACAGCAATACACCCAAGACTTGCCCGGAATCTTTGCAAGAATGAAAGATGCCAAAGTCATCACACTTGTCAAGGCACTAACTCCATCAGCAGTAACAGGAGGAGCATGGGATGGATATACATCCGACCACTTCACTTATGATGCAGCCATTCAGATAATGTCTGATGAAGCAACACTAGCTACATACGGAGGAGCAGAAGTAGTCCTATGGCCACTCAAGACAGGAGCAGTCTACGCTAAGAACGTCCAAGGTCTAACAGCAGTATCTCCAACATCTGCGATTCCAGCATGGCAAAGAACACTTGCTATGAATCCAAGAATCACAGGCTACGAGAACAACGGACTCACAGCAGGCTACTACGTGATTGCTAACAGACAATGGGCTACACTCTATCAAGGACCAGAAATCCTGATAGCATATCAGAACAGGATGACCCCAGGACAAATCGAGGGAAGAATCCAGTTCGACTTTAACAAAGCGAACACTGAAGTGTCAAGTGCAGCCGTGTATCACTCAGGCGCTAACTCTTAGGAATCTTTTTTATCCTACCATCTTTCTATCTTTATTGATGTCAAAACAACAACCAACATCAAAGGATATTCCATCGAAGATATCCACAAAAACTTTCCTAGAACAGTTCAAGGAATCTGAGGACATGCAGACATTCTACAAATACAAGAGTGTTGCAGGCAATTATCCTCAGGTTGAGAAGTTCACTCCGCAACAGGAGCGAGACTTTACATTGGAATTTAATGTCTGGATTGACAACAACAAGCCAGCTCCAGAGATGCCAGCAATGAAAGCAAACTTGATTCCAATTCCAAGTCAAATCTACAGAGTGAAACATCTTGGAAAACAGTATTTGTGGTATAACTTACAAAATGGTGGAGAAGTCGGAAGAGAACACGTTCCTATCCTAGACAGTGACAGACATGTAGTAGGTGAGGACATCGTCTACACAATCCCATATACGAAAGCTGAAGCTGAAAGATTGCTTCAGGAAGCTCAGGACAAAGCAAGAACCCCATCGTATGGATTTGAGGATTCAACTCACAAATATCATGTGAGTGCCGAGGACTTTACAAAAGACGACTTCGATAGCATCATCAAGATGCACCGCAAAAAAGAATACGTGAACTAATCACTATTCTCCTTTTTTTTACCACTTGAAATAGTTCATTCAAAGATACTTTTTATATCATTAATTCATATTGACATTAACATGGAAACAAAATGCATCACGAATCTTGGGAGCGTTTTGTGCTGGAATTTTAGCATCCGTAACTATTTCGCTATTCGACCAAACGAAAATGCTGGAGCTATTTCAGAACGTAGTAGTCGGAGGCAGTGCGACAGCACTTCCGCAAATCACGATGGTGTTGGATTCCTATGGCAAAAGTAGACGATAATCAAAAAGTCGATGAGGAGAAAAAGTCCTTCCCCTGCAAACTGCATTTCTTACAAGCATTTTTCAACCCTATTTCAAAACCTTAAAGTAGCTTCTATTTTCACGTATAATCATGTCCGTACAGACAAAAGCTCAAGCAGTATTACAAGCAAAGGCACACAATGTCTTGTTTGTAATGCAAGGTTTGATTTTTGCTGTTGAAGCAATTCACAACGATTTGCCATCAATTATGACTTCAGTGCAGAACTGGATTCCAATGATTGTAGGTATAATCCATCTCATATATCATGAGAGACAGGTAGTGAAAGATGCATACAATTCTGGAGAGTCTAGCACAATATTTGATGCTGGCACGAAACTCTCAGCAGTTCTCGCATCACCATCAGCAGACATCAACGCAGTAAAAGCAGTCGCAACCGAATTGCTGACAGCTATCAATACACCATAGAGAATCCAACATCTTTATACGTTGGATAATCTCACTCTTTTTCATGAAGTCAAAACAAGACTACGTCAATGACCTAGTTTCTCAGCTTCCACAAGCAGTCCAAGCTATTAGTTTGGATGACTTGAACAAATGGGCGAGTGGAGAAATAGCGTCATCTCAGCGAGACCGAGAATTTGCAATCTATCAAGCAGAGGGCTTGACACAACATCTCAAAAATGTAGTGCTTTGCTATCTCGACATCGCATCCGTGGGCTACGACAGTTTCGACAATGAGAAGAAAAAGCAAGGAGACCAATACAGAGGATATCTCGCAAGAGCTAGAGCTGTATATGACATGGCAGTTGCAGAACTTGGAGTTTTGCAATCCAGTGGAGCGTCACCAGCTGTAACATCTATCCAACAGGGTGTAATTGCAAGCGAACTTGCAAACTACAAGACTTGGGTATCTACTTACAACACTTCCATTGCTAACGGTTCAGTAGAATAATTCCACTCAACATCCTTTTTTTATATCCTCTAATCTACTGTATATCATGACCGTAACTCTGCAATACACTGTTGTGGCTTCCGATGTCAAGATAGAAGCTCAGCTATCAAACCACACATTTGCTACAGACGATGTAGAGAATCGAATCCTAGAAGCCGAAAGAGCAGTCAATTCCTATACTGGAAAATCATTACTGAATCCATGGTTGTATACAGACAATGACTATCCAGATGCTATGCTAGCAATTCGACAGTTGGCTGCTGGAAAATTACTTCAGAGATTTTCTAACAAATCAGTTCAAGCTAAAGCAAAGATAGACGAGGCATTTGACACTCTCAAACACATGTTACATTTATCAACTGACAAGGGAGCTAGTGGAAAGGAAGAATCCGAGGGTTCAGTAATTGTAATCAACGGAGAATGTGATGCCGATGATATAGCATGGATGAAACGTAGAGCTTCTTGGTATGACGATTCAGTTAGCGGAGACTTTGTTCCTGCAACTGGTCCAAGTAGTCCAGGGCACTTTATTGCATGACAATCGTAATCAACACACTGGTTGGAACTTTTGAATATCCTCCGACAACTGTCGGATGGCTAATCAAACATTTTTGGACTCTTGGAACTGTTCCGACTTTTTTAATTACGGATGCAAATGATTCTATGGATAAATGGTATGATGGAGAACCTCCTGCAATAATATTCAGAAGTCTTGGAGATGGAGCGATGGAAGAGAACAAAGCTATAGGTGATACTCTATTCTATTGCAAGTTCTCAGTACAGGTTCACATATTTGCGATATCCAAATTCCAGCAATTTCAATTCCAAAATGAAATCAGGCGAATCATAAAGGAAAACAGACGTAATCCTATCATCAAATGGAGTGAGTATGTTGGTGGAAGCCCTCCACAAAATGATTCTGGATTGAAAATCATAGAACCAACTTCTCCAGTATGGAAGCAAGCTGAGGACACTCAGGATAATACTGATAACTCTGAGACCCACTCTGTAGGAACACTCAAAGCTTGTTGGTATGAGCATCGTGTCTGAATACTTCTCTTTAGTTCAAAAATTATCTTAATATCATGTCTGAATTGAAGCTTGGAACTGACCCTGCAACTTTTACTCCTAAAGTAACCAACAATCCAAACTATTGCTTCCGTATTGTCAAAAAGAAAGATGGACTCGGAAAAATTGTAGACCAAGTATGCGGAGGACAGATTTTCGTTTGGACTATAGACATGCAGAATGATGGTTCTGCTATTGTAAATTCAAAATGCGGAGGATGTGAAGCTAAAGAGACTGATACTTTTTCCCAACCTGAAATCAAACATAGTGGAATCTGTTTGCAGAATCAAAAGATTCTCAACAAGAAGCCTGAAGTGCATCTAGCTACTGTAGTTCCAGATGTATTATGGAAGTGTTCAGGTGTAAGACTAAACGAAGAGGATGAGGATGGTAAGAAATTTTGCTATTGCGATGGACTCGCAGTTGATTTGAAAGGAGGCTTTCCTTTCTAGGAAATTAGGATATGCCATCAGGATATACTCCAACAGTCGTTCCAGACTTTGTTGACCAACCACAATACATCGAAGAGACTACACTAGGAACTCTACCAACAACAGGAGCTATGATACAGCTTGGACAGATTAACAAATTCCAACCTACTATAGACATCAATAACAGACAGCATAGAATCGTAGGCAATGAAGATTTGCTTACTGGAATCAAGACTGGAGAAATTTATGGAATCCAAGTCGAGATGGGTATTTTCAATTCTACATTTTTAAAATATTTGATAACATCCAGAGGCGGAGGAGCTGGAACTATAGACAAAACTCTCTCACTTTTATGGTCAATGAAAAATGCTGGAACAAAAGAATTTGAAGCAGCCAACATGTGCAGAATAAATTCTGGAAGTATTGAAATCACTCCAGACCTTGTAAAAGCAAATCTCACATTGATAGCAGCCAGCATCAGTGCTCCAAATGCAGTAAATCCTATGGCAGGAGTCACAGTGCTTACTCCAGCTACAACTGACCCTTGGATTGGAAATGACAGTGGAGCTAATCCGCTTACAATCAACTCAATCACTTATGACTGCACCAAATTCCACATTGACTTTACAAGAAGTCTTGATGCCATCAGAGTCAACGGAGCGTTACAGATTATCGACAACCCTGCAACTAAAAGAGAAATAAAAGGAACTTTTGATGTTGTAAGAAAATCAGATGTACTCAAAGCTGATGCAACTGCATTGACCAAGAGGACTGCAAGCTACGTGTTAAAGTCAGCGACATCTACCATATCTCTGACAAACATGCAGATGCACACGTTACACGAATCATACGATGCAGGCAGTAACAGTGCAATCATAGACACATTCGGATTCTTCGCTCAGTCAGCAACGATAACCTAGACTTTATAAAGCACACTTTCGTCTGTATCTCATGTCCAAACCTGAAGAAACTCCTAACGAGAAATCTATCAGAGAATCTAAAGACGAAGTCACAATCGGGAGAAAGATTTTAAAAATCAATCGTAAAGTCAAATGGTCTGAACTCAGTGAGTTGACAAAGGAATCAGCAGAACTTGAAGAATTTAACAGAGCTGACAAAAAGGACATCCATAAAATAATGGAGTTTAATGTCAAGTCTGATGCATGGGATGTGAAAGTATTGACTACATGCCTCGTTGATTTCAAAGAGGAATTGCTTGATGAGCTATCTGGAAAAGCTGAAGTAGACCAACTAGCAGCCAACGTCTTTTGGAGTGTCAGGAGTGGAATCTCTTTTTTAGAAATGGTATCAGCAGTATCATCATCAATAGAAAAGTCAAAGGCAAAGAAATAGACATAAGACATTATGAAGCTCTGACATTCTACAGACTTGTAAAAGATTTCAACATATCACCATCAGAGATTTCTAACATGACAATGGAGGATATCAAAAATCTGCTCACTATAGATGAAATCTACAGAGACCTTGGAAAAAAATTACAATCAGAGAGAAAATTCTTATCTCAAAGCAGTCCGTATGATAATTAGTATGGTAGTAGCTCCTTTTGGATGGGATGAAGCACAACAACAATGTGCAGGAATAATAGCAAACATGCCAAAAGCTAGAGATGAGACTCTGGATTTAGCAGCCAATTTATTTGTCCAAGAAGTGAAACTTAGAGCTCCCAAAAATACTGGAAAATATGCAAGCTCGATTAGTGTAGTAGCTTCTGGAGACGGTTGGAGAATGGTATCTAGTCCGATTCAAGTAATGTCATTAAAGTCTGGAAAGACATGGTGGCTTTGGAGATTGTTAGAACATGGAACAAATCCACATGATATTGAACCCATAATTGCATCAACTCTGTTCTTTATCGGAAAGAAAGGGCCTACTTTTACTAAGTTAGTCCATCATCCAGGGCATCCAGAACCAATTCCACATTTTGAACCAGCTAGCGATGAAGTCAGGAGACACTTCCCTAATATCTGGATTGAATCCGCTAAGCTTTAAAGCGAATCTGTATTTAGAGATGCCATGAGTGCAGATGGAGAAATTCCAATCGGCTACAAGCTGACAATAGATGGACTACAGGAATCTCAAGCTCGTATCGGAGCGTTTTCTCAAGCTATGGCACAAGCATCAATGCAAGGAAAAGCAGACCTATCTGGATTAGATTCTGCTGTAGGACAGACTGCAATAGGAATGGGTAGACTTGAGCAAGCTGGAAGCAGAGTAGCAATGTCTAACACCCAGCTAATCGGAAGTGTCATAGGATTAGGCGCATCCGTTGCAGGACTTGTCATATCCACAACCTATCTCGAAAGACAGCACATCAGAGTAGAATCAGCTACCATCCAAGTACAAAGAGCTCAAGAGACACTCAACAAAACCTTGGAATCTGGAACTGCAACAAGTGCACAAATAAAAATAGCTCAGGAAAATCTCGAAAAGACTCAGAATAATTTAGCCTATCAAACTCAGCGAGCTCAGGATAACTATGTAATGTTCGCAATTACACTTACTCAGACCGTATTTGGAGCTGTTCAATCTGTCACATCAATAATAACTGGACTCAAGCAAGCTCATGAACTTGCTACCATTGTTACAGGACTGCATAGTGGAGCTGAAACAATACACGCTGGAGTTATGGCAAGTGGAATCGCACCCACACTTGGACTAGCAGGAGCTACAACTGCTCTCAACACGGCAATGCTTCCAGAAATTGTAATCATCCTAGCTGTAGTAGCAGCCATAGTTGCAGTCCTAGTTGTTACTGGAAAATACAAGGATGTCATGGCAGATGTCACTAATGTGATAAATTCTGTTGGAAAGTCTCTAGGCATTACTGGAACTGCTTTCAGTGATGCTGGCAATGCATCACAAAGTTTTGGAGATGGACTTCCAGAAACTCAACTAGACCAATTTTCCAAAAAAGTAGAACAGTTGAACAGAGACTTGCAGGAGTACAATGACCTGACAAATCCAAGTACAACTATGGGAGCTACAAAAGGAGGACTTGTAAATATTGGAACTACGGCAGTAACAGCTACAAGTACACTTGCAAGTTATCAAGCTGAAAAAGCTCTCCAGACCCAAATCAAAGATGAGTTGAAACTTGCAGAATTATACAATAACAAGGAACGAGCTATCGAGTTGGTTGTAGCATCTTCTTTGCATCTTGTTGATATCAACAAGACTCAGATGGATGCACTTACAGGTCAGTCAGCAGAACTGCGAAACCAAGTACTGCTAGTGCAACAACAAATAGACAAAGAAAATCAGTTAGCAGCCGTGAGAGATTCATCAAACAAAAAAAAAGCTGACATGATGAAAGGAGGATGGTTATCTCCTCATGATTTAGCAGAACAGATGACCGAGCAACTGAAATCCATTCTAAATGGAGACTTGCCTGTTGGATGGAGCGGACTTGTCAATACCCTTACTGGAACTGTAACAACAATCAACACACTAAAGGACGTATCAACTAGACTTGCCACTGAAACATTTTTCCTCAAACTAGCTAGTGATGCAATGCAAAAAGGCGACTTTGCAAGTGCTCAGGATTATTTCAACAGGGCAATGCATGAACAGAGCTTAGCTCATTCCAAAGGACCGTCAGTGACAGGATTTGAAAATCTCAATACTTTAGCAGGACAGAATTGGGGTCAGTCAGATGCATACACTCATGGAGTAAATCCTTTAGCAGCCGGATACTCTGTCTACAACGGATATGGTTCTGTAGGAAATCATCCAACACAATCAATGAGTGGAGGGCTGATGACGATGTCATCTCACTCGGATGAACTTCATAATTTCTACGTTACAATGGTTGCAAATGAGCAGATGTTTGGAACTTATGGAGCTGGATATGGCTTACATACACTTGATTACAATCGTAGTGCAGTTGACAGTGGAGCAGCCCTCCAACAAATTCAATACCAAAGGAGCAGTGAGGATTGGAATATATTTTTCGCGTTGCAGAGTGCTGGACTGTTCAAACCTGATAAAAGTTTGTCGTTAGAAGAAAACCTGCAAATAGCACATAAAATTTATTTTGGATTGTATGACAATCCAGAAACAATAGCTGGAGACGCTGGTCATTATTCTCTCAGAGGTGATGTTAAATCATCTTTACAATCAGAACATGTCAAGCATTGGGCAACGTATGAGTTTCAAGATGCTAGAATGATGGACAGACGAGTTGACCACTGGAACATATCAATTCCCACAAAGGAAGAGATGAGAATGGCAATAGCTGACTCTGCATTTGATACTGAGGAGCATTTCCAACAGGGATTAAAAGATTTGAAAGACGAGCTTACATCGTCTCCCGAAACAATCATAAACACTTTGAATACTCCAGATGGAATTAGAGACTTAACAAACATGCTCAGATTTGACAATCTCGCACAACCGATAGGACTAGGAACTGGAGCTTAATGTCAGTACACAATCCAATTCCAGTCTCCGATTCTATAGCAATCGGTGAGTCAGAGGGTGTAACATTAAGTGGAGATATCCAAATCAATGTGTCTGACAAGATTGGACTTTCAGATTCTATTGTCTTACAATATCCATACAAATATGGAGTAGACAAACCATCTGCATGCACTCTGATAATTTCCGACATCAATGATAACATCCTCTACATGTACGAGTCACCCGATGTAGCTCAGATTGCTGGAAGTCCAAGACAGGATTTCCAACTAGGTCAAGCTATAGGACACAAAGGAATCATTGATGACCATGGAACTCTCGCTCTGTTGATTCATGACCCAAACAAGACTCTCATCAACGTTGGACAATCTCTTGGAGGACTGAACAGCAAAGTAGAGGGAAAATTGCAAAATCAATACAACGTACAGCTTCTAGTTGGCAGAGATTACTCTACATTATCCAGAATATTTTACGGAAGAATATATCGTTCACATGTGAGACGACCCGAAACTGGAGTGATGCAAATCTATCTCTATTGTGTAGGATGGGGAGTCAGAGCTACTGAGAGAGTCAGCAACATGACAAGATTCCAGAGGACTTTATCCGATGGTCTGACAATGGATGCAACTGACCAATCAACATACGCATCTCAGATTGCTAATGACATCTTCAACAAGACAGACCACTATCCATACAGCTCACTTCCAACTGAGTCTGAAATTGTAAATGCTGGCACTGGAGCTATTGATACAATAGCTGATGCATTTCCAGACTATCAGAATAGTTTTCAGACTTGGGCACAAATGATGTCGAGACTAGCAACTGCTGTCGGTGGAATTTATACAGTTGATTCTGACAGGAAATTAAATTTCAGAACATACAACACAAAGGACTCAGGCTTTTTATTCACAAATGATTTGTCATCCCAGCTAACTCTACAATGGAATCAATCGAAAATAGCTTACATCATTGGAGCTCTTGAGTGGTGGGATACGACTGAAAAATCTGGATTTAGTGTACTGCATGCTTTTGGACTGAATCACAACGTACAAGACCAAAACAACGGACTGATAGGAAATGCAAGCTATGACCTGTCGCAGAAATATCTAGCAATTCCATTCGTTCCGACTCAGTCATTGCTAGGTCAGATTGCGTTGAACATGAAAAAAGATGCTGGACTCACATCCGCATCTGGAGACCTTACAGTGCAAGTTGTAGGAGACAAGAACGGAGCACCTAATCCAACTGATGTCAAACTGACTCTGAAAATTCCTTTTGCTTGGTTGACAGCTCTGTCATCAAGTCAGACTTCGTGGATTTCTCCACAAATGCCTCCACAACTAATCAGTTTGAGTCTAGCGTCACCAACTGCAAATGCGATACAATACTGGATTCTATTGTGGCAATATGGAACTACTGGAAATACAGTCTATCCAACTTATGCAACTGTAACAGCATGGTCATCTGGACTAGCTTGGACTGTAGGAATGTTAGCAAGTTATTCAGGTTCTACATACATCTGCACTGTAGCAATCAATCCATCAAACACTGCGCCCAATACTGATACATCTCACTTTCAAGTTCTTGCGAGTGCAGTCTATCCTGCATGGGTAACTGCAAATCTGTACACTACTGGACAGCTTGTAAGCTATGGTGGAAGCAATTATCAATGCATCAAAAATCTTGATATTGCTGACTATTCAACAACACCTCCAAATGCAACTGCGTTCTGGACTACATACACACCATCATATCCAACAATCAACTATCAGGACTCTCCGACTGGAGGCAACAATAATCTTGGAGTTCCACTTACATACACATGGACAAATCATGTTGGTCAGTTCTTGTTCAGGACGTATGTTGCAACACCGATACATCTCGCATGCATCAACACTAGAGCTTATCAAAAATACAAGGTAAGAGAGAAAGCTATAGCAGTGAGAAGTGGAATGAGTCTCTTGCAATGCAGGATGGCATTACAAGGAATTTCTGAAGTTCTTGGTAGGACTAAAAGAATATACAACACAATAGAAGTCACAAATCCTGTCTACATCCCTCCTACTGGACAATATGCGACAGTGATTGATATCTTCACTGGATTGAAAGTAACACCTGATATTACTGGACTTGATTATACTATAGATGCAGACCAAGTTTCAAATCTCGGAATCAGGACTCTAAAGATAACACTTGAGGAATTTAGATGAGTAGTTTTGAGGAATTTGCAGGTTACATACATCGTAATCCAACTCTGAGTCCAGACCAAGTAACTCAGTTACTTACAATGTTTCAGGGATTGAATCCTCCAATTCAAAATGCAACTGACTTTGAGCTTGATGTTCTTGCAGACCAAGTTAGATATCGTTCTACAACTCAAGTCGTAGCAACATCGCCAAACTATCCACAAAACAGAGAGAGAAAGACTGGAATGTATCAGAGGAGACCTCCAAAGGAAGTCACTGCATTTAATTCTGTTTTTGCATTGAATGGTGCAATGTCATACGCTTTTCCAGTGCATGAGCTCATCAATGCATTTCCACAACTATTCGGCTGTCTTGGATTTGCAACTGGAAGTCAGTATCAGACCATCACTGATGATACTAGACTAGCAGTCGATTCTGGAAAGACTGGAGTTGCTTTCATGGTAATCAATCCGAGTGGAACTGGAGGAATAATATGTAAAAGAGATATTGCAAATACTACAAATGCTGGAATGGAAATCTGGATATCTGGAGGCACTACAATCAACGTCAGGATTGCAGATGGAACTCATACCACATTGCTGTCAGTGACATACGCAAGTCTCGCTGATGGAAATCCTCACAAAGTAATTTGCAATATCCCTGATTCTGGAAATCTGGAAATCTTTGTAGATGGAGCAAGTCAGGGCACAATAGCTAGGGGAAGTGTCGGAAGTATCACTAACTCTAGGACTTGTTACACGCTCTGTAGAGACAATGCAGGAACACCTCAAGCCAAATACAACGGACAGATTGCACTATTGTTCTGGAAGAAAGGAGAAATATTTTCATCACAACAAAGGACTGACTATGGCAATGGAGTCATCGATACATCAACAAGCTCTACGACTGACATATTTTCAATCCCCTACAACTATGACGGAATACAACCCGACTGCACTGTAGCACTCTGCATGTGCATGGTGACATATTATTTCTACTTGCTAAATGATGGAGCGAGTCACTTCCTCTTGAATGATGGCACTAGCAGAATACTTATGGACAGCTTGTCAGGATAGAAGATATGGCAGACAGCATGATTACAAGTCTCACTCAAAAAACTCCTCCTGCTGGCACTGAGGAATTTCCAGTCAATGATTCTGGAAGTGATGCAAAAGTCACCATACAGGATGTGTGGAATACCCAGCTCGGAGTAAAACAGATACGAAACTCAATACCATCAAGCATTGGAACTACTGGAACTTTGAATCTTGATTTCAGCATTGAGGAGCTTGCAGACTTGGGCACTCAGACTGGAGATATAACATTTACAACTTCAAATCTTGCCAAAGGAAGAAGCAAGACAATACGCATCAAAGGAAACGGTTCTACTATCACACTTCCGTCTTGGATTCTACTTGGAGGAGTAACATCACCAATCACACTTGCAAATAACAAATATTGCATCCTGACAATGACATCATTTGGCACTACAGATGCAGATGTAGTATGTGCTTATGCGGTGCAGAGCTAATGAAAAATAAATTTTTGTGGTGTCCAACATGTGAACAAGATGTGGAAGAGAATCATAAATGCACAGGAAGCATGTTTGAATGAAGCTGAAAGGCATGCACTTTTGCACGTTTGAACCTCCATCAATAAGAGAGTACAGACCATGCAGTATCATGAATGTTGGATTTCTAGGACAAGGTGGAGCTCACAGTCCAATAACTAAAGATAATGCATCTGTAACAAATCCGGGAGCAGGAACAATATTTCACCTTACAATGTCAATAGGAAGCAATCCAAATCGCATACTAATTATAAACTGTGTGGCAGAACAAATTCCGGGAACACCGTCAGCAGTTTCTACAGTTAAGATAGGTTCTACTAATTTTACACACATATCAGCATGTGATATCGATAGTGGTGGAACATATCATGTTAGAAGTGAAGTATGGATTTTAATTAATCCTCCAACTGGGTCACAGACAATAGATGTAACATTTGCAGGAGCAGTCAGTGAGGGTGCTGTAGGTGGATTATCACTGTACAATGTAGACCAAGTAACAGGAGTGCAAAATGGTACAAGTGCTGGAGGAGCTAATGGAGCTACAGTTGCAGTAAGTGTCACGCCAACAGTTACAGGTTCTTGGATATTTGCAGGTGGTATATTCAGAAGTCCTAATACTATCACATTTAGTGATACACAAGACTGGAATGATAATACGAATCTTGTCATGTGTGGACAGCACAAGGCAAGTCCTACAATCAATTCTGCAAATTCATTATCATTTAGTACAAACAATACGGTAGAATGGGCATTTTCAGGTATAGAAGTGTTGAGAGCATAATGATATTTGAATATAGAACTATTTTTATTCTGTACAAGAGAGGGGTTATGTAGATGTTCAATCAGCAAGCTTGGGAGGACGAGTTCAAAGTACGCACTGGAATCTCATTTGAAAAATTCAAGTCTGCATTTCTGACTGCGACTGCAATTCCATACGACCATGCTGAAATCAGAGGAGACTTGTGGAATATTGCCAAGTGGAACGAGAAAGATTTTCACAATACGCTTGGAAATATCACTTATGGTAAATATGGAAATTTCGCTAGCAAGCTTTCACAACTGCATGATGAGCTGAAAAGGAATCCAAATACAACTCTCAAGCCATTGCAATTCACTCCACGATTCAACGTACTCTTACTAGATGGTCTTACACTGTCATCTCAGAGAGACACGCACTCTGGAGCTGGTTGGACTCTGAATAACTATGATAACGGAGTCAACTGGATTGGAGTCGGCACTGACGGAACTGCTGAATCTCAAAGTCAGACTGGACTGATATCCGCTTATGGAAGTAGGAAATCATTTGATGCATCAGGTCAGAGGACTACAATAAATCAGACTTCCACATACAACATGTTATTTTCATCCACGGATTTGACAACACCTGTATCTCTACAGGAATCTGCATTGTATAATTTGATAACAGGAGGAACAGGTCATGCAAGAGTACAGTTTCCAGTATATGCTTTGACAACTGGCAACATAGTTACTTTCCAAGTAAATGAGTTGATGGCAAATGGATAAGCAAGCTGGAACAGCAATTTCATGCGGACATGAACCAAAGACTGATGAGGAAAAATGGAATAATCCTCAGGATTGTTGGTGTGAGGAACATCACATGAAATGCTGTAGAGAGTGCATAAAAGACCACATGGAACACAAGCATCACAAGAATCATTTTACTGACGAAGAATGGAAAGCACATGTCACTTCAATCAAAGGTCATGACACAACTTTCAGTGAACCTACTATAGCAAAGATAGCTACTTTGGGAATCACTGATGCAGACTTGAAAAAGGAAGTAGCTAGAAGAGTAGCAGACCAAAAAAGATTCAGGAATGAGAAATGACAACCAATGCTAACGAGAAACAGGATATCACGAATCAAATACTGTCACAAGACCTACTAAACAGACAGACTGTAAAATCTGGAACGTATGCAGAGATGATAGCTTTTGCAACGCCACTACAAGGAAACAAGTGGGCTACATCAGATACGAATCAACTCTACATCTATTATGGTTCTTGGATTTCAATAGACAGCACTCCTGCTGGAGTCATACATCCATTTGGAGGCAATTACAATGCCATTCCAACACTCTATCTCCTATGCGATGGTAGTGCAATATCAAGGACTACATACGCAAATCTTTTTGCAGTGATAGGAACTAACTTTGGAACTGGAGACGGTTCTACAACATTCAATCTTCCAGACTTTAGAGGCAAGTTTCCAAGAGGAGCTCCAGCGAGTACAAACCCTGGTGGAACTGGAGGTGAAGATACTCACGTCTTATCAGTAGCCGAACTTGCAACCCATCATCACTCAGGACTACCAACGACCGGCTCAGCAAGTGGAGCAGGCGCAGCCGGTACTGCTTATACTGGTAATACAACCGACACCGGCTCAAGTGCCGCTCACGAAAACCGACCGGCTTATCAGCAAGTGGAGTGGATAATAAGAACATGATTATACAACCTTTCAAGTGCAATAATTGTGGAGATGTCATCAA
>Ga0163199_1000489_pt1 | contig 25018 bp, 17 predicted proteins | sample PL_2010_150m_FD_113537 | JGI IMG/M metagenome (GOLD analysis project Ga0163199, IMG submission 113537) | Freshwater microbial communities from Powell Lake, British Columbia, Canada to study Microbial Dark Matter (Phase II) - PL_2010_150m | ecosystem: Environmental > Aquatic > Freshwater > Lake ...
GCCGTGAGTGGAGAAGCCGATGAAACGGCAGCGGCCGTCGCGCTGGAGGCGGCGGGCGGCGTCGAGGCAGCCGCCTTTGCGCAGCGACCAGTCGAGGAGTTGGGCGTTGTTGATGCCGTGGAGCGAGAGCAGGTCCACGTGGTCGAGCCGCAGGTAGCGCATGGAGGTCTCGAACACCGCCAAAAATTCCTCCGGCGTGGCAAAAGGGAAGACCTTGGTTTGAACGAGAATCTTCTCTCGCGGCAACGCCGGCAGCACGCGGCCGAGCTGCATCTCGCTGGTGCCGTAGCCGCGCGCGGTCTCGATGTGGTTGATGCCCAGCTCCAGCGCGCGATGGATGCAGGCTTCGAGGTTGGCCTGGCCGTCGGCGGGAATCTCGCTCTCCGGCACGTCCTGCCATTTGTGCTGGTAGCGCATCCCGCCACAAGTGATGACGGGCATCTGGAGATTGGTGCGGCCGAAGCGGCGGTATTTCATAATGCGTGATGCGTCAAGTCACGGCGTTGTTGTTCATCGGGCCACGTCCATACGCGCTCGACGCCGCGAGGTCAAGCCCGTGAGTTTTGGAAATAGGCGTCATCAAAGAAGGCGCTCTTGGCTGGCTATTTCCGTCTGGCATTGGAGGGGGCGTTTCACTATGAGTCTTGGGCACGGTCGTTTGGGTTTCAACCATTGGAGCCACGTAATGAAAAGTTGGACGCGCAGGGATTTCCTCAAAACTCCCCATCCTCACCACCGGCGGCGCGCTTAACGCAACCGGCCGAGCATTTCCAGCAGCGCCGTGACGATCTTGGTCGAGGCGTCCAGTTCGAGGCGGCTGGTGCCGAGCCACGTTTCGTAACCGCCGAGTTTGTGCTGCTCCGGCGTCGGCAGGTAGCCGAAGTAGCCGTGAGCCAGTGACACGATGAACGTCGGCTTGAACGGGCTGCGCTTCTTCATCTCCAACCCGATCTCGACAAAGACCTCCGTCGGAATGGTCCCGATGCCGACGTCGCCGACGCGCAATGCTTGCAACGGGATGTTGCCGCGCTGCGGGTAGTTGTTCACGTTCAAGGTGCGCTCGGCGTAAATCTCCTCCAGCGTGTCCGGTTTCTTGCCGGGTTTGATTTTGGCGAGGACGCCTTTTGCGCGCTCCAGTTGCTCCGGCGTCGGATGACGGAAGCCAATCTCCATGTCTTGGAACGCCGCGCCCATCGGCACGGTGTCGCGCCACTGGATGGTCTGGTAAGCCTTGAACGTGGCGTCCGCGACATCGTTGGCCACCTGCCGTATCCGCTCGTAGGATGCCGTTTTTTCGCCGGGCGTGCTGAAGTCAATGTTGTTGATGTTGCCGCTGGTGCCGTTGCTCATCATCGCCACGAACGGCGGCTCCTGCCGGTCGGCGCCAAGCAACTGCTGCATCCGGTCGCAGAACATGCCGTAGTAGTCCGCCGAGATGTCCGCGCCGCGCACGCCGCCGACGTAGTGGAGCGAGTAGTTTGCCAGCAGCGCGATGGGCCGGCCTTCGGGCGATTGCACCGCAATCAGGCTGATCTCCGGGTCGGTCGGGCCGGCGGGTTTGACGAGGTCTTTGCTCGCGCGCGGCGGGTTCATCTTCACCAGATCGTTGGTGCCGCCGAACGGCGTGACGGGAACCGTGCCGGGTTTCAGGAACCAGCGGCGGTTGAACACGTGGCGCGGCTCGGAGCCGGCCGCCCAACCGACGCGCGCGGGCGCGAGGTTGTTGATGGCGCAGCGCACCACGTCGGCGATGCGCCGCGCGACGAACTTTTGGTAGTCGTCCAGTTCCGGCTTGGTCGAGAAACGCTCGCCCAGCGCGCTCGTAGCCGAATGCGTGTGCGTGCCGGAAATCATCACGTGGGCCGCGGGGATGCCGGTTTCCTCGTGGACCAGCCGCCGCGCCTCGTCGCACAGGTAGCGCGACAGGCCGATGAGGTCGCACACGACGAACGCCAGCCGCGTCTGGCCGTTGTCGAGCACCAGACAGCGCGCGCGCAGGTCGTCATGGACGTGCTTGGACGGGAACGGATGAAACCCGCCGATGATGTTGCCGCCGATGGCAGGCGTGATGTTGCTGGTGGCCGCGCCGGCGCGAAGCTGCGCGGAAGGGCCGGCTGCTGCGGCGGTGGAGATCGCCGCCAGCAAGGCGAGCAAGCTGGACAGCGACGAAAGAAGGGGGCGAATGCGTTGTGACCTCATGGGCCGCATTTTGCCGCGCCGAAGGTTCGTCTGGCAAGCCCGGCTTTCGGCTGATACAAAACACAACGATTGGGTCAAACCGCGTGGTCGTGGCGGAAGTGGGCGGGGGACTCGCCCGTGACGCGCTTGAAGACGCGGGAAAGATAGGCGCGGTTTGGGAAGCCGGTCTTGTCGGCGATCTCGTCGAGACTTGGCGCGGTGTTCGTTCGTTGCCGATTCATCACTTGAACCACTCCTGCGCATCGCTGTCTTTTTCGGCTGGACGCGCGGACGGAAAGCGCGGACAAGGATTTTCTTGTGGCGCGCGGACGGGGCGCGGTGGCACGCTGCATAGTAGTCCTCACGCTCCGCGTGAGGTGGAACAATAAACAACCGGAGCATCACGCGGAGCGTGATGACTACTATGAAACACATCCTCATCCTCACCGCCCTGCTGCTGGTGCCGCCGGCCGCATCGCACGCCGCCGAACCGTTGGACATGGCCAAACGTGCGGAGGAACTGAAAAGCCTTCGCTGGGGCATGTTCATCTGCTGGTCGTTCAGCACGTTCTCCGGCAAGGAGTGGACGCCGGGCGTCACGGACGTGAGCTTCTTCAAAGCCACCGGCTGCGACACCGATCAGTGGGCGCGCACGGCAAAGGATGCCGGCATGGGCTACATCCTGTTTCTCACGAAACACCACGACGGCTTCTGTCTCTGGGACACGAAGACGACCGACCGCAAGGCGACTAAGTCGCCGCTCGGCCGCGACGTGCTCGCCGCGCTGCGCAAGAGCTGCGACAAGCACGGCATCAAGCTGGCGCTCTATTTCTCGGAGGGCGATTGGACGTGGCCGGGCGCAGCCGACGGAAAAGGCTGGAAAGCCGGCATCGGCAAGAACCCGGAGATGAAGAAGGCGCAGCTCAAGGAATTGCTCACGCAATACGGGCCGGTCGAATACATCTGGTTCGATCATGCTGTCGGCGACGGCGGCCTCAGCCACGCGGAAACGATCGCGTTCTGCAAATCGCTCCAGCCCGGTTGCTTCGTCGGCTTCAACCACGGCGACCAGACTGGCGCGGACATCCGGCTTGGCGAGATGGGCCGGCCGGGGCCGCTCGACGATCACGCCGCGGCCGGGCCGCACATGAAGGACGCGCCGAGCAAGAGCTACCGGCTCGCCGAGTTCACCTACCCGATCTTGCCGCCGCACAAGGGCGGCGCGATGTGGTTCTACTCGCTGCCGATTCACGACGCGCTCTGTCTTCCCGCCGAGAAGCTCTACCGCGATTACCTCGGCGCGGTGAAGTTCGGCAACGTGTTCGCGCTCGATGTCGGCCCCGACTACGCGGGCCGGTTGCGCGAGGTTGACGTGCGGACGCTCCGCAAGGTCGGCGGGATGATCCGCAGCAACGCGCCCGATCCGAGCGTGCCGCCGCCGCTGGCGATGCCGCCGCCCGCGCAGCCTGTGCCGGCGAAGATCGAGATCGCGGACGGGCCGTTTAAGCCGACGTGGGACTCGCTCAAGCAATACAAGTGTCCCGACTGGTTCCGCGACGCGAAGCTCGGCATCTGGGGCATCCTCGGCCCGCAGTCGTTGCCGGAGGCGGGCGACTGGTATGCGCGACACATGTATGTCGAGGGGAGCGCGCAGTATCTGTTCCACCTCGACCGCTTCGGTCATCCGTCGCAGTTCGGCTACAAAGACCTCGCCGCGATGTGGAAAGCCGGCCAGTTCGACCCCGACCGGCTCATGACGCTCTACAAGAAGGCCGGCGCAAAATATTTCGTCGTCCTCGCCAACCATCACGACAACTGGGACAACTGGAACTCGAAGTTTCACCGCTGGAACGCCGTCAACGTCGGCCCGAAGAAGGACATCGTCGGCCTCTGGGCGCAGGCGGCGAGGAAGCACGGCTTGCGCTTCGGCGTCACCGAACATCTGGCGCGCAGTTACAGTTGGTTCAACACGAACAAAGGCAGCGACAAGAAAGGCCCGCTCGCCGGCGTGCCCTACGACGGAGCCGACCCGAAGCTCGCCGACCTCTACTTCCCGCCGCACGAGGACACCATTTCCAGTTATCCGAAAGACCCGCCGGAGTGGTGGACGCGGCAGTGGTTCTGGCGGATGCGCGACCTGCTCGACACCTACAAGCCCGACCTGATGTATAGCGACGGCGCGGTCCCGTTCGGCGAGGTCGGTCGTAGTCTCTTCGCGCACTACTACAACGCCAACATGGCGTGGCACGGCGGCAAACTGGAGGCGGTCTATAATATCAAGGACCTGCGCCCGCGCACCGATCACGGCGATTACGTCGAGGGCGTCGGCGTGCAGGATGTCGAGCGCGGCGGGCTGGGCGAGATCAAGCCGGAGCCGTGGCAGACCGACACGTGCATCGGCGATTGGTTCTACAAGACCGGCCTCACCTACAAGTCGGCGAAGCACGTCATCGCGATGCTGGCCGACATCGTCAGCAAGAACGGCAACCTCCTGCTCAACGTCCCGCTCAAGCACGACGGCACGATTGACGCCGGCGAGGAAAAGGTGCTCGGCGAGATGGCCGGCTGGATCGCGCTCCACGGCGAGGCGATCTATGGCACGCGACCGTGGCTGGTGTTCGGTGAAGGCCCCGCGCGAAAAGGCGGCACTCATTTCAACGAAGGCGTCTTCGCCAAGATGACCGCGCGCGACATCCGCTTCACGACCAAGGACGGCGCGCTCTATGCCATTGCGATGGGCTGGCCCGACAGTGGCAAGCTCGTCGTGCGCTCGCTCGCCGCGCCCGCCGGCAAGATCGAACGCGTCACATTGCTCGGCCACGACGGCAAGCTCTTATGGACGCAAACCGACGACGGCCTCGTCGTCACGATGCCCGACCTTATCGTCAGCGAGGATGCCATCGCGTTGAAGATCATCAGTCGCGACTTGAAACCGGTGCCGGTCACCGCCGCTCCGGCGATCCAGTCGGACAAGGACGGCTGTTTCATCCTGCGCGCCGCCGAGGCAACGATTCACGGTGACACGCCGCGCTACGAGTCCAGCGGCGGCAAAGACCAGATTGGCTACTGGGGCAAGGCCGACGATTTCGTCTCGTGGGACATCAAGCTGGCCAAGCCAGCCACGTATACCGTCGAGGTCACCTACTCCTGCGCTGCGCCCGGCAGCGAGTTCACCGTCGAGGTCGGCGACCAGAAGCTTACCGGCAAGTCCGCCTCGACCAGCTCGTGGGCGGCCTATCGCACCGACAAGCTCGGCACGTTGAAGTTCGACACGCCCGGCGTCTTCACGCTCGCAGTCGTGCCAAAAGCGGAGCCGAAGTGGAAGGTCATCGGCCTGAAGTCCGTCACGCTCAAACCAATCGAGTAACCTCGCCATGCATCGCACTCTCACCGTTTCATTAACTGCGGCTCTCGCTTTCTGTGCCGGATGGGCACACGCCGGCAATGTTCCGCAATCCGTCGCGGAGCTTTGGAACGATTTCGATCCTCGGAAGAACCCGCTCGAAACGGAAATCATTCGCGAATGGAAAGAGGACGGTGGCGTGTTCCGCCATGTGCGCTACCTAATAGGCACCTTCAAGGGCAAGCCGGCACGCATGGCGGCGATCTACGGTTTTCCGGAAGGCGCGAAGGAGAGATTGCCGGCGGTGATGCATATCCACGGCGGCGGCCAGCGCGCGTCGCTCAGCGAAGTGAAGATGCTCGTCGCGCGAGGCTATGCGGCGCTCTCGGTGAACTGGGGCGGCTCGGGCACCGGCAAAGCTCCTTTCAACTCCGTCGAAGGCGCGCGCCCCGGCGATCTAAACACCGATTGGGGCGCGATGGATCCCACGCAGCTCAACGTGCAGGGTTACTCCTCGATGCTGCCAGGACCGAAGCAGTTTTTCGAGGATCGCGAGCATCCGAAGAACAACAACTGGTATTTGCTCACGCTCGGCTGCCGGCGCGGGCTGACATTTCTCGAACTGCAGCCGGAGGTGGACCCGCAGCGGCTCGGCGTGCACGGTTACTCGATGGGCGGCAACCTCACGATGTATGTCGCCGGCACCGACTCGCGCGTGAAAGCCGCTGTGCCCGGCGTTGGCGGTCAGGGTTGGCGCTGGCAGCCACATCAGTTCATCGGCGGCGTCGCGCAGCAAGAGCACATCAAAGGCGACGTGGAAGTCTTCCGGCGCACGCTGAGCTTCGAGAGCTACGCACCGCTCATTCGCTGTCCGGTGATGCACCGCAGCGCGTCGAACGATTTCCACGGCTGGATGGACGACGTGTATCGCACCGACGCTCTCATCAAGGGCCAGCCGGTGCGCCACACGTGGTCGGTTCATTTCAACCATCGCCTGACGCCCGAAGTCGCCGTGACGATGCCGTTGTGGCTCGATCATTTCCTCAAAGGCGGCCCCGCATTGCCGGAGACGCCCGCGAGCGAACTGGCGCTGAAGACCGAAGACGGCATCCCACGCCTTCGCGTGACGCCGAAGAGCGCGCGGCCTGTCGCGCGCTGCGACATCTACTACAGCATGGATCCCGACCCGCGCGCGCGTTTCTGGCGCAGCGCCGATACCGTGTGCGAGGGCGGCGTGTTCACCGCGAAGCTCCCGTTGCACGCGCTCGACTCGGCGTTGTTCGCCTTCGCGAATGTCTATTACACGCTGCCGAAGCCGGAAGTGCTGCGGCACCTGCCGGGTTACGAGAAGCCGATTAACGAACTGTGCCTGAGCACGCTGTTGCATCGGGCGACGCTAGTCGAACTGCGCGCCGCGAACATCCGCGTCACGGATCACACCAGCAACCTCCTCGACGACTTCGCCCACGGCTGGCGCGACTGGTATCGGCACAACGTCGGCAACCGCGATCACTGGCAGAACTGGACCCGCAAAGTCACCGACCCGAAGTGGCGTGGCCCCGATGGCGCAAAGCTGGCTGTGACGCTCAAGGTCGCCGAAACCAACCGCGTCGCATTCGTCGTCATCGAAAACGAATGGCGCAACTACCGCGGGCCGAAAAAGACGTTCGTCTGCGAAAAGGAAATCCCCGGCGCGCAGGCCGATCAGACCGTCCTGCTCGATGCCGCCGACTTCAAGACCACCGACGGCGCGCCACTGAAGACCTGGAGCCAGCTCGACGTGCTCGGCTTCTGCGTGCATTACGAAGAGAAGGGTCAGCCGTCGAAGCCCGTTCGTTGGCGCGGCCCGGCGCCGGAGTTCAAGCGGTTGGAATGGAGATAAAGAACAACATGAAACAGATGCACGTTACCCTCACCGCCCTGCTACTGGCGCTGCTGCCTGCGCTGAACGCAGCGGAAATCCACGTCTCGCCTGCGGGCGATGACGCGAATCCCGGCACGGTGGCCAAACCGCTGGCAAGCGTCGCCGCCGCGCAACGCGCCGCGCGCGCGGTTGCCGAACGCGAGCCGGTGACAGTGCTGCTGCACGCCGGTGTTTACTATTTGCCGAAAACGGTTGTGTTCACGGCGGCGGATTCGGGGACTGCGAAAGCTCCGGTTGTGTATGCGGCCGCGCCGGGCGAGAAACCGGTCATCAGCGGCGGCGCGCGGCTCTCGCTCGACTGGACGCCATTCCGCGACGGCATCCTACAAGCGAAGACACCGGCGGGGTTGGCGATGGACCAACTCTTCGTCAACGGCCAGCGCCAGCACATGGCGCGGTATCCGAACTACGACCCCAAGGCACGGCAGTTCAACGGCGCGGCGGCGGATGCCATCGCGCCGGAGCGCGTCGCGCGCTGGAGCGAGCCGGCGGGCGGCTACATCCACGCGATGCACACCGCGCTCTGGGGCGACATGCACTGGCGGATTCTCGGCAAGAAACCCGACGGCTCGCTCGACTACGAAGGCGGCTGGCAGAACAACCGGCCCAGCCCGATGCACAAGCAGTTCCGCTTCGTGGAGAACATCCGCGAGGAACTCGACGCGCCGGGCGAGTGGTTCCATGACGCGAAGAGCGGCACGCTGTATTTCTTCCCGCCCGCCGGCGTGGATTTGAAGACGGCGACCGTGGAAGTCGTGCGGCTGCGGCACTTGATTGAGTTTGTAGGCGGCGACGTAAGGAGGCGGACGGACGGATCGCCAGTCAACACCACTCCGCCTCCTCACGTCGGCGCCTACAAGCCTGTCCGGTTTGTCACGCTGCGCGGGCTGACGTTCCGGCACGCGGCGCGGACGTTCATGGACAACCGCGAGTCGCTGCTGCGCTCGGACTGGACGACGTATCGCGGCGGCGCGGTGGTGTTCAACGGCGCGGAGGACGCGGCCATCGAGGACTGCGACTTCGACCAGCTCGGCGGCAACACCGTCTTCGTCAACAACTACAACCGCCGCATCGCCGTGCGCGGCTGCCTCATCCGCGAGAGCGGCGCGAACGGCATCGCGTTCATCGGCGACCCGAAGGCCGTCCGCAGCCCGCTGTTCAATTACAAGGAGAAGTTCGAATACGAGAAGCTCGACCGCACGCCCGGCCCGATCGGCGACAATTTCCCCGCCGACTGCCTGGTAGAGGACTGCCTCATCACGCGCAGCGGACGGTTCGAGAAACAGACCGCGCCGGTGGAGATTAACATGGCGCAGAGCATCACCGTGCGGCACTGCTCGATCTACGACGTGCCGCGCGCCGGCATCAACATCGGCGACGGTTGCTGGGGCGGGCACGTTATTGAGCATTGCGACATCTTCGACACGGTGCTGGAGACGGGCGACCACGGCAGCTTCAACTCCTGGGGCCGCGACCGCTACTGGCATCCCGACGTGCGGCTGGTGGACAAGCAGGTCGCGGCGGACCCCGCGCTGCCGTTCCTCGACATGGTCAAGCCGGTCACGCTCCGCCACAATCGCTGGCGCTGCGACCACGGCTGGGACGTGGACCTCGACGACGGCTCCAGCCGCTACGTCATCTACAACAACCTGCTGCTCCACGGCGGCTTGAAACTGCGCGAAGGTTTCCATCGCAAAGTCTGGAACAACATCGCCGTCAACAACTCGATCCACCCGCACGTCTGGTTCGACAACAGCGGCGACGAAGTGACGCGCAACATCTGGATGGGCGCGTATCGTCCGGCCGTCATGAAGATCGCCAAGTGGGGCAAGGAGGTTGACCGCAACCTTTTCACGACCTCCGAAGCCGACCGCACGAAGTTCGCCGCCAACGGCTGCGACGCGAACTCGCTTGTCGGCGACGCGCAATTCGTGGACGCGGCGCGCGGCGACTACCGCGTCAAGGACGGCTCGCCCGCTCTGAAGCTCGGCTTCGTGAACTTCCCGATGGACCAGTTCGGCGTGCAATCGCCGCGGCTCAAAGTGATCGCGCGCACGCCGGAACTGCCCGGATTGGAGGCCGCACGACCCGTCACTCGCTCCGAGGCGCGCGTGGAACACTACTGGCTGCAGGCGAAGGCAAGAAACCTTGAAGGCGAAGAGTTCTCTGCCTTCGGCGTCAGCAAGGAGTCCGGCGGCGTTCAATTGATCGAGGTGCCTCCCGGCTCGGCTGCCGCGAAGTGCGGTTTCCAAGCCAACGATTTGATTCAAGACATCAACTTCCAGCCGGTGAAAACGTTCGCGGAGCTGATGCGCCGACAGAACCAGAGTTCAGGAACGCTGGGTGTGGGCATCGTGCGCGGCCAGCAGACGCGCAACCTGCATGTGGACTCGTTCCCCGTCGTGACGACCGAGGCGGCATTGGCCCCGGCGGCCGCCGTCGCGGTCATCCGCGAAATCAGCTCGCGCCCCGCCACACGGAACGATCCGCTGGCTTCACTTCACGACAACACACTGGGCACGGGCTACGGCCCCATTTTCGCCAACGGCACCCGTGGCGGTATCTACCGCGCCGACCTTGGCTCGGTGCAGCGCATCGTGTCGGGCGCGACTTGGTCGCACAACCACGGCGGCAAACGCGGCGCTCAGAGCTTCGTCCTCTTCGGCAGCGCCGCGGACGACCCCGGCTGGGACGTTGGCGACCGGTCGAAGTTCACGCCTCTCGCCGAGGTGGGCACGCGTGACACTCAAATCGGAAAGCACCACGGCACGCTGATTCGCAACTCAACCGGCCAGCCTCTCGGTTCATTCCGCTGGTTGGTGTGGGACGTCCAGCCGGTGACGGACAAATTGGAGAACACAGCTTTCCAGGAGTTTCAAATCCAGACAGAATGAGGTAAGTAGTCCTCACGCTCCACGTGAGGAAAATGAATGACAAACCATCACGCGGAGCGTGATGACTACTATGAACCACACACTTCCCATCCTCACAATTCTCCTACTGTCTCCGTTGGCCGCGCTGCACGCCGCCGACAAACCCAAGCCCGCGATGGACGGCACCTCGGCCGACATGTGGGGCGCGGGCGGCGTGAAGACGAACCTCGTCCGCGGCGCGTGGCTGAAGGAGTCACGGTTCGCAATGTTCGTCCACTGGGGGCTTTACTCCGAGCTGGGCGGCAAGTGGAACGACAAGACCTACTACGGCATCGCCGAGTGGATCATGAAGCGCGGGAAGATTCCCGTCGCCGACTACGAGAAGGTGGCGGCGCGGTTCAATCCAGTCGCGTTTGACGCGCGCGAATGGGTGCGGCTGGCGAAGGCGGCCGGCATGCGCCACATCATGATCACCTCCAAGCACCACGACGGCTTCGCCATGTTCAAGTCGGCGGCCAGTCCCTACAACATCGTGGACGCGACGCCGTTCAGGCGCGACCCGATGAAGGAACTCGCGGACGCCTGCCGCGCCGAGGGGCTGCGGCTCGGGTTCTACTATTCGCAGACGCAGGACTGGCACGAGCGCGACGCGGTCGGCAACAACTGGGATTTCGAGCAAAAAGGCGGCGACTTCCAGCGTTACCTCAAGACCAAGGCCATCCCGCAGATTGAGGAACTGCTGCGCGGCTACGGCCCCATCGCCGGCGTCTGGTTCGACACGCCGGGGCCGATCACGCCCGCCGAATCGAAGATGCTCGTGGACCTCGTCCACAAGCTCCAGCCGCAGTGCCTCGTCAACAGCCGCATCGGAAACGATCTCGGCGACTACGACACGCTCGGCGACCAGGAAATCCCGCGCCTGCCGCGGCCCGGCCTTTGGGAGACGCCCGACACGCACAACGACACATGGGCCTACGCGTGGTATGACCGCAACTGGAAAAGCCCACGCGAGATCGCCGAGCGGCTCGTGAGCGTGGCCAGCCGCGGCGGCACCTACATGCTGAACGTCGGCCCCGACGGCACCGGCCGCATCCCGGAACAGTCCGGCCGCATCCTGCGCGAAGTGGGCCAATGGGTTCACGCGCACGAAACCGCCATTCACGGCGCCGGCCCGACGCCGTTTGGCCCGCTCGCGTGGGGCGAATGCACGACCCGCGGCAACACGCTCTTCCTCCACGTCTTCCAATGGCCCGCCGACGGCCGTCTCGTCGTGCCGAGCTTCAAGACGAAGGTGAAGAGTGCGCGCTTGGATGGCGGTGGCAAACTCGCCGTGAAATCATCCGCCGAGGCCGTCATCATCACATTGCCGAAGAACCGTCCCGACATGCTCATCCCGGTCGTCACGCTGAAACTCGCCGGGCCGGCCGAGGCGAGCCGCGAGCAGTTTGTCCTCAACGGCTGCCGGCAGACGCTCGAAACCAGCGTGGCGAAGTTGCAGGGCTGCGAACTGAAGGCCGTGCGCTGGATGGAGAAGTTCGGCGATTGGAAACACAACGAGTGTCTCGTCGGTTGGCAAGGCGTGCAGAGTTCGGCGGCGTGGGGGTTCCGCACCGTCGAGCCGGGTTCGTTCTACCTGGACGTGGAATACACTTGTCCCGCCGAGGACGACTACAGCGAGTGGCAGGTCACGCTCGACGGCCAGCGGCTGAGCTTCCCGCTGATTGACACTGGCGAGCGCCCGAAGCGCGCGGCGTTCGGCGGCGCGTTGCCGCGCTTTCGCACCTACCGCGTTGGCGTGCTGGATTTCCCCAAAGCCGGCCCGCATCAACTCAGCCTCGGCCCCGCCGGCCCCGAAGGCAAAGGCGTCCGCGTTTCGTCGTTGATTCTTTCACCGGTGAAGTAGCAGACTTCGGACAATCACATTCAACCCAGCTTCTAACACCACACCACAAAATGAATACTCAACTCGTCACAGACAAACTCACCACCCGGCGGGAATTTCTCGGCAGCGCGGCGGCCCTTGTGGCTGGCCTTGCCTTGCCGCGGCTCGCGCTGGCAGCCGCCAAGCCCTGCTCCGTCTTCAAGGGCGTGCGCATCGGCTGCATCACCTACAGTTACCGCAGCATGGCCAATACGGCTGATGAGACTCTCAAGGCGTTGCTTCAGGGCGGACTGAGCGAAGTGGAACTGATGGGCGGGCCGATCCAACAGTTTGCGGGCATTGCCGGTGGGGGCGGCCGCAAGGCCAAAGGCGCTCCCGCAGCGCCGCCCGCGCCGAAGCCGACCGACGAGCAGCGCGCAGCGCAACTGGTGAAGTGCCGTGAGCTGCGCAAGATGTTCAACGACGCGGGCGTCAACATCCACATCCACAAGATGGGCTTTGGCCAGTCGGATGAGGAAATTGACTTCAGTTTCCAAGTGGCCAAGGCGCTGGGTTGCGTGGGCGTCTCCCTTGAGCGCAACGAAGCGATGGCCCAGAAGCTCGCGCCGTTCGCCGACAAGCACAAGGTCTGGGTCGCGTTCCACAACCACACGAACAACTACCCGGTGATGGAGAAGACCGACCCGATCCTGGAGTTTGGCAAATACATCGGCTTCAACTTCGACATCGGCCACTATTTCGCCGGCAGCAAGGGACTGTCGCCGATTCCGGTGATCGAGAAATACCACGACCGCATTGTCAGCCTGCATCTGAAGGACCGGACCGCCGACGGCGGCAACCTGCCGTGGGGCCAGGGCAAGACGCCGATCAAGGAAGTCCTCCAGTTGATACGGAAGGAGAAGTGGACGTTCCCGGCCGACATCGAACTGGAATACAAGGTTCCGCAAGGCTCCGACGCCGTGGCTGAAGTGGCCAAGTGCGTTCAGTATTGCAAAGAGGCGCTCACCTGAGACGGAGCGATGCGGTTGCAATAGAGTAGTCCTCACGCTCCGCGTGAGGATCGTCATCGAAGCCATCACGCGGAGCGTGATGACTACTTTGTTTAACCATGAACAGAGCCATTCTTCTCGCCGCCGCCCTGTTGCTCGCGGCGCTGAGCGCGTCGTCGTCAGACTCGCAGCCAGCGCCGGCTTTGCCGGCATTCAGTTGGCAGCGCGTGCCGGTCTATGCGCACCTCGGCAAGAATGAGGACGACTTCACGCCGCAGGAACTGGAGTTTCTCGCCAAACACTTCGATTTCATCACCATCGAAAAAGGCCAGGCGGTGCGCAAACGCGGCGGCACCGAAGACGGCATCTACGAGGCTGCGCGCCGGCTCAAGAAGCTCAACCCGCGCGCGAGCGTGCTGTTCTACTGGAACGCCTTCCTCGACTACCCGCTCTACAACGCCGCCAAGAGCGTGAAACCCGACTGGCATCTCAAGACTCCCGCCGGCCAGCCGTTTTTGGTGCGCAACACCGTGCCGGCCTACGACCTTGCGCTGCCGGCCGTGCGCGAATGGTGGAGCGACGTCGCGGCCGGGGCGATGCGCTCAGCACCGCTCGACGGCATCTTCGCCGACGCGTTGCCGCAGGTGCTCACGCCCGCGAAGGCCCGCCAGCTCGGCGACGCGAAACATCTGGCGATGATTGCCGGCCTGAAGGAGATGATGGCCGCAACGCGCCGGAAGGTCGGCCCTGACAAGATCATCCTCGCCAACGGCACGCGCGCGGAGGATTTCCGCGAACTGCTCGACTGGGATTCGCTCTCCGGCGTGATGATCGAGCACTTCGGGCACTTTGGCAGCGCCAGCAAGGAAGATATGGCGGCCGATCTGCGGACGATTGAGACGGCCGGACGGAAAGGGAAGCTGGTGGTGTTGAAAGGCTGGCCGGGCTTCACGTGGCTGGACAAAGAGATGATGCAGCGCCCGCACGCCGAACTGGCGAAGCTCGCGGCGGAGCGGCTGACGTTCCCGCTGGCGTGCTTCCTGGTCGCCGCGCAGCCGCGCAGTTACTTCTGCTATACTTGGGGCTACCGGCACGACCAGGGCGCGCTTGACTGGCCGCCGGAGTTCGACCGCCCGCTCGGCCCGCCGCGCGGTGACGCGAAGCGGGACGGATGGAAGTTCACGCGCGAGTTCGAGCGCGCGTCGGTGTTCGTGGACCTCGAAGCGCGGACGGCGCGGATTGATTGGAGATGATGCGCATGAAGAAAGGTCTTGTTCTTGCCGCGTGTTGGCTGGTCTCGCTGGCCGCGTTGCGGGCCGACGATCAGCCGATCAAGGCGTTCTGCGTGGACTTCAACTGGGGGCCGGGCGGGCCGAACGGGTTTGCGAAACCGGGCCTCTGGGCCGATGCCGATCCGGTCAAGCACGTCGCGTGGTATGAACAACTCGGCTGCAACGTCATCCAGACGTTCGCCGTCTCGTGCAACGGCTACGCTTGGTATCACGGCGGCAAGGTGCCCGCGCAGCCCGGGCTGAAGCACGACTTCACAACGCAAGTCGTCAAGCTTGGCCACGCGAAACGGATGCTAGTCATGGGCTACTTCTGCATCGGCGCCAACACGCGTTGGGGGCAGGAGCACCCCGACCTGAGCTACGGCATCCCCAGCGCCTACCACATTCCGTTCACGGACGCTTATCTGGACTATCTCGCCGCCTCCATCACCGACGCGCTACGCAAGAGCGGCATGGACGGGTTCATGATTGACTGGGTCTGGTGCCCCAGTGATGCCGTCCGCAAGAAAGCGACCGGCGGCAAATGGTTGGAGGCGGAAAAGAAGCTCTACGAACAACTGATGGCCAAGCCGTTTCCCGGCGAAGGGAAGCTGACGCCGGAAGAGAACCTCGCCTATGAGCGCAAGGCGATTGCTCGTTGCTGGGCGCGCATCCGCGACGCGGCCAAACGCACCAACCCCGCCTGCGTCATCTGGCTCTCGTGCAACAAAGTCCACGACCCCGCTATCGCCAATTCACCGATGCTCAAAGAAGTGGACTGGATGATGGACGAGGCTGGCACGCCGACGGCGATGAAGGAAGTCGCGCCGATGTTCGGCCCGCGCACACGACAGTTGCTGTGTCTCGCGGGGTGGGGCGATCGTCACAAAACGCGTGAGATTCTCTCCGACCCCGCGATGGCTGCCTACGGCATTTACGGTTTCAGCCGGCCCAATCCCGATTCGCTGCCGCTGCCGGTGGCGACGTATCTCAGCCAGCCGATCGAGTCTCTCAAAGGCAACGACCGCGGCATCGCCACGCTGGCGCGCTATTTCACCGGCAAACCGTTCGACTTCGTCACGCAGCCGGCCACACACAATACAACTGGAGGGAAGTAAGATGCTCCACGACCCAAGCCATCACACACCGATGCCGCTGGCTGAGGAGATCAAGCTCGGCTCGCACGACAAAGACATTCTCCGCAAACTCGCCGGCGAACTTGCCGCCATCGCCGCGCTGCCGGTGCATCGCGAGAAGGCGGTGCTCTGGCAGAAGCTCAACGACCTCCAATCCGTCCGCCCGATGGTCTGGATCAACGAGGTCTGCTGGCACGAGATGAACGTCGGCGACGAGTTGACACTCCAGTGTGAACATCCGTGGGCGCGCGAGCAGGAGGTCGAATTGCGCCGCGCGCTCTACCAATGGCGCCACCTGCCGGGCGACATGATCATCAGCGATTTCCTCGCCTGTCCGCTCGCCATCCACAGCAGCGACTTCGGCATCATGGAACAGGTGGATATCGTCAAGACCGATGAGGCCAGCGACATCGTCTCGCGTCACTACCACATCCAGATCAGCGATTTCGCCGACCTCGACAAGATCAAGATGCCGGTCATCACGCACAACGAGAAGGCGACGGCGCTCCGGTTTGCGGCGATGAATGAGGTCTATGCCGGCATCATGCCGGTGAAGAAAGTCGGCCAGACGCACATTTGGTTCACGCCGTGGGACTGGCTGATCCGCTGGTGGGGCATCGAGGAAGCGATGCTCGACCTCTACGAGCGGCCCGACCTCGTCAACGCCGCCGTCGGGCGGATGACCGACGCGTGGATGACCGAACTGGACCAGTTCGTCGCGATGAACCTGCTCTCGCTCGACTGCGACAACACGCGCATCGGCTCCGGCGGCTACGGCTACACGTGCGAGTTGCCCGGCAAGAACTACGACCCGGCCTACGTCAAGCCGCACAACATGTGGGGCTGCTCCAACGCGCAGATTTTTTCCGAGGTCTCGCCGGAGATGCACTGGGAGTTCGCGGTGAAGCACGATTTGCGGTGGCTGAAACGATGGGGTCTGACTTATTATGGCTGCTGTGAGCCGCTCGACAAGAAGATGGAAATCTTACGCCGCATCCCGAACCTGCGGAAGGTTTCCGTCAACTACCGCTGCAACCTCGACCGCGTCGCGAGCGACATCGGTGCGAATTACGTCTGGAGTTACAAGCCGAATCCTGCTGTGCTGGCCGAAGACGGCTGGCGGCCGGAGTTGGCGCGAGCCGAGATGGTGCGCGTCGCCGAAAAAGCCGCCTCGACGGGAAGCCATGTTGAGTTCATCATGAAGGACATCTCCACGGTGCGCTACCACCCGGAGCGGCTCTGGGATTGGGCGCGCATCGCGATGGAGGTGTCGGAGCAGTTCGCGAAGCAGGAGTGAAATATGAAGACCATCGTTTCCATTGTTCTGACCACGGCGTTGACGATTGCTGCCGAGGGCGCGGCAGCGCCCCTGTTCCACGCCCAGGGCGAAATGGCAGGCGAACCGACGCAGACGACCGTCCTGCTGCAATCGCGCCTCACCGCCACCGAAGGCTTGCGCGATGGCGACGTGCCCGGCGCGGCAGGCGTGGCGTGCTTTGAGCTGGCGAGGGAGGCGGATTTTCAGAACGCGGTCCGGACCGAGTGGCTCGAAGCGACGGAGGAGCGCGATTTCATCGTGAAGACAAAAGTCACCGGCTTGCAGCCCGGCACGAAGTATTTCTACCGGCTGAATTTCGGCGACACCCGCGAGACTGCGAAGCCCGGCCCGGCGCGCAGCTTCAAGACACTGCCAGCGACCGACGCGGAGACGGCGGTCAAGTTCGTCATCGGCAACTGCATGAACTACGCGTTCTTCCAAAGCGGCCCCAAAGGCACGAGCGAAGGCGCGGCCCCGACCGCGGACAGGAAGCTGGGTTATCCTTCGATGGAGGCGATCCGGAACTTGCAGCCGGATTTTTTCATCGGGGCCGGCGATAACGTCTATTACGATCATCCCGCGGCGAAGGCCGCCAAGACGCAGGCGGAGATGCGGCGCAAGTGGCACGAACAGTTCGTCCAGCCGCGGCTCGTGTCGCTCTTTGGCGATGTGCCGGCCTTCTGGATGAAGGATGACCACGATTACCGCTACAACGACGCCGATCCCACCGGCGACAAGGCGCCCGCGCACGCGCTTGGCATCAACACGTTCCTTGAACAGCTTCCTGTCGTGGACCCGAGCGAGAAGAAGCCGATCACCTACCGCACCTACCGCGTCAACAAGTTCCTCCAGATCTGGATGGTCGAGGGCCGCGATTATCGCAGCGCGAACTCGCTGCCCGACGGCCCGCAGAAATCCATCTGGGGTGCCAACCAGAAGTCGTGGCTGATGCAGTCGCTGCGCAACAGCGACGCGACGTTCAGGTTGATCATCTCGCCCACGCCGATGATCGGCCCCGACGACGGGGCGAAGCGTGACAACCACACCAACCCCGGCGGCTTCCGCACCGAAGGTGACGCATTCTTCACGTGGCTCAAGGATAAAGGCATGAAAAACGTTTTCATCCTCTGCGGCGACCGCCACTGGCAATACCACTCCGTCCATCCGAGCGGTTACGAGGAGTTCTGCTGCGGCGCGCTCAACGACGAGAACTCGCGGCTCGGTCCCAAGCCGGGCGGTCCACAGTCCACCGACCCCAAGGGCCTCATCAAGCAGCTCTACGCCCAGACCCAGAAGTCCGGCGGATTCCTGCAAGTGACTGTCACGCCGGACAAGACGGCGGAGTTTGGTTTCTACGACGATCGCGGTGCGTTGCTGTATAAGGCGGTGAAGTCCGCGACGCCCAAGCCGTAATGAAAGTAATCACGAGCCTGATGTTGGCTCTGGCTGTTGCGGCAGCAGCCGCGCTTTGTTCCCACGCGGCCGACAGCGGGCTGCTGGACGCGCTGCCTTCGCCGGTGCTGTTCCAAGGCGACGAGAAGGTTGGCTACCGCGACCCGCTATTGCTCTGGCAGGACGGCACCTTCCATATCTTCTTCACCGTCGGCGAGCGGGAAACCAACGCGGTCTATCTCCACCTCGCCAAGAGCACCAGCCGTGATCTGCGCACGTGGACGCCGGTGCGGAAGCTGACGCGGCGCGACCTCAAGCTCAACTTCGTCAGCCCCGGCAGCGTCGTGCGATTCGGCGGCGAGTGGATCCTCTGCGCGTCCACCTACCCGCAGCCCAAAGGCGAACTCTACGGCAACGCCACCGCGCGGCTCTTCCTGATGCGCAGCGGCGACCTCGAACGCTGGTCCGAGCCGGAACTCATCCGAGTCAAAGGCCCCGACGTGCCGGTGGAGAAGATGGACCGCATGATTGACCCCTACCTCATGCCCGACAAGGACGATCCCGGCAAATGGTGGTGCTTCTTCAAACAGAACGGCGTCAGCATGAGCTGGTCACGCGATCTGCGCACGTGGACGTTTGCGGGCAACGCAAAGGCGGGCGAGAACGTCTGCGTCCTCGTCCACGACGGCCGCTACCTCATGTTCCACTCCCCGCACAACGGCATCGGCGTGAAGCGGTCGGCTGACCTGCAAAACTGGAGCGACGCCGGCCCGTTGATCACGCTGGGCCAGAAGGAGTGGCCGTGGGCGCAAGGCCGTATCACCGCCGGCTACGTGGCCGACCTTCGCTCCGTGCCGGGCATCGGCAAATACGTCATGGTCTTCCACGGCACCGGCCCGGAGCCGGAGCCGGTGAAGTTCCTGACCCACGGCTGCCTCGGCATCGCGTGGAGCGACGACCTGAAGACGTGGCGCTGGCCGGGCGAGAAGTAATTCAGTCCAGCCGGAGTTCTGGCGACAGAAAGGGGATGAACAGGGAAGATGGGAAGTCGGGAAGGTTTGATTCCGACTTCGCGCCTTTGCGGCTTCGCTGTTCAATCCCACGAATGAGGCTTTGCAGGGCGGCGGGTTTGCGCTAGAAGCTGCGGCCATGAAGACCTGCCATCTGCTGTCCATCTGCCTCGCAGCCTCTGTCATCTCCCCCACCCTTCCGGCATCAGAGAAAACGCCGCCGAAGTTCTACGCCTACTGCATCGAGGTCGGCGTGCCCAAAGTCAAAGCGCGTCCGCTCGCCGAGCAGGCGAAGCTGTTGCGCGAACTTGGCTACGATGGCATCGGCCTGCCGCTGGCGCTCACTGACGAACTCGACACCAATCTCAAGCTCCTCGACGATGCCGGCCTGCAAGCGTTCATGTTCTGGGCTTCCGTCAACGTCAACCCCGCCAAAGCCGCTGCCTGTGATCCGAAGCTGCTGGCGGCCATTCGTAAACTCAAAGGCCGGCCCGCCACCGTCAGCGTGTTGCTCGGCGGCTTCAAACCCGGCGACCCGCAAGGCATGGAACCGGCCGTGAAGACGCTGCGCGAACTCGGCGACGTGGCGGCCAAGGCGGACGTGCGCATCTCCATCTACAACCACGTCAACAACTGGACTGAGAGCCTGCCGTTCATCATCGAGGTCGTGCGCAAGGCCAACCACCCGCAAGTCGGCTTCAACTTCAACCTCTGCCACTGGCTGAAGGTGGACGGCGTGAAGGATTACCGCCCGTTGCTGCGCGAGAACGCCGCGAAGCTGTTCTGCGTCACCATCAACGGCGCGCAGATCGGAGCGGCGGCATGGACCAACGGCCTCATCCAGCCGCTCGACAAGGGCGACTTCGACAACCGCGCGCTGCTGGCCACGCTCGACGAGATCGGCTACCACGGCCCCGTCGGCCTGATGTGCTACGGTGTCCCCGACGACCCTCGCGAGCATCTCACCCGCTCGATGAAGACGTGGAAGAGCTGGCAGGGCAAGTGACACCGCAGTGATTGCTCTGCACCCTCGAGTCTCGGCTTGGTTGAGCCGGTAATCGCGCGGCTGGCCGTGTGTCTGCGGTTCTGGTAAAAAACGCATTCATTATTCGACGGAAAGGATTCGAACCATGACACGCACACAATGTTTTCACCTCGCCGCGGCGCTCGCACTTACTTTGTCGGCGGAACCACTCCTCGCTGCCGACGCCGAGCAGCCGTGGCTCAAACCCGACCCGGCGGCGATGCAACGCTGGCAGGAGATGCGCTTCGGCATGTTCATCCACTGGGGGCCGGTCAGCCTGACGCATCACGAGATCGGATGGTCGCGCGGGGCGCAGACGCCGATTGAGGAATACGACAACCTCTACAAGAAGTTCAACCCGGTGAAGTTCAACGCCGATGAGTGGGCCACCGCCGCCAAGGCCGCCGGCTCGAAATACGTCGTGCTGACCACCAAACATCACGACGGCTTCTGTCTCTTCGCAACGAAGGAGACCGACTACAACATCATGAACTCGCCCTTCAAGCGCGACGTCACCAAGGAACTGGCCGACGCTTGCCGGAGAAAGGGACTCGCTTTCGGCACCTACTACTCCGTCTGCGACTGGCACCATCCCGACTTCCCGCTCACCAGCCCCGGCGGCAAGGTCAAGCGTGACAAATCCGACATCGCCGCCTACCGCCGCTACCTGCGCGCGCAGGCCAGCGAGTTGATCAAGAACTACGGGCCGCTGGTCACGATGTGGTTCGACGTGCCGCAGATGTTCGACCGCACGGAAGGCTCGGAGAACGTCCGCCTCTGCCGCGCGCTCCAGCCCGACATCGTCGTCAACAACCGCGCCGGCGGCGGCTGCGGCGACTACGACACTCCTGAGCAACGCATCGGCGGTTTCAGCATGGACCGGCCTTGGGAGTCCTGCATGACTGTCTCGGCGCATAACCATTGGGCGTGGGGTGGACCAGAGGACGGCGTGAAGCCGCTCTCAGACTGCCTGCTGATGCTGATTCGCGCGGCGGGCGGCGACGGCAACGTGTTGCTCAACGTCGGTCCGACCCCCGCTGGCCTTATCGAGTCTTGCCAGGTGGACCGCCTCAAGGAGATCGGCGCGTGGCTGTCGAAGTATGGCGACTCGATCTATGGCACGCGCGGCGGGCCTTACAAGCCTAAGAAGCGCGTGGCCTCGACCCGCAAGGGCAACACCGTCTATGTCCACATCACCGCATGGCCCGATGAAACACTCTCGTTGCCGGCGTTGCCCGCGAAGATTGTCAGGAGCAGCGTGCTCACCGGCGGGAAAGCGACCGTGAAGCAAACCGACGCGGGCATCGAGATCAGCGTGCCGAAAGCGGACCGGCAGGAGATTGACACCATCGTCGCGCTCGAACTCGACAAGCCAGCCATCGAGATCGCGCCGCTCGACGTGAGTTTTGCCGGCGAATCGTTGATGCTGGGCAAGAAGGCGAGGGCCTCCAACGTTTACCAGAAGAGAAGCCATTTTAGCGCCGCGATGGCCGTGGACGATGACGAGCACAGCCGTTGGTCCACCGACGGAGACATCAAAACCTGCTGGCTGGAGGTGGACCTCGGCGCTCCGCAGACCTTCGACTGCGCCGTCGTCCGCGAGTGCGTGGATTGGGGCGTGCGCGTGAAAGCCTTCGAACTGCAATACAAGCATGGCAACGAGTGGAAGACCTTCCACAGCGGCAAAGGCATTGGCAAGAACCTCGAAGTAAAGTTCGCCCCCGTCACCGCTCGCCTTGTCCGTCTCAACATCACCGAAGCCCAACGCGGTCCCACCATCTTCGACTTCCAACTCTTCGCGCCAGTCGCGCGAAAGACTACGCCGTAATACGGGACCTATTCGAAAGTAGAGCAATGAAGACAACCCTTACTCTCACCGCCCTCCTGCTGGCTCCGCTGACCGCACTGCACGCTGCCAACGCACCCAAACTCCCCGCCGCTGCCGAAACCGATGCGCGGCTTCACGCCGACGGCAAAGGCTGGCGGCTCGACAAGGCAAAAATCACCGACCCGAAACGGCCGCGCGTGTTGCTCATCGGCGACTCCATCCTCAACGGCTATCTCAAGCGCGTCACCTCCGCGCTCGACGGCAAAGCCTACGTGGACGCGTGGGTGAATCCGTATTGCCAGTCCGACTATCTCAACAAACTGCTCGCCGAGGTGCTCGCGAACGGGCCGTATGACGTGGTGCATTTCAACATGGGCCTGCACGGCTGGCCGGAAGGCCGCATCAAGCCCGGCACCTTCGATCCGCTCACCAAAGCCTACGTCGAGGTCCTCAAGGCCAAACTGCCCAAAGCGAAACTCATCTGGGCCAGCAGCACGCCCGTCACCGTCCAGGGCAAGCCCACCGAGTTGGAACCCGACGTCAACCCGATCATCATCGAGCACAACCGCATGGCGGCGAAAGTCATGGCCGAGATGAACGTGCCGATGAACGACTTCTATGCGCTGCTGGTGAACAAGCGCGAACTGGCCCGCGGCGACCGGTTCCACTGGAACGCGCCCGCTTACGACCTGCTGGCGAAGACCGTCGTGGAATCGGTGCTGCGGGAACTGAAAATGTCCCAGCCAACGCAGAACAAATGAGGTGAACCATGTTTGCGAAGACCATGAGAACCTGTCTCGTTTTATTGACAGCCGCCTTGCTCGCCGGCTGTGCGGCGCCGCACCCAGAACGTCACGCTTGGATCACCGGACTGAAACCGGAGATGGCGGCCCGTTACCGCGACCTCCACGCGCATCCGTGGCCGACGGTGGACCGGCGGCTGAAGGAATGCCACATCCAGAACTTCTCGATCCACCAGTGCGAGATTGACGGCAAGCTCTACCTCTTCGCCTACCTCGAATACACTGGCAAGGACTTCGATGCCGACATGAAGAAGATGGGCGACGACCCGGAGACGCAGCGTTGGTGGAAGGAGACCGATCCCTGCCAGCTCCCGCTGCCCGACGCGGCTGCGAAAGGAAAGATTTGGAGCGACATGACCGAGGTCTATTACCTGAAATGAGCATGACCTCACGCGAACGAGTCCTCACCGCCTTTGCCCACGAAGAACCCGACCGCGTGCCGCGCTGGTGCGGCGCGTCGCCGGAGTTCATCGCGAAGGCGAAGCGGCAGCTCGGCATTGATGACACGGAGCAACTCTTCGTCCGCTTCGGCGACGACTTCCGGCGCGTGTTCGCGCGCTACGCTGGGCCGAAAGAATTCAGCCCGGACGGCGATTTGTCGGCGGGCGCAACCTATCGCAGCGTGTTTGGCGTGGAGCGTCACGGCCTCGGCTATGGCCAGCCGACGAGTCACCCGCTCGCCGAAGCGACAGTGAAACAAGTTCGCGACTATCCCTGGCCCGATCCGAAATGGATGGATGTCTCGCGCATCCGCGACGACGCGCGGGCGTGGGGCGGGCGCTACGCGATCCTCGGCGGCGATTGGTCGCCGTTCTGGCACGACGCGATTGACCTGCTCGGCATGGAGAACCTCTACCTCAAGATGTATGACGAGCCGGAGTTGGTGGACGCCGTGGTGCGGCACATCGTGGATTTCTACGTTGAAGTGAGCCGGCGCATTTTCGACGCGGCGGCGGACGCGCTCGACGTGTTTTTCATCGGCAACGATTTCGGCGGCCAGACGGGGCCGCTGCTCAGCCCGGCGCAGTTCGATCGCTTCATGCTGCCGCACCTGAAACGGCTGATTGACCTCGGCCACGCCTACAAGCTGAAGGTGCAGTTGCACTGCTGCGGTGGTTATGAGCCGCTGATGCCAGCGATGATTGCCGCGGGCCTCGACGGGCTGCACGCCATCCAGCCGTGCTGCGGCGGGATGGACCTCGCGAAACTCAAGGCGAACTATGGACGGCAGATTCTGTTCAACGGCGCGATTGATTCGCATCACGCGCTCATCAACGGCACGCCGGAATCCGTCCGTCAGCGCACGCGCGAGGTGCTGGCGATCATGGCGCCCGGCGGCGGCTACGTCGCCGGCGCGAGCCACGATTACATCCTCGAAGAAACGCCGGTCGAGAATGTGGTCGCGATGTTCGACACCGTTGCGGAGTTCGGCGTGTATCCAGTGAAGGGTTGAAATGAAAAAAGCAGCCGCATTTGTCTTGTTGGCCGCGGTGCTGGCTCTCGCCGACTCCGCGTTCTCCAAGCAACCTCCGGCGCCCCGCGCCTCCTGGCACAAGGCGCCGACGCTGAGCGTCATGACCGGGTTCATCTACCAGCCGCTCAAGCCCTACACGATCCAGCAGTGGATGGGAAACCTCGGCAACAAATTCGACGCTGACCAGTGGGTGAAGGATTTCAAGGAGGCCGGCGCAAGCCATCTTGTCTTCTACGACAAGTGGATTGACGGGTTGGTGTTCCATGACACCAAGACGACCGGCTTCAAGACCCGGCGCGACTTCGTGCGCGAACTGGCCGCGGCCTGCCAGCGCGGCGGGTTGCCGTTGGTGCTCTATTTCAACGCGGTCAGCGACGGCAACCCTGAATTCGATCCGTGGTCGTTGCTGGACAAGCAGGGCACGCCGATTGTGTTCGGTCCCGGTTGGCCAACGCGCTACCAGACGCTGCACTCGCCGTTCCGCGCCAAGTGCCTCGATCAAGTGCGCGAGATTCTCGGCAACTACGGCCCGATCCACGGCATCTGGCACGACATCTTTCGCGAGCGGTTCAA
>Ga0163199_1000490_pt1 | contig 25006 bp, 21 predicted proteins | sample PL_2010_150m_FD_113537 | JGI IMG/M metagenome (GOLD analysis project Ga0163199, IMG submission 113537) | Freshwater microbial communities from Powell Lake, British Columbia, Canada to study Microbial Dark Matter (Phase II) - PL_2010_150m | ecosystem: Environmental > Aquatic > Freshwater > Lake ...
CGCTTCTTGGTAGAATGAAAGGTCTTAACCCGCTTTCCCATTGATATTATCACAACATATGACTGCACGCCGCTTCCCGCTCCGAGCCACGTTCGCCACTCTCGCCATCGCCGCAGTGGCTTCGTTCGCCCCGCTGGCCCAAGCCGATACGCTGCAGGACATCAGCAAACTGTTGAAGCAAGGCCAGCAGGCCCAGGCCCTGGAAAGAACCGACAAGTATCTCGCAGCCAAGCCCAAGGATGCCCAGGGACGCTTCCTCAAGGGCTTGATCCTCACCGAAATGAACCGCACGCCCGAAGCAATTGCGGTGTTCACCAAACTCACCGAGGATTTCCCCGAACTGCCCGAGCCCTATAACAACCTGGCCGTGATATACGCACAGCAGAAGCAATACGACAAGGCCAAGCAGGCCCTGGAAATGGCGATTCGGACCCATCCTTCGTATGCCACGGCGCACGAAAACCTCGGCGACATATACGCCCGCATGGCCAGCCAGGCCTACGACAAGGCGCTGCAGATCGATTCCTCCAATGCCAGCGCACAGACCAAACTGGCGATGATCCGCGACCTGATGTCCGCCTCCTCCCGCCCCACGCCGGGCAAACCGGTCGCCGCGACGGCGGCTGCCGTGGCGCCCGCCTCGGTCGAGGTCAAACCGGCCGAGGTCAAGCCGGAACCCAAGACCGAAGCCAAGCCCGCCGCGGTGAAGCCGGCGGCGCCGCCGGCCGTTGTCGCCAGCCAGCCACCCGCCGCCGCCCCGACAGTCGCGGCCGAAAGCAAGCCTGCAGCCGCCAGCCTCAGCGGCGAGATCGACAAGACCCTGGAAGCCTGGGCCTCCGCGTGGTCGAAGAAGAACGTCAAGGGCTATTTGTCTCATTACTCCAAGGATTTCCAGACACCGGGAGGCGAATCGCGGGCCGCCTGGGAGTCGGAACGCAGCAAGCGCATTACCAAACCGGGCAAGATCGAGGTCAATATCGGCAACCTGAGCGTCACCGCCGAAGGGTCCGACCGCGCCACGGCACGGTTCCGCCAGAACTACCGATCCGCGTCGCTCAAGACCAGCAGCAACAAGTTGCTGGTGCTGGTCAAGCAGGACGGCAAATGGCTGATCCAGCAGGAACGGGTCGGCAAGTGAATCTGCCATGAAGGCATTTCTCCGCCTGGGCGCGATCGTCGCGGCAGCGCTGGCCTGCGGTCCGCTCACCACTGCCCACGCAAAGACCGCGCACGCCGTGGGGACAGCCACTCCGGCACGCTTTTCGGATGCCGGTCCGGAGCCGTTGCTGGCGCGCGTCTTCGAACACATCGAGCAGAACCGTCTGGCCGACGCCTTGCAGGAAGTCGAAGCGTTGGTCAAAGCCTATCCGAACTTCCACCTCGCCAACCTCATCAAGGGCGATCTGCTGCTGGCGCGCAGCCGGCCGATCCAGGCCTTCGGCAACGTCGTCAATGCACCCAAGGACAAGCTCTCCGACTTGCGCGAAGAGGCGATCGCCCGACTCAAGGCGTACCACGAAAAGCCGCCGGCCAACTACGTGCCGCGCTACCTGTTGCAGATGCGCGCTGACCAGGATTATGCGATCGTCGTAGACACGCAAAGATCGCGGCTCTACCTCTACCAGAACGAAAAAGGGACGCCGCGCTTTGTCGCCGACTACTATATTTCCCACGGCAAGCTCGGCACCGACAAGTTGCGTGAAGGCGACAAGAAGACGCCGATCGGCGTGTATCACGTCACGGCCAGCCTGTCGCGCCAGAAACTCAGCGACTTTTACGGCACGGGGGCTTTTCCGATAAGTTATCCCAACGAATGGGACAAGCGCCACGGCCGCAACGGCCATGGCATCTGGTTGCACGGCACACCCTCCGACACCTTCTCGCGCCCGCCCAAGGCATCCGATGGCTGCGTGGTGCTGGCCAACCAGGATCTCGACGCGCTGTCCAAGAACCTGCAGATCGGCCTGACGCCGGTCATCATCAGCAACAGCATCGAATGGCTGTCACTCGACGACTGGCAGGCCGAGCGCGGCTCGCTCAAGAAACAGATCGAGCAGTGGCGCGGCGACTGGGAAAGCCTCGACGTCGAACGCTATCTTGACCACTATTCGAAGAAGTTCATCGGCGACGGGATGAACCACGCGCAATGGAGCTCCCGCAAACGCGTCGTGGCAAGCGGCAAGAGCTGGATCAAGCTATCCGCCGAAAACGTCAGCATGTTCCGCAACCCCGGCAAGGATGACATGGTCGTCGTCACTTTCGATCAGGACTACCGAAGCAACAACCTTTCCAATGTCATGAAGAAGCGCCAGTACTGGCAAAAGGAAGAAGGGCAGTGGAAGATCGTCTACGAGGGTGCTGGCTGAACCCAACCCAGCGCAAGGCCCGCGTTGCCCCGTCTCATCCCGTCTCAACCTCGCAGGTTTTCAAACTCATTACGGAGCGTTCCATGAAACATTTGTTCCTGCTGGCCGCCGGCCTGCTTTTCAACCTGCCCACGTTCGCCGCCAATCCAATGGTGGAAATGAAGACCAACCACGGCACCCTGGTGGTCGAACTGTTTGCCGACAAGGCCCCCAAGAGCGCGGCCAATTTCCTGAAATACGCCCAGGACGGCTTCTATGACGGCACCGTCTTCCATCGCGTGATCGACGGCTTCATGATCCAGGGCGGCGGCTTCGAAGCGGGCATGAAACAGAAGGAAACCCGTGCGCCGATCGAAAACGAAGCCAAGAACGGCCTCAAGAACAGCGTCGGCACCCTGGCCATGGCGCGTACCTCCGACCCGCATTCGGCCACTGCGCAGTTCTTCATCAACCTCGTGGACAACGCCATGCTCGACTATCCCAGCCGCGATGGCTGGGGCTACGCGGTATTCGGCAAGGTCACCCAAGGACTCGATGTCGTGCAGAAGATCGCCAAGGTCAAGACCAGCAGCGCCGGCATGCATCAGAACGTGCCGTCCGCGCCGGTGGTGATCGAGTCCGTCAAGCTGTTGCCCGAAAAGAAGTAGACCAACCCAGAGAAAGAGAACCCATGATCAAGCTCCACACCAACCACGGCGTGATTGGCGTCGAAGTCGACGCCGACAAGGCACCAGAATCCGCCAGGAACTTTCTCGCCTACGCCGCGGCGGGCCACTACGACAACACCATCTTCCATCGCGTCATCAAAGGTTTCATGATTCAGGGCGGCGGTTTCGAACCGGGCATGAAGCAGAAGCCCTGCAACGACCCGATCAAGAACGAAGCTGACAACGGCCTGAAGAACGACTGCTATACCCTGGCGATGGCGCGAACCTCGGATCCGCATTCGGCCACGGCGCAGTTCTTCATCAACGTCGCCGACAACGACTTCCTCAATTTCACGGCAGCGAGCGGCAACGGCTGGGGCTACTGCGTGTTCGGCAAGGTGGTCGAGGGCACCGAAGTCGTCGACAAGATCCGGGTCGTAAAAACCGGCAGCAAGGGTTTCCACCAGGACGTGCCGGTCGAGGACGTTATCATCGAGCGCGCTGAAGTTCTCTGATTCAAATTCCAGATCAACCGTTGCCTTGTCGACTTCGCCTTGCCGTGTTAACCACACTGTTTGCGGCTCACCTTCGCGCAACGCTTGATCTGGAACTGGATTAGGCCCGAGAGGCAACCTGCATGCCGGTGACGCTGTTCATCTCCGACCTGCATCTGTGTCCGACGCGGCCACCGATCGTCCGCCTGTTTCAGGATTTCCTGACCAGACAGGCCCGCCAGGCGGACGCCTTGTACATCCTCGGCGACCTGTTTGAGTACTGGGCGGGCGACGACTCGCTCGGTGACGACTTCAATGCGGCGATCTGCGCCGGGCTTAGCACTTTGTCGGATCAGGGCACGCGCGTTCTGTTCATCGCCGGCAACCGGGATTTCCTGGCTGACGCCGGATTCGCCCAGGCCAGCGGCGCGACGCTCCTGGCCGAGCCAACGCTGGCCGATATCGCCGGCATGCCCACGTTGTTGATGCACGGCGATGCCCTGTGCAGTGACGATGCCACCTACCAGGAGTTCCGTCGCGAGGTGCGATCCACCGCCTGGCGGAGTGGCTTTCTGGCGCAGCCGCTGGCCGAGCGCAAGGAACAGATCGAGGCATTGCGCCGCAAGAGCGAAGACGCAAAGCAGATCAAGCCCGCAGCCGTCATGGATGCCAATGCAAGCACCGTCGCCGAAGTTCTCCGCCGCCATGGCTATCCGCGCCTGATCCATGGCCACACCCACCGGCCGGCGCACCATATCCATGCCGTCGATGGCCATGTCTGCGATCGATGGGTGCTGGGCGACTGGTATGGGAACGGCAACTATCTGCGCTGCGACGAGAGCGGCTGCCATTACGTGAACTTGCCGGCCCAGTGAGCGAGGCGCTCCGGGTCCTCCGTTCGGTATTCGGCTACGCGGAGTTTCGCGGCGCCCAGGCCGAGATCGTCGACCACCTGTGCCAGGGCGGCGATGCCCTGGTGCTGATACCGACCGGCGGCGGCAAGTCGCTGTGCTTCCAGATCCCGGCATTGCTCCGGCCAGGGTGCGGGATTGTAGTATCGCCGTTGATCGCCCTGATGCAGGATCAGGTCGACGCGCTCCTGCAGGCCGGCGTGCGCGCGGCGTTTCTAAATTCGTCCCAGGATTTCGACACGGCCCTGGCGACCGAGAAACGCCTGCTGAAGGGCGAACTTGACCTGCTCTACGTGGCGCCCGAGCGCTTGCTGACCGAGCGTTTCCTGTCGCTCCTCGACAGGCTCGCCGGCGAGCAGCGAATCGCCTTGTTCGCTATCGACGAAGCGCATTGCGTCTCGCAATGGGGGCACGATTTTCGTCCGGAATACATCCAGCTTTCCCTGCTGCACGAGCGCTATCCGGCCGTGCCGCGCATCGCCCTGACCGCCACCGCGGACCAGCTCACTCGTCGCGAAATCGCGAGTCGCCTGAATCTGGCGGACTCGCGCATTTTCGTCGCCAGCTTCGACCGCCCGAACATCCGCTACACCATCGTCGAACGCGGGGCCGGTCAAATGAGCCCGCGCAAGCAGCTGCTGGCGTTTCTCGCCGACCATCGCGGTGAAGCCGGCATCGTCTATTGCCTGTCGCGCAAGAAGGTCGACGAAACGGCGCTCTGGCTGCAAGCCCAGGGCGTTACCGCCCTGCCCTACCACGCCGGCATGGATGCCGAGGCGCGACGCGAGCACCAGCAGCGCTTCGTGCGCGAGGAATGCATCGTGATGGTCGCCACCATTGCCTTCGGCATGGGTATCGACAAACCCGACGTGCGCTTCGTCGCGCACCTGGACTTGCCGAAGAGCCTCGAGGCCTACTACCAGGAGACGGGGCGTGCCGGGCGCGATGGCGAGCCGGCCGACGCCTGGATGACCTACGGCCTCAACGACGTGGTCATCCACAGGATGCGTATCGACGAATCGGCCGCACCCGACGAACAGAAACGCATCGAGCGCGGCAAGCTCGACGCCATGCTGGCATATTGCGAGGCCGCCGGCTGCCGCCGCACCGTGCTGCTCAGCTACTTCGGCGAGGCCACCGGCCCGTGCGGCAACTGCGACACCTGCCAAACGCCGCCCGAACTGTGGGACGGCACCGAAGCGGCGCGCAAGTTCATGTCGGCGGCGCTGCGCACCGGCCAACGCTTCGGCGCCGCGCACCTGATCGACATCCTGCGCGGCAAGCTCACCGACAAGGTCGGGCAGTTTGGCCACGAAAGCCTGCCCACCTTTGGCGTCGGCGCCGATCTCGACGAGGTCGCCTGGCGCAGTGTCGCCCGGCAGTTGCTGGCCGCCGGGCTGTTGCATGCCGACGCTCAACATTACGGTGCGCTCAAGCTCACTGAAAGCGCCAAGCCGGTGTTTAAGGGTGAGAGCACGCTGATGCTGCGCCGACAGGCACCCGCGAAGAAGAAGGGAAGGGTTGCAAGGCACAAAGCCCCCCCCACGGCCAACCTGCCTCCCGCCGCCCTCGGCCTGTTCGACGCCCTGCGACTATGGCGCGGCCAGACCGCTCGCGAACAAGGCTTGCCTGCCTATGTCATCCTCCACGACAAGACGCTGCAGGAACTCGCCGGGTGCCGGCCGCAGACGTTGGAGGCGTTGCTGAATGTCGCCGGGATTGGCGAGGCCAAGGCCACGCGCTACGGTGCCGCCCTGCTGAAATTGCTGAGGGTCTAGCCCAACCATCGGGTCGGGGTAACGACCAAGCGCCCGCCCGTCGTGCCCGCCAACCGTTCGGGTTCCCTTGCCCGTGATTGGGCAAATCCCAACTGCGGCGGATACGATATTGCTTGCGGCACTCATTGACCGTCGTTCGTATACAAAATCCAGCTTTCTAACCTTCTTTGCTGAGAGCTCAGTAAACCAGACCAACGCAGACCTGGTCGGTGTCCTGCAAACTGGCAATGCGTATTCGTAGCTGCCAACACACTAGGACTGGCCCCATAGGCCATTGAATCCCGGCTTTTCAGGCAGCTTTGGATCTTAGGGCCGTCGGCGACGACGGGTCGCCACCCTGCAGCGAAACACCGGCGATGGCCAACGAATTTAGTTGCAGTCCGACGATATCCGAGATCTCAACCGGCTGACTGAAACAAGCTAGAATCCGGCACCGGAACACAGGAGGAATCTTGCCATGTATCGACCGACTACCCGGGCCGCCACGATCACTATGTTGGGCATCGCCCTGCAGTTTGCCGGGCATGCCCCCGCGCTGGCGCAGGACGCCGGCGGCAGCCCGCCCGCCACACCGGCGGCGCCGGTCGCGGCGGCCGCCCCGACCGGCGCTCCCAAACCGTTCAAGGATGTGATCAAGGACGCAAAGGAGAAGCCCGGCTTCTTCTCCGCATTCGAGAAGGACGAGAAGGTCTGGCTGGCCATCGCCCCCGACCAGTTCGACAAGCCGTTCTTCTTCACTTACAACATCCCCAGAAGTGTCGGCGAGCGCGGACTATATGGCAGCCAGATGGGCGGCAGCCATCTGGTCGTGTTCCACAAGATCGGCGGCCAGATTCAGCTGGTCGCCAAGAACACCAAATTCTTCGCGCAGGGCGGCACACCCCAGGCCGGATTCGTCGCCGAGAGTTTCTCCGACAGTCTGGTTGCGAGCGCGACGGCCGCTTCGGCGCCGCACCCGGACACCAAGGCGGTGCTGGTAGAAGTAAGCAGCCTGCTCTTCGCGGACATTCCAGGCTACCTGACGCGGCTGGAAACAGCCTTTCGCATGCCCTTCGCGCTGGACGTGAAGAACACCAGCATCTCGCGGGTGGACAACACCGCAGACATGACCGGGTTGCAGATCCAGGCCCACTTCAGTGTCCCCAAACTGGCCGCCCCGCCGCTGACACCGCCAACGCCTGTGCCACCGCCACCGCCCCAGACCACGCCTGATCCCCGCAGCCTCTTCGTCAGCTTCTACTACAGCTTCGCCAAGCTGCCGGACGTTCCCATGACGTCCCGCCTGGCCGACGAAAGGGTGGGACATTTCGTCACCAGTCGCGACGATTACACCGAAGATACGACCCCGAAGATCAAGACCCACTACGTCAACCGCTGGCGCCTGGAGAAAAAGGACCCCGGCGCGGTGGTTTCCGAACCCGGGAACCCCGTGACCTACTGGCTCGACAAGAATATTCCCGAGAAGTACCGCAAGGCGGTCGCTGACGGTGTCCTCGAATGGAACAAGGCGTTCGAGAAAGTCGGGATCAGGAATGCCCTGATGGTCCGGCAGCAGACCGAGCAGGACAGTTTCGACACCATGGACGTGCGGCACGCTTCGGTCCGCTGGTTCACCGGCGCCGACATAGGTTTTGCAATTGGTCCGCGGCGCGTCGATCCCCGCACCGGAGAAATCCTCGACGCGGATATCGGCATGTCCGACGTCTTTGCGCGCGGGGCGCGCAGGCTGGTGGCCGAGGATATCGGCCGGCCGCTGACCTTCGACGCCAGCCCCGTCGGCAATCTGAGCCTGGGACAGCAAAGTCTGTTCCTGTCATGCAACTACGGGGCCGAAATGGCGCAGGACATGCACTTCGCCCTGGACCTGCTCGATGCGCGCGGTCTGGCCATGGATGGTCCGGAAGCCGAGAAGTTGGCGAAGGACTATGTCAAGGACGTGATCATGCACGAGATCGGCCACACCCTCGGGCTGCGGCACAACTTCCGTTCGTCGACAATCTACACCATGAAACAGATCAACGACCCGGCGTTCACCACGGTCCATGGTCTCGCAGGGTCAGTTATGGATTACAACCCCTTCAACCTGGCAGCCAAGGGCGAGCAGCAGGGGGAATATGTGATGTCGACCCTCGGTCCCTATGATTATCTGGCAATCGAATACGCCTACCGCCCCCTCGACCCAATGGAGGAAATGACTAAGCTGGCACAGATCGCCGCCCGTGCCTCCACCGAGCCGGCGCTGGCCTATGGCACCGACGAGGATGCGGGATACGAGCAGCTCTACATTGGCATCGATCCGGAGGTGAACCGTTTCGACCTGGGGTCCGACCCGATCGAGTACTACCGGAAGCGCATGAAGCTGACGCGGGAATTGTGGAATCGCCTCGAAGCCATGACACTTGAATCCGGTGAGAGTTATGAACGTCTGACGCGCTCCTTCTCATCCGGCTTCCGGCAGCTGGCGCGGGTTGCGCCACTGGTCGCCAAGTATGTCGGGGGGGTCAGGCACGTGCGCGACCGCGCGGGAACAAACCGGGCGCTCTACGAACCAACACCAGCGGCAAAGCAGCGCAGCGCCCTGGCGCTGGTCACCGACGGCCTGTTCCGGACGGATAGCTTCAAGGTAAAGCCCGAATTGGTGGCGCGCCTGTCCATCGATCACTTCGAACGCAGCGCCAATCCGGACGTTTCCATCGCCAACAGCGTGTTGAGCCTGCAGAAGAGCGTACTCGACGTTCTGTTGGCGGATAGCGTGGCGCAGCGCCTCCTCGATTCCCAGGACAAGGTCGCCAACCCAGGGTCGCTGCTGCAGCTTTCGGAACTTTACGATACCCTGCAGGGCGCCATCTGGTCGGAGTTGCATACCGGCGCAGAGATTACGTCCCTGCGCCGTAACCTGCAGCGCGAACATCTTAGGCGTCTGGCGACAACGCTGGTCAAACCTGCCGGCGCCGCACCCGCGGATGCCCGCAGCCTGCAGCGCGCCAACGCAAGTGCGCTTAGCCGTCAGATCCGGACGGCGCTGACAAGACAGAAGACCAAGGAGGCAAACGCCCACCTGGCTGAGAGTTTGGCGACCCTGACCGAGGCCCTCAAGGCGCCGCTGCAGCGCAGCGGCATCTGATTCCGCTCAATCGGGATGCCGGCCGCGGCGGGGCCGCCTCACCGATTGTCTAGCGTCCGCGCGACCCGGTGTGATGCGCACCGGAGTTAACGCGAGCGGTTGCACCGCCGCTCTTGCCGCGCACCGGCTTGCCGGGACCCTCTGAGCCCCGGCTGCCGCTGCGCTGGCCACCGGGCTTGCCCTGCCGCCCCTTGTTGCGGCCGTTCTCGATCGGCTCGGCGCGAACGTTGGGATCGGGTTCGAAGCCCGGCATCAGGCGCTTTTCGATCGGCTGCTTGAGCAAACGCTCAATGTCGCGCAGCAGCACGTGCTCGTCGACACAGACCAGGGAGATTGCTTCGCCGCTGGAACCGGCTCGACCGGTGCGGCCGATGCGGTGCACATAGTCCTCCGGGACATTGGGAAGTTCGTAGTTCACAACATGCGGCAACTGGTCTATATCCAGGCCCCGGGCGGCAATGTCCGTGGCCACCAGCACGTTCAGCTTGAGGCTCTTGAAGTCGGCCAGCGCCCTGGTGCGCGCGCCCTGACTCTTGTTGCCGTGAATCGCGGCGGAACTGATGCCGGCCTTGTCGAGTTTCTCGGAAAGCGCGTTGGCGCCGTGCTTGGTGCGGGTGAAGACCAGCACCTGATGCCAGCTGTGATCCTCGATCAACTTCACAAGCAGGTCGCGTTTGCGCGACTTGTCGACGTGATAGACCGCCTGCGTCACCAGGTCGGCAGTGGCATTGCGGGGCGCGACTTCGACAGTCTGCGGATCGCGCAACAGCCCTCTGGCGAGGGTGCGGATTTCCTCTGGAAAGGTCGCCGAGAAAAGCAGGCATTGCTTCTGCTTGGGTATCAGCGCAATCACCTTGCGGATGTCCGGCATGAAGCCCATGTCGAGCATCCGGTCGGCTTCGTCGAGGACGAAGATCTCGACCGCGGAAAGATCGGCATTGCGCTGGCCGAGATGGTCGAGGAGGCGGCCGGGAGTGGCGACGAGAATCTCGACGCCACCTTTCAGCGCCTTCAGTTGCGGTGCCATGCTGACGCCGCCGAAGATGGCCGCAGACTTGAACGGCAGATGCTTGCCATAGGTGCGCACGCTCTGCTCGACTTGCGCAGCGAGCTCGCGCGTCGGCGTGAGGATCAGGACGCGCGGCTTGAGGCGCGAAACTGCGGGACGGGCACCAAGCAGCTGGAGGATCGGCAAAGTGAAACCGGCGGTCTTGCCGGTGCCGGTCTGGGCCGCGGCCATCAGGTCGCGGCCAGCCAGGATCACGGGGATCGCCTGGGCCTGGATCGGCGTGGGCGTGTCGTAACCTTGGTCGGCAATGGCACGCAGAAGTTCGGCGCGCAGGCCGAGGTCGGTAAATTGCATAGGGTGCTCCTGGACTCGACCCTGCGTGTTATTGCACGAATCAGTCTAGGAAGAATCGCTTACGGGGATGGGACGCGGAGAGAGAATCTAATCGCGAAGCGCGGCAAACAGACTGATAGGATGACCAGCGCAGGCGAATTCTAGCACAGCCGGCCGATCAATTCGAATCCAGATGCCTCCATAGATACCAGCACGCGACCGAACGATAGGGCCGCCAGCGCTCGGCGACGCGCTTAAGGTCGGCGTCGCCGTACAGGCCTAGGAACGCCCGATTCAGGCCGGCGTCGCCGAGCGACAAGACGTCCGGCCGCCTGAGCGTGAATATCAGGAACATCTCGGCAGTCCAGCGGCCGATGCCGGGAATTTCGGTGAGCGCCGCGATCGCCGCCTCGTCGTGCAGCTTGCGGATCTGCAGGAAGTCGAGGGTCCCATCTTCGACTCGTCGCGCCAACCCGTGAATGTACTTGGCCTTGGCGCCGGAGAGGCCGGCAGCGCGCAGCGCGTCCGGCGCAACTGTCAGGATCGAACCCGGCTCGAACGGACGCGGCGCGTGCAGCGCGACCCGTGCGGCGATGGTCTCCGCAGCCTTCACGGAAAGCTGCTGGCTGATGATTGCGGTGGTCAGCGCATGAAAAGGCCGGAAGGCCCGGGTTACGATGCCGCATTTGCCGTGCTTGCGCACCAGCGTGGCCATCACCCGATCGGACTTGAGCAGATGCTGCTCGGCCAGACGTTGCCGTTCGGAAGTCAGCACCACCGGCCGCCCGGCGGGCGCAGGGGTCGCGAGCATCTTCTGTCTCACCGATTGAGTTCCTCGATCAAGGTTACTGAACCAATTGACGATTGCCTATTCTAAGACGACTGCACACTTCGCTGGAGTCCGCAATGCCGAAACTCAGGAAACTGCTGGCAGCCAACAAGGATCTCCTCATCTTCCTGGTCGGCATGGTCATCCTGCGCAGCGCCATCGCCGACTGGTACAGCGTGCCCTCCGGATCGATGTATCCGACATTGATGATTGGCGACCGCATCGTCGCCAATCGGCTCGCCTATGACCTCAAGATCCCGTTTACCGACGTCATCCTGCTGCGTCTCGGTGACCCGGAGCGCGGCGATATCGTCACTTTCATTTCTCCTGAAGACGGAAATCGCCTTGTCAAGCGGGTGATCGGCCTGCCCGGCGACGTGATCGAGATGAGAGACGAGAAACTGGTAGTCAACGGCATCGCGGCGGCCTACGAGGCCGCGCAGGGAGACATCGCGACACACCTGACGCCGGACTATCCCGGCAGGCAACTGGTCTTGAACGAACGCCTGCAGGCGCGGCAGCAACCCATCATTGTCATGCCGGAACGCGGCGCCGTGCGATCGTTCGGCCCCGTAACGGTTCCTGCGGGCGAATACCTGATGTTGGGGGACAATCGGGACAACAGCCGGGACTCGCGGTTCATCGGCTTCATCAAGCGCGAGCTGCTGACCGGCCGGGTCAGGCACGTTGCCTTCTCACTCGATGCCGACAGATATTACCTGCCGCGGCCGGAACGATTGGGCTCTGCCTTGTAGCAATCTCTATTCCAAACAGGGCACCAGATCGTTCTGAAGGTCCGCCAATCCCTCGAGCCCCACCGCGATCCGCAGCAGACCCTCGCCGATGCCGCTGGCGGCACGCGCCTCGGCGCTGATGCGGCCGTGCGTGGTGCTGGCCGGATGGGTGATGGTGGACTTGGTATCGCCAAGATTGGCGGTTATGGACAGTAGTTTGCAATTGTCGACGACGCGCCACGCGGCTTCGCGTCCGCCTTCGACTTCGAACGACAGGATGGCGCCACCACCGGACTGCTGGCGCATCGCCAAAGCGTGCTGCGGATGCGAATCGATTCCGGGATAGAAGACCCGCGCCACCCGCGGCCGGGCTTCGAGCCAGCGCGCCAGCTGGAGGGCATTGGCGGACTGCGCCTGCATGCGGATGTTGAGCGTTTCGAGTCCTTTGAGGATTACCCAAGCATTGAACGGCGACAGCGAAGGGCCCGTGGTGCGCAGGAACTTGAACACTTCCTCGCTCAGTGCCGAGTTGGCGCATACCGCACCGCCGAGTACGCGGCCCTGGCCATCGAGGTACTTGGTCGCGGAATGGATCACCAGATCGGCGCCGAGGTCCAGCGGGCGTTGCAATGCCGGAGTACAAAAGCAGTTGTCCACCGCCAACAACGCGCCGGCGGCGTGCGTCACCTGGGCCACCGCGGCGATGTCTATAACTTCAGTGAGCGGATTCGACGGCGTCTCGATGAATACGAGCTTGGTGTTCGGCCTGAGCCGGGCGCGATATTCGGCGGGATCGCCACCATCCACGAAACTCGTTTCGATGCCGAACTTCGGCAGGATGTTGCCGAGCAGTTGCTGGGTGGCGCCGAAGATGCTCCGTGACGCGACGATATGGTCGCCGCTCTTGAGCAACGCCATTATCATCGCGAAGATCGCCGCCATACCCGAGGACGTGGCGATACAGCCCTGAGCCCCCTCAAGCGCCGCCAGACGCTCCTGCAGCATCGTCACGGTCGGGTTGGTAAAGCGGGCATAGACGTTGCCCGGCTCGGTCCCGGAGAAGCGCGCCGCGGCCTGTGCCGCATTCTCGAATACGAAGCTGGAAGTGAGGTAGAGCGCCTCGGAATGCTCGTTGAACTGGCTGCGCTGCTGGCCGGCGCGCACGGCGAGGGTGTCGAATGAGTAATCGTTGTCCATGCCTGTCGTCTTTCGTACAAATAGAAAACCCGGCCAGCAAAGTTGCGGACCGGGTCTGGTTCGCTTTAGCTGGATTTATCAAGCGCCCGCAAGCTGAATCAACTCGGCGCCGACTACAAGTTACACAGTTGGCAAACACCCGTCAATAGGTCTTACGTCGCGACCATGCTCAATCCGAGGTGACGAGGTTGAGATCGAGCTGAGTGCCGTCGGCCTCCTCGTCGAACAGTCTGGCCGGGCCGCCACGAGTGGACTCGACGCTCGACAGATATTCGACGGTAACATCGCCGGTGATGTACTGGCCGTCGAAACACGATGCCTCGAAGTTGCTGACGCCCGGATTGACGGCACGCAGGGCCGCCTTGAGGTCCCCGAGATCCTGGTAGACCAGTGCGTCCGCGCCGATCTCGTGGCGGATTTCATCGTCGGAACGGTCGCTGGCGATCAACTCCCCCCGCGTCGGCATGTCGATGCCATAGACATTGGCGAAGCGCACCGGCGGGGCGGCCGACGCGAAATAGACATGGCGCGCACCCGCCTCCCGCGCCATCATGACGATTTCCCGGCTGGTGGTACCGCGCACGATCGAGTCGTCCACCAACAGCACGTTTTTGCCCTTGAATTCCATGGCGATCGCGTTTAGCTTCTGGCGCACTGACTTGCGCCGCTGCGTCTGCCCCGGCATGATGAAGGTGCGACCGATATAGCGATTCTTGACGAAGCCCTCGCGGTAGGGGAGGTTGAGGCGCTTTGCCAGTTCCATGGCCGACGGCCGGCTCGAGTCCGGGATCGGAATCACCGTGTCGATTTCCAGGTGCGGCATTGTGTGCTTGATTTTCTCGGCGAGAAACTCGCCCATCTTGAGGCGTGTCGCATACACGGAAATGCCGTCGATCAGCGAATCGGGCCGAGCCAGATAGACAAACTCGAAAATGCACGGCGCGTGCATGGTGCGTTCGGCGCACTGGCGGCTGACAAAGTTGCCATGGGTGTCGATCAATACCGCCTCACCCGGCGCCACGTCGCGCAAAACCTTGAAGCCGAGGGTGTCGAGGGCGACGCTCTCCGAGGCAACCATGTATTCGGCGCCCGCCTCGGTCTGGTTGCGGCCGATAATCAGGGGGCGGATGCCATACGGGTCGCGAAATGCCAGCAGGCCGTAGCCGGCGATCATCGCAACCACGGCATAGGCACCGTGCACGCGGCGGTGCACGCCGGCAACCGCCTTGAAAATGATCTCCGCATCGACCTGATATTTGGTTGAGGCCGCCTGCAATTCGTGCGCCAGCACGTTCAACAGCACCTCCGTATCGGAATTGGTGTTCATGTGGCGCAAGTCCTGCAGAAACATGTCCTGCTTGAGCTGCCCGGCGTTGGTCAGGTTGCCGTTGTGCGCCAGCATCAGGCCAAAGGGCGAATTGACGTAGAAAGGCTGGGCTTCGGCGGCGTTGTCGGCAGACCCGGCCGTCGGATAGCGGCAGTGGCCGATGCCCCAATTGCCGGTCAGGCTGCGCATGTTGCGAGTGCGGAATACGTCTCGCACCAGGCCCGATGCCTTGTGCATGTGGAAGCGTCCCGACTCGGCCGTAGCGATGCCTGCGGCATCCTGTCCGCGGTGCTGAAGCACCTGCAGCCCGTCGTAAAGCAGCTGATTGACCGCCGTCGTAGCGACCACTCCTATGACTCCGCACATCGCCACACCACCTATCTGTAATGAATCCGTTGTGCCACCTGCAGTGGCAACCACGGTTTGAGCGCCATCACCGAGGTTTCCAGCGGCGGTGCCAGATATGCATCGCGCCACCAGGTCTGGCGCGGCAGATCCGTCATGCCGCACAACAACACTACCGTAAACACTATCAGCAAGCCACGGGCAAATCCAAACAGCGTTCCGAGAAAGCGATCCACCAGCCCGAGCCCGACAGCCCTCAGCAACCTCGAAAGAGCGAAACGCGCCAACGCGAACAGCAGCATGGTCACGACGAACACCACAATGAAGCCGGCCACCTGGCGCAAGGCTGGATCGCGCAGCCAGCCGGAAAGGAGGTCCGCCGCCGTTCCGCCCCAGGCTCGCGCCGCGACAAATGCCGCAATCCATGCCAGCAGCGCCAGCACCTCGCTCGCCAGCCCACGCCACATGCCAAGCAACGACGACAGTGCAAACACCGCCAGAACCAACCAGTCGAACGCCGCAAGCCCGGCGAAATTCATGCGGTGTTACGGTTTCTGGGCAACGACACCTCCTGCCGGCGCACCGATCGCCAGCTTCTTCAATTGGGCCTGGGCCTTTTCGGCCGTGTCGCGGCTGCCAAACGGCCCGCTCCGAACCCTGGTTCGGGGGCCCTGCGGCGTTTCGACCTTTTCGGTGAACGACGGCAAACCGAGGCCCTTGAGCCGGGTCTGCATCGCTCTTACGTTCGCCGGATCCTGATAGGCACCCAGCTGTACGACCCATTGTTCCTTGTTCTGAGGCTTGTCTGCGGGCTTATCCGGCACCGCATCGCCAACCTTGGCGGGCTTCGCTGCACCCGCCGGATCTGGCTTGACCGCCTCCGGGCTGGCTGCTGCCACCGGCGCCTTTTCCGCCCTCACGACAGGCGTCGCCGCCGGGCTCGCTGCTGGTTGCGCGGCCGCGACTTGCGCGGGCGCAGCGGATGGCGAACTGTCGACCGCCTTGGAAGGCGTCGGAAGGGGCGTCGGGGCCGGCTTGCCGGTGACGCTACGCGCCAAACTCGCCACTGTGCTGGTATCGGGACTCGGGATGCGAATCTGAATGTCCTGGTTAAGCGGCTTCGGGTCGTGATCCATCACCATCGGCAGCACGATGACCGCCAGCAAGGCCAGCGCGATCGCTCCGACCAGGCGCCGCCGCGCCCGCTTCTTGAACTGCAATTGCTCGTCGCGGAGCGGTTCTCCGCCCGGGTCCGTTGCAGCGTAGCCTCGTGAGTCTTTTTCCGCCATGGCCTGGTTGCCGATTACGCCAGTTCGCGAAGGATGTCCGCGACAGTTTGGAAGGATCCGAAGACGAGGATTCTATCATCATCGTCTGCATTGTCCTGCGCATGGCGGAACGCTTGAAGCGGCGACGCGAACAGCTGCGGTGCAGTGATTCCCTCGCCTGCCAGGACGCGCGCCAGTTCGCCTGAATTCGCGGCCCGCGCACCGGACAGGGAGCAGGGCAACCAGTGCGAGACGCGGCCGGCGAGCTCACGTACCACGGCGCCGATATCCTTGTCGCGCAACATGCCGAACACCGCCCAGGTGCGCGGATGGTAGCTGCCGTCGCCCAGTTGGGAACCGAGGTTTTCCGCCAGTACGCGCGCTGCCTCGGGATTGTGCGCGACGTCGAGTATCACCATTGGTCGTCCCGGGATCACCTGGAATCGCCCGGGCAACTCGACTTCGAGCAGTCCGCGGCGGATATCCTGCATCGCGACTGGCAGCCGCTCGCGCAGGGTCCTGAGCGCGGCCAGGGAGGCGCTGGCGTTCTTCAATTGGATCGCGCCGCGCAAGGCTGGATACGCCAGGGCGCTGTGCCGATGAACTTCTCCACCCTCTTTCGACCAGAACTGCCATTGCCCTTCATGGCGCTGATAGCCGAAATCGCGTCCGATCAGACGCAGCTCGGTGCCAATCGTCGCGGCATGCCCGAGCAGCCCGTGCGGCGGATCCGAATCCGCGCAAACCGCCGGTTTGCCGCTGCGAAATATTCCGGCCTTCTCGAAACCGATTTCCTCTCGGGTGCTGCCCAAGAAGTCCGTGTGATCGATGTCGACGCCGGTAACGATGGCGCAATCACTGTCGTAGATGTTCACCGCATCAAGCCGCCCGCCCAGACCGACTTCGAGGATGGCCACATCGACCGCGGCGGCGGCGAAGCATTCCCAGGCAGCCAGTGTGCCGAACTCGAAGTAGGTCAATGCCGCGGCGCCGCGAACCGCCTCGACCCGGGCAAAGCCCCGGCACAGTTCCGTCGAGTCCGCCGCCAGTCCGCCAATCCTTACCCGCTCGTTGTAGGCCAGCAGATGCGGCGAAGTATATAGGCCGACGCGGTAGCCGGCGCAGCCAAGGATGCTCGCGAGCATGGCACAGGTCGAACCCTTGCCGTTGGTTCCGGCCACCGTGATCACCGGAAAGCTCCGCTGCTGGTCGAGCGCCCTGCTGACTTGCGCGACCCGCTCGAGGCCCAGTTCGATGCCCGCCGCGCCCTTGGGATGCAGCGCTTCGAGATGGATCAGCCAATCATCCAGGGTATCAGGCAAGAGCGGCTAAGGTCTCGTCCATGGCGGGCGTCGTCAAGCCACGGCCGGCACACGTTGCAATAGCGCCAGAATGCTGGCGAGCTTGTCACGCAGCTGGCGGCGATCGACGATCATGTCGATGGCGCCCTTGCCGATCAGGAACTCCGCACGCTGGAACCCGTCTGGCAACTTTTCGCGAACGGTCTGTTCGATCACGCGGGGACCGGCAAAGCCAATCAATGCACCCGGTTCGGCGAGCACAACATCGCCGACGAAGGCGAAGCTGGCCGAGACACCGCCCATGGTCGGATCCGTGAGCAGGGTGATGAACGGCAGGCGCTGCTGTGCCAGCTGACTCACTGCGGCGGTCGTCTTGGCCATCTGCATCAGCGAGTACAACCCCTCCTGCATGCGTGCGCCACCGCTGGCCGTAATGCAAAGGAACGGCATTTGTCCCTCAATGGCCGATTTGACGCCCCGCACGAAGCGCTCGCCGACCACCGAGCCCATTGATCCGCCCATGAACTCGAACTCGAAACAGGCGATCACTACCGGCAATGTCTTGATCGCTCCCTGCATCACCACCAGTGCGTCAGCCTCTTCGGTCTCGGCATGCGCGGCGGCGAGGCGGTCGGTATAGCGCTTGCCGTCCTTGAACTTGAGCGGATCGACCGGGACCACCTCGGAGCCGACTTCGAAGCGGCCGCCGGCGTCCAGCAGCAAGTCGAGCCGCGCCCGGGCCCGCAATCGATGGTGATGGCTGCATTTCGGACATACCCCCTGGTTGCTCTCCAGGTCGGTGCTGTACAACACGGCTTCGCAAGCCGGGCATTTGCACCAGAGCCCTTCCGGTATCGACTTGCGCGCGCCTTCAGCACGCTTGATCTTGGGCGGTAGCAGCTTTTGCAACCAGCTCATGGCGTAGTCTCCTTCTCGTCAAGCGCGGTACGGATGCCCTGCATGAAAGCCGTTACGCGCGCCGCGGCCTGTTCGCGCGGCGCGTTCTCGATCTCCTCGATGATCCGGCTGCCGATGACCACCGCGTCGGCGACGGCGCCGATCCTGCGAGCGCTGGCCGCATCGCGTATGCCGAAGCCGACGCCGACCGGCATCCCCACTGCGGCCCGAATTGCCGGGATGCGCCGTGCCACGTCCTCGAAGTCGAGGTGACCGGCCCCGGTCACGCCCTTCAAAGACACATAATAGATGTACCCGCTGCCGAGCGCCGCCACTTCACGGAAACGTTGCTCGGTAGAGGTCGGCGCCAACAGAAAAATCGGGTCGCGCTGGTGCCTGCGCAGTTCTGCGGCGAAGTACGCACATTCCTCCGGCGGATAGTCGACCACCAGGACGCCGTCGACGCCTGCGGCTTGAGCATCCTCGACAAACTCTGCTACGCCGTATGCCTCCACCGGATTGGCATAGCCCATCAGTACCACCGGCGTTACGCCGTCTTCCGCGCGGAAGGCGCGCACCAGATCAAGTATGCGGCGCAGGCTCATGCCATGTTTCAATGCGCGCTCGGACGCGCGCTGGACGGTCGGACCGTCGGCCATCGGGTCGGAGAACGGCACACCCAGTTCTATGATGTCTGCTCCGCTGGCCACCAAAGCGTGCATCAACGGCAGCGTCAGCTCGGGATCAGGATCGCCGGCGGTAATGAAGGGGATCAGCGCATTGCGTCCCTGGGCCCCTAGCGCTTCGAATCTGCCTTTGATGCGCGACATATCAGAATTGAATGCCGGATTTCTCGGCGACGGTATGCATGTCCTTGTCGCCGCGACCCGAAAGATTGACCAGCAGCAGTTGATCACTGGCGAGCGTCGGTGCCAGTTTCGCCGCGTAGGCCAGGGCGTGGCTGGACTCGAGGGCCGGGATGATGCCTTCATGGTGGCACAAAGCGTGGAAGGCGGCCAGCGCCTCGTCATCGGTCACCGCCACGTATTCGGCGCGGCCACTGTCCTTGAGCCAGGCGTGTTCGGGACCGACACCAGGATAGTCCAGGCCCGCCGAGATCGAATGGGTCTCGATGATCTGTCCATTCTCATCCTGCATCAGATAGGTGCGGTTGCCGTGAAGCACCCCGACCGGGCTGTTGGCGGTGAGCGGGGCGGCGTGCTTGCCGGTCGACAGGCCGTAGCCCGCCGCCTCGACACCGATCAGTCGGACACCGGCCAACGGAATGTACGGATGGAAAATCCCCATTGCATTCGATCCGCCGCCGACGCAGGCAAGCACCGCATCGGGCTGGCGGCCGGCCAACTCGGGCATTTGCGTCTTGCATTCCTCGCCGATCACTGTCTGGAAATCTCGCACCATCATTGGATAGGGGTGCGGACCGGCGACGGTGCCGATGATGTAGAAGGTGTTGCCGACGTTGGTCACCCAGTCGCGCATCGCTTCGTTGAGGGCGTCCTTGAGCGTCCGCGAACCGCTGGTCACCGGCACCACCGTGGCGCCGAGCAGCTTCATCCGATACACGTTGGCAGCCTGGCGGCGAATGTCCTCGCTGCCCATGTACACCACGCATTCCATGCCGTAACGCGCCGCCACAGTGGCTGTGGCGACGCCATGCTGGCCGGCCCCGGTCTCCGCGATGACTCGGGGTTTGCCCATGCGCCGGGCCAGCAAGGCTTGGCCGATGCAGTTATTTACCTTGTGGGCGCCGGTGTGGTTGAGATCTTCGCGCTTGAGATAGATCTGCGCCCCGCCCAGCAATCCGGACCAGCGCTTGGCGTGATAGATCGGCGAGGGACGGCCGACATAATGCTTGAGGTCGTATTCGAATTCGGCGCGAAATGCCGGATCGCATTGGGCGTCGGCGTATGCCACGCGCAACTCGTCGAGTGCCGACTTCAGGGTCTCGGCAACGAAGCTTCCGCCGTATCGGCCGAAATGGCCGCCGGCATCGGGCAGATCGTAGATTCCCTCATGCATTCGCATTGCGTACTCCAGTGATGAACGCTGCGATCTTGCGCGCGTCCTTGATGCCCTTGCAGCATTCGACGCCGCTGCTTACATCCACCGCCCACGGCCTGACCGCGCGGACGGCTGCCTCGACATTGGATGCATCCAGACCGCCCGAAAGGACCAGCGGCAGGGGCAATCCATCCGGAATCAGGCGCCAGTCAAAGACCTGGCCGGCCCCGCCGTAAGCTTCGACGTAGGCGTCGAGCAACAGGCCGCACGCATCCGGAAACGAGGCTGCGTATTCTAGCAAATCGATGCCCGGACGCATGCGCGCCGCCTTGATATAGGGTCTTCCGAACTGCCGGCAATAGGCGCCGTCTTCGTCACCATGAAACTGCAACAATTGCAGCGGAACGCTGTCGAGCACGCGCTCCACCGCTGCTGCTTCCGCATTCACGAACAAGCCGACAGCCGTGACGAAGGGCGGCACTTGCCGGACCAGTTCGGCGGCCCGCGCTGCCGTAAGATAGCGCGGGCTGGGCGGGTAAAAGACGAAGCCGAGGGCGTCGGCACCCAAGTCGACGGCGCCGCGCGCGTCTTCCTCACGGGTGATGCCGCAGATCTTGATGCGCGTGCGATTGGGCGAGCCGGCGATCGTCGACACGATTCAGCCGGGGAAAAACCCGACGAGATGTTCCGCCGCCGGCAGCCGCCAGTGCGGCGCGTATTCGACGCGGGAAAAATACAGCCCGGCCGGCGAAAAAGTCGGCGCCGCAAGGGTCCGGTCGCGGTCGGTAATCAGCTCGCCGACCCAGTCCGGTGCTCGCGTGCCGGTCCCGACCGCCACAAGGGCCCCCACGATATTCCGAACCATGTGGTGAAGAAAGGCGCTGGCGCGGAAATCGAACAGCACGATCTCGCCGCGCCGCACGACCTCGGCTTGATAGACCGTCTTCAGCGGAGACTTGGCCTGGCACTCGGCAGAGCGGAAGGCCGAGAAATCCTGCTCACCGAGCAGCAGGCGGGCAGCCTGCTGCATCCGCGTCGCATCGAGGGGTCGATGGCACCAGCCCACCCTGCCGTGGTTCAGCGCCGGGCGGACCGCTTGGTTGCACAGCACGTAGCGATAGCTGCGCGAAAGTGCAGCGAAGCGTGCGTGAAATTCCCCGGCGACCGACTGGGCCCAGCGCACCGCCACTGTCTCCGGCAGGTGGGCATTGGTGCCGCGCACCCAGGCATTGTCGAGCCGTTCGACGTCGCTGTCGAAATGCGCCACCTGGCCGATTGCATGAACGCCCGCATCGGTACGCCCCGCGCAAGTCACTCGCACACTTTCGCCGGCGACCTCGGCCAACGCGCGCTCCAGCACATCCTGCACGGTATTGCCATGGGGTTGCGACTGCCAGCCGTGAAATCCGGCGCCGTCGTATTCGATACCCAGCGCGATTCTCAAAGGCAGCTTCCCCCAAAGGCCGGGAAGCTGACGGAACGAGACGGTCGCAAGCGACCGCCGCGACAATCATTCGAGTCGTTCAAGCTTGCTGCGCGCAGTTTCCTTCTGGGCGACGTTGCCCTCGCTGAGAACTTCCTGCAGCAATTCTCGCGCGCCCTCCTTGTCACCCATCTCTTCGTATGCCTGGGCCAATTCGAGTTTGGTTTCGACGTCCTGGCTTGCCGCGTCGTCAATCGGTGGTGCCGGCGCCGGGGTCGCAGCAGGCTCCGCAGGTTCTGCGGGTTCTCCGAGCTCAAGGCTGATCGACGACAGATCCACACTTGGCGCGGCAGGCTGCGGCGCCGCGGGAGCGGGGGTCTCGAGGTCGAAGTCCATCGAATTGCCTTCGGGTTCCGGCGCAGGGGCCGCGGTCGGGACTGCCGGTTCCCCGGCGTCCAGGTCGAAATTGAAATCGAGTCCGCCCGCCGCATCGTCGACAGCCGCAGTCGGAGCCGGTGTCGCCAGTCCCGGCACTGCGGCGGCCGCTTCTTTCGGGCCAAGGTCCAGGTCGAGATCGAAGTCAGATGACGCTTCGGGCGGCACCGACTCCGTCCGCACACCGGACTCCAGCGGCAGATCCGGGGCAATTGTGGCCTCCGCATCCCGGCCGAGATCGATGTCCAGTTCCGCCGATTCCGAGAGCGGTGCTGCGGCGGCCGGTTCGGGCGCCGCCAGATCGAGTTCAAAGTCGAGTGACGCCGGCATTTCTTCCTGCGCGGCTTCCGGCACGGGCGTCTCAACCGCTCCAATGCTCGGCAGGAGTTCTTCCCCGCCGCCACCCGCCGAATCCAGACTCGCCATGTCCAGTTGGTGGTCTTCTGGTGAGATCACCAGCGTCGCATCGGGATCAAACACCTTCGCAACTGTCTCCAGAGGCCCGTAAAGCGGATTCGAGGGATCGAGCTTCTGGCCCATCTTGGCCGCCGTCTCCCAGTCGGGCCCGGAACCGCCGGTCTGATTGTGGAGGTCGGTGGCGATCGACTCGAACGGTTTGTTGCTCTTCCGGTTGGCGTAGATTTCGAGCAGCTTGAGGTGAATCGCATGGCGCGTCGGATCGGTCTTGAGCGCATCGAGGAGAATTTCTTCAGCCTGGACATCCCGCCCGTAAGCCAGATACACGTCGGCCTCGGCAACCGGGTCTACGCCCGCGTCGCCCGTGGCGGCGCCGGAACCCGACAGGTCGCTGAAATCGGTCGGACTGAGCAAGGTGTCGCTGTCGCCGCTCGGCGCTCCCATGCGCGAGGCGCCGGAAGGTTCACGTGCTTGGGCTTCGCTCTGCTTTGTTCCCCGGCGCTGCATGTACCTCTTGTAACCGAAGTAGAACAGCAACAGGGCGAGGATGCCGGCGCCCCCGTACACTACCTCCGGGCTCTCATCGACAAAACTCGCCTCGGGCTGGGCCGCCGCGGGCGGCGGGGGCGCGGGTTTATTATCGGCGGCGGCCGGTTTTGCCGGAACTTGTAACTTGGGGGTTTCGGTGGCCTTGTCGTTCGGCTTCTCGGCCGGCTTGTCGGCGGATTTTTCGGCGGGCATTTCGGCACTCTTGGCGACCGGCGTCGCGACCGGCGCGACGGACTTCTTGGTCTCCGCTTCGGGTGCCGGCTTGGCCGCGGCCGCCGGCTTGGCAACCTGAGCCTGCTTCTGCAATTCCGCCATGCCCTGATTCTTGAGTTCGATGAGCTTCTTCAGGTCATTGAGGTTCTTTTCAAGTTCAGCGATGCGGCTATTGGCCTCCTTGAGCGCCTTTTCGCGGGCAATCAGGGTCTCCTCGATGGCGGCAAGGCGCCCCGCGCCCGCCTTGCCTGCACCCGAAGCAGCTTCGGACTTGGAAACCTCGAGCTTGTCCTTGCTGGGTGCGACTGCCGGCAACTTTTCCTCGACCTTGGGTGCGATCTTGCCGCTGACGGCACGCGTTGGCGCTTCGCCCTTCTGCGCCGCCGCGCCGGCAACCGAAGCGGCGAGCTTCTTGGAATACGCATGGAAGTCAACAGCGTGCGCGGCGACGGTCTTCCTTGCCTCGTCGGGATTGATGTCGACGGCGTTGTCCCGGTTGGGTATCGCGAGTATCTTGCCGGCCTTCAGGCGGTTTACGTTGCCCTCGAACGCATCCTGATTGCCGCGGAACAAGGCAACCAGCATCTGGTCGAGATTCACCCCTTCGGGCTTGGTTTCGTTGGCAATCTGGCTCAGCGTGTCACCGCGTTTGACCAGTCTTTGTGCGCTTTCCTTCTCGGCTTTCGGCGGGACCGGGTCGGCTTTCACCCCGCGCTGCGCTGCCTCGGCACCGCGCGTGACCTGCGTCTCGCTCCGGGGCTGCAGTGGCTTGTCCTGGGGCTGAAGGGCGTCCCGCGACCCGGTTGGGCCGGCCGTCGGTGCCGCCGCCGGTCTGCTCTCCACAACCGCTGCCGCTGCGGGGGCGACTGTCGGCGCTGCGACAGGCGCAGCCAGGGGAGTGGCTTGCCTTTGCAGGGACTCGGGCGGATCGAGCAGAAATGTGTACTCGCGAACCAACCGTCCGGATTTCCAGTCGAGTTCGATCAGCAAATCCAGAAACGGCTCATTGAACGGGCGATCCGAAACCATACTGAGAAACGGGCGGCCATCGGAGCGCTTTTCAATTGCCAATCGAACCGTCGTCAAAGCCGAACTGTATTCGATGCCACCCTGGCGGAAGGCCTCGGGCGAAGCCACTCGCGCCGCAAGCGAGGAAAGCTCGTCGACGCTGGCGGTAATGTCGACTTCGGCACGCAACGTTTGGCCGAGCACGGAAAGCACAGTGAGCTTACCCAGTCCGGCGGCACTAACGCCCAGCGGCATCGCCGACAGCATCACCATCGCGATCACTACCGGAAATTTCTTTTGCAGAGTCGTCATAGTCAAATTACGCACTGTGCCTCCCTGTAGGGGACTGTTTCTCAACAAACAACATAACATCATGCAG
>Ga0163199_1000491_pt1 | contig 25004 bp, 23 predicted proteins | sample PL_2010_150m_FD_113537 | JGI IMG/M metagenome (GOLD analysis project Ga0163199, IMG submission 113537) | Freshwater microbial communities from Powell Lake, British Columbia, Canada to study Microbial Dark Matter (Phase II) - PL_2010_150m | ecosystem: Environmental > Aquatic > Freshwater > Lake ...
GCAGAAGATCATGGACGAGTATGTGGCCGGCTGCGCGACTTACTACAACACCAACGACAAGATGCTGGCGGTGGCCGAAGAGAAGCTCGAGATGCTCAAGGAAGACTCCCTGAAGATGCGTGCCAAGGACCTCCACGAGTTGCTGCGGGCGTGGGAAAACTACCATCGCATCATCACCGCCGAGGCCCACATGAAGCACATCCAGTTCCGTGAGGAGTCCCGCTATCCGGGCTTCTACTACCGCACCGACAAGAACTTCGTGGATGAAGAAAACTGGCACTGCTTCGTGAACTCGGTATACGACAAGACCACCCACAAGTGGACTTGCTTCAAGCGCAAGCATGTAGACCTTGTGGACAAGTCCAAGCTGTTCAAGGCGGCTGCTCCGCACTAGCCGTACCTGCCCCCCGTCACCCCCTTCCCCTGGAAGGGGGTGACGGGGGTTCGTCCCTGCAGGACTCCATGTTTTACGCTGTGACGGCCTCGGGGCGGCCCTTCGCCCGTCACTAGATCATTCAGTTGTGATGTAATAGACGGGCGCCCCATACCACATGGGGGCGCCCGATTTTTTTAGGTGAAGGCCATGACACAATCAAATCCGCAGGACATCCCTTTCCCCACCAGCCCGGTGATGCCGGAAACCTTCGATGGCGGCAAGAAGATCCAGTTCCAGTGTCGCAAGGGCATCGCCTGCTGGAACGTCTGCTGCAGCAACATCGACATTTCGCTGACGCCCTACGACATCCTGCGTCTCAAGCAGGGGCTGGATATCAGTTCCACCGAGTTCCTTCAAAAATACACCGTGCCGTACGAAATGGAGATGGACGGCATAGCCGGCGTCAAGTTGCGCCCGGTCGATGGCGGCAGCGCTTGTCGGTTCATGCGTGACGAGGGATGCAGCGTGTATGCGAATCGCCCGACCGCTTGCCGCTACTACCCGGTAGCGCTGCTGTCGATGCGCCGTCAGGACGAATTCGTCGATCGTGATTCGTATGCCCTGGTCAAGGAGGCGCACTGCCTCGGCCATCAGGAACCGCGCAAGCTATCCATCGATGAATACCGGAGCGAACAGGGACTCGTGGACTACGACGAACTTGCGCGCGGCTGGCGTCAGTTGATCCTGAAGAAGAAACCTTCGGGACCGTCGATCGGCAAACCTTCGAAACGCAGCCTGCAATTGTTCTTCATGAGTTGCTACGATATTGACCAGTTCCGAACTTTCGTCGCCAGTCCAGGGTTCGGCGAGGTATACGATCTGCCGGACGAGGAGAAGTTGAAGCTGCTCGGCGATGATACGTCATTGATGCTGTTTGGCTTCCGTTTCCTGCGCCAGGTACTGTTCGGCGAGATGACGATCGCCATGCACGAGGAATCAGTGGAAGCCCGGCGCGGACGCCTGACGGAGAAGCAGCAGCGCCTGGAAAAGGAAGCCGCCGAAAGAATGGCGCGAAACGAAAACGAAATGTACGGCGACCAGGAATGAGCGCCGGCGTGACGGCACCGACGCCCGAACTCGTGGGAGCCCGAAGGGCGGAACCACCCGGAGAGGTGGCTTCCGGGTTACTCGCGCCGCAACTCACCCATATCGACGCGGAGCCATACTATCAGCCGATCGGTGACGAGGTCGCAGTGTTCGAGGCTGCCTACGCGCGGTGCCTGCCGGCATTGCTGAAGGGGCCGACAGGATGCGGCAAGACGCGCTTCGTTGAATACATGGCCTGGCGCCTCAAGCGGCCGCTGGTCACCGTCGCCTGCCATGACGACCTGACCACGGCGGATCTGGTCGGGCGTTATCTGATCATCGGCAACGAGACGGTCTGGGTCGATGGTCCGCTCACCGCCGCCGTTCGCGCCGGCGCCATCTGCTATCTGGACGAAATCGTCGAGGCGCGCAAGGACACCATCGTGGTAATCCACCCGCTGGCCGATTCGAGAAGAGTTCTGGCGGTGGACAAACGCGGCGAGATGGTCGCCGCGCCTGCGTCCTTCATGCTGGCGATTTCCTACAACCCCGGCTATCAGAGCGTGTTGAAGGAAATCAAGCCGAGTACGCGCCAGCGCTTTGTCGCCATGGATTTCGATTACCCCGAGGCCGTCGTCGAGGCCGGCATCGTCGCCCGTGAAGGCGGCGTTGATGCGGATACGGCACGGCGACTCGTCAAGCTTGGGGAGTTGACTCGCAACTTCAAGGGAGCGGGGCTGGACGAAGGAGCGAGCACGCGCTTGCTGGTGCATGCGGCGCAGTTGATCGGTGCGGGAATTGCGCCCCAGGCGGCGTGCACCGCCGCCGTGGCACGTGCGCTCAGCGATGATCCGGACATGACGGGAACGCTCGATGACCTCGTTCGAGCCGTCTTCTAGCAATCCGGAATCACCCACAGCGCGCCCCGACAGGCGACTGTTCGGCGACGAACTCGAGGCGCGCCTCGACGAGGTGCTGTTCGCGTCGCACTCGCACCGATCGGCGACCCGAATTTCACGGGGTCTTGAGGCGCTGACCCGGGCGCAGCAGGAAAGGCTTTTGCATTGGGCTGCCGTCGCCGCACAGACCTATGCCGAGATCGGTTACCAGATCGCCACCCTGGCGCCACAGGCATTCGCGTTGTTTGACGACGAGGCGTTCGACGCCTGGGTGCTGGCCGGCCTGGATGCCTTCGATTGTCACGGCGGGCGTGCGGCGATGGACTTGCTGCGCGATGTCGAAGGTTTCCACGCCGGTCGCGCCGCGACGCGGCCGCTAACGAAATTCAGCGAAATCGAGGCGCGGCTGTCGCGATTCATCCAGGGGCTTTCCGGGCGCACGTTGGGGCTGGGCGTTGGGGTGGGTGCGGAAGCCTGGACCGATACTGAAACGCTGTTCCTGCCAACGCAGGTCGAATCGTCGCCGCAGAATGAGAGCAGCCTGTACAAGGTCCTGGCGGTCATGCTGTGGGCGCAGACCCGCTTTGGCAGTTTTGGCTCGGCAAGGATCGATCTCGCGGCGACGCTCGCCCGCTGGCTTGATACCGCCGATCATGAGCGCGCCTTGCACTGGCTGGCAGTCTTGGAGTCGGTACGCCTGGAAGCGAAAATCGCCGCGGAGCTTCCGGGCCTCGCCGCCGAGATTGTCCGTGTGCGTGGTCCCTGGCCGCCGCTCCTGGAACCGCACCTGGCGCGCCTTTATCAACCCGGGGCGACGCTCGCCGATACCCTGGCATTGCTGTCGGAGTGCATGGCGGGCGACCATGAAGCGCCGCGCCTGCCGCATCATGTGCTGATCGATCCGATCGCCGCGCTGCGGGTACGCGCAGAACGGATTGCGCGCGACAAGCTGATACTCAACCGGGCCATCAGCGCACTCAAGGGCAGTGCAACCCGCCCCGGTTCGGATGCAGAGGAAACCGCCCAACTGACTGCCGAGGGATCGGGAGCGGAGTTGGGCTTTTCCGACGAAGCGCTGGCTCTGCCCCCTGAAGCCCGCGCGGCGGCGAAGTCCTTGCTGCAGGATTTGGGCGAGGTGCCTCCGGAGTGCCTGGTCCCGGCCGGGCCGGGTCCCTGGCAGGCGACCCGGAATGAGGGCGGCGGGGAGGACTACTCCAGCCACCGCGAGCCCGACTGTCGTTACGATGAGTGGGATTACCGGCGCAAGTCCTACCGGCGCGGCTGGTGCCACCTGTTTGAAAGCGACGGGCCGGCCGGCGACGCGGCGTATGTCGACGAGGTGGGCGTGCGCCACGCCGGATTGATCCGGCAAGTCCGCCGGCGCTTCGAAATGTTGCGCGGCGAGAATCGGATGCTGGGTCGCCAGCCCGAAGGCGAGGAGATCGATCTGGATGCCCTGGTCGACGCCTTCGGAGATCGCCGTAGCGGCGTCGAACCTTCCGGGCGCGTGTTTTGCCGGCGGATACGCAACCAGCGTTCACTGGCGGCGATGTTCATGATTGACATGAGCGGTTCCACCAAGGGCTGGGTCAATGACGCCGAGCGCGAAGCGCTGGTGATGTTGTGCGAGGCCATCGAGTCCCTGGGAGACGCTTATGCCATCTATGGATTCTCCGGCTGGACGCGCACCCGCAGCGACATCTACCGCATCAAATGCTTCGACGAACGCTATGACGAGACAGTGCGGGCCCGTATCGCCGGGGTCGAAGCCAAGGATTACACGCGCATGGGCGTGGCGATTCGCCATCTGACGAAACTATTATTGCGCCAACCGGCGCGTCACCGCCTGCTGATCAGCTTATCCGACGGTCGTCCGGACGATTTCGGCGACGAATACCGCGGTCAGTACGGCATCGAAGACACGCGCCGCGCCCTCCAGGAAGCGCGGGAAAAAGGCGTGCGCAGTTACTGCGTCACCATCGACCGGCACGGGGCCGACTACCTGGCCCACATGTATGGCGCTGCGCGCTATACGGTGCTGGATGATGTGAAGAAACTGCCGCTGAAGATTGCCGACATCTATCGACGCCTGGCCAGCTGAGACGTGCGGCGAAGGATGAATTAACCCGGAAGTGCCGTTAAGCGCAGAGTACGCAGCGTACGCAAAAAGATTCGGCTGTCGGTAATCCGTGATCTTTGTTGTGCGACGCAACAAGAGCGATTGCGGGATTCTTAAACCGAGCGCGCCAGCGGCGCCGGCGACTGGAAGGCCATCGACGCTGACTTGGGGGCGTCCAGGCGCGAGCTGGAACGGTTGAATTCCCATTGCGACGGGGCGACGCTGGCAACGGCGGCCTGACCAGGAATGCCGGCGAAAACCCTTTGCGTCTATTCCATACCCGTTCATATGACGCTGCGTGCGTCAGCGCACAGAAGAAATGTTACCGGCGGTGCAAGCTGGTCCAGTGTGAATCGTGTTTCTTGTCGTCCCGGATCGGACGCCGTCTTTAAACCCCACAGAATCAGGTGGTCGTGCTGGTCAGTTCATGGCAATGGTCAGGAACTGCGAAGCAAATGAGGAATGAAAGCCAATGAACATCCATCAACGTATCCGCAACCGGATCATCGTCTTGTTATTGACCGGTTTGAGCCTCGCCAGCGGAGCCGCCCAGGCGGCCGGTCCTGCGGAGGTGAATCTGGGAACCGCAGGCAACTATGTGATCCTTGCAAAGTCGGCAGTTTCAACCAGCGGGGCTACGGCGGTGACAGGGGATATCGGCATCAGCCCGGCAGCGGCCAGCTACATCACCGGGTTTTCCCTGACACTGCACAGCACGGGACAGTATTCGACTTCGCCGTTAGTCACAGGAAAGTTGTATGCCGCCGATTACAACTCGCAACCTCCGAATCCGACGCCAGCCAATCTGACGACGGCCGTTGGCGACATGCAAACGGCGTACACCGATGCAGCCGGACGGGCGATACCCGACTTTACCGAACTCAGCGCGGGCGACATCACCGGGAGGACCCTGACGCCTGGCCTCTACAAGTGGGGAACCGGGGTATTGATTTCCGCTGCCGGAGTGACGCTCAGCGGCGGTCCGAATGATGTGTGGATCTTCCAGGTCGCCCAGGATCTGACGGTGGCGAACGGCGCGATCGTGACCCTGGCCGGCGGCGCGGTGGCGAAGAATATTTTCTGGCAGATCGCCGGGCAGGCGACCCTCGGCACGACGTCCGACTTCAAGGGAGTCATCCTGAGTCAGACGGCGATCGTGCTGAACACCGGCGCCGTGCTTAACGGCAGGGCACTGGCCCAGACGGCGGTTACCCTGAATGCGAATTCCGTCACCGCGCCGGCTGGCGGCTCGACCAGCACGACGACAACGACGACAAGCACCAGTACCACCAGTTCGAGCAGCAGCACGACGAGTCCCAGCACCACTACCACGACTCCGAGCACCAGCACGACGAGCTCGAGCACTACGAGGTCCAGTGCTGCGAGTACCACTTCCACGAGCGCAACGACGACAAGCACCAGCACCACCAGTTCGAGCAGCAGCACGACGAGTCCCGGCACCAGTACCACGACTCCAAGCACTACGAGTTCCAGTGCTGCAAGTACCACGTCCACGAGCGCGACGACGACCAGCACAAGTACCACGACGTCTACCACGCTGGCGCCCGGCAATATGATGACGCTTTCAGGAACGACTCCAGTCACCGCCGGCATGGGCGGTACCGTGACTGTCCCCGCGGGAAGCACCGTGATTGGTACCCTGGTCACGCTGCCGGCGGCACCTTCAGGAAACACTACACAGTTGCCGGTAACCATGGTGATTGCCGGCCAGTCTCTCAGTGTCGAAAGCGGTTCAGCCAGTCCGGTGGTCAAGGTTGCCACAGTTACGATCAACGGGGTCGCGACCACGGTTCTGCAACCGACTGCGGGCACGGTGGGCATTACCGCCAGCGGCGCGTTTCAGCCCTTGTTCGCGGTGGGCAGCAGCGTCCTGATTGCCGATTCGGCAAATACCACGGCAGTCTCTGCCCTGAATACGGCAACCGGTATCACGAACGTGATCGTTACCAATGGCTCTGCCAGCGTTTCGGGCGCGACGATTGCGGGCGGCAAGATCTACGTCGGAGAGAATGCGCTTGTCACTGCCGCTGGAACGGTGAGCAGCGTCACCCTGGGCTCCCGCAGCGGCGTGGGCGCCGTCGGTGATTCGCTGGTGATTGCCAATATACCGGCGAGCCTGACCAGCAGCGCCAGCATTCCCAATCTGAAAGGCAGCGTTGCGCGCATCGGCGGCGCGCAAACCCTCGAACAAATGATCTTGACGGTGGCCCCCGGCATGTCGCTGGGCGCGGGCGGGCAGACGCCTTTCGGGACAATCCCGGTCAGCGCCACCGGTAACTTGACGGCCTATCTCCGGCCGGTTGGTCCCGTGGTCATCGATGCGACCAAGCCTGATGGCATGAGCGTCAGTGAAGATGGAATGATCCGGCTCGTCAAGAGCGGTGTGGTGGTGAACTTCGCGCCCACCTTCCCGGACGTGCACAAGTTCTCGACGGATTTGAGTACCGCAGTGATGGGTGCCACCACCAGAATTGCCACCAACGGCGCCATGGTCGTCACTGCCGGCGGAAGTCAGCTGGTAATGCAGCCCGGTCTGGTAGTCACGCCGGGCGCCGCGACCGGCACCGCCGGGTTTGAGTCGGACAGCAAAGGCAACTTTGTCTATCGGGACACCAACGGCGGGCGCCAGACCCTTTACCCCATGTTCCTCGACACCAAGACCCTCGGGGATGTCCTCAGAACGAATCTGGGCGCGAGTACCAGCGTCGTCACAGACTTCACCGGCTCCGCGAGTGTCCGCGTCGGCGGGACTCCCTCTTTCACCCTGACACCGGACTATCTGCTGACGAGCGTACCGGCGGCGCAGGCGGGCAAGGCCTGGTGGGCTGACTCGCCAAGCGGGAAGCTGTATATCGTCAATGCCGACGGAACCGCACAAGGGTTCAGGGCAAATTGACCGCGCAAAGTGAATGACGCTCAACGCGTCCGGGAGAACAACATGAACAGAGGCTGGGGTCCATCAAACCAAGGACGTGCGTCGGGTCCCTGCTTGTCGCCGGCCTCGTCGGGCATGGTGCCGCCGCTTTGGCAGCCGGGTTGCCGAGTTTTTCGGCGAACGCCAGCAGCCTTGGACCGGTCGGCACTTCGCCCTGCCAGGCCGGTCCGGCCAGCAAGTATTTGCCTCCGTTGGTTCGTGTTGTGAGCGCGCCGAGCGAAGCGAAAACGTTGGACCAGGCATCCATGGACGGCATGACTTCGTAGCGCTGATCATTTTCAGCCAATTCGAAGACCAACGGTCCCTGATCCATATTGATGAAGGCTGAGATGTAAAGAGCGTTAACCTTCGGCCGTACCACCCATTTGCTACTGGCATCGGGAAACCTGGGCAGCCGCAGTACGACGTTCTCGCCGCCAGGCGTCCGAACGGTGCTGGCTCTGGTGACATCGACGATCACGAGCGAATAGCCATACAGATAGGCCTGGGCACCCAACTTGGTGCGCTCCCGCTCGACGAGTAATGTCCCACCGAGTGCCAAGATTTGCGTGTCGATCGCGGATTGCGGATAGCCAGGAATTCAACCGCAACGCGTAACAAGCCTCGGCCCGCGGGCGACTTGATGCGAGTTGGCATTGCATTGATTGTCCGCAGCGTTCTCTTCAGTGAAACGCCATCTTGAGGGCAGGATAGCTTCGCTACGCTGCCCGGCAGCGGTTGCCTACTTGGCCAACTCCCCTTCGATTTCGGCGAAGGTGTGGGCAATCTCGAAAGTGTGAATCGTCGTGCCGACCAGGCGGCCGATCTGGGTGGCGGAAAATATCCCCCTCAACACTTCCTCGCCGCTGAGAACATCTTTTTCGACCACCAGCGCGTGCTGGCGACCGACTTCCTTGAGCGTCACGACGACGTGGCCGACTTCGGCGCGTTCTACGGCCGAGATATCCAGTACGTCGATGGCGTTGCGCGGCACCATCAGATCGGCAACGGTCAACTCGCCGTGTTTGCCGCCGCGCTCCCGGAGCGTCTTGACCGGCTTCTCGCCCATGGTGTCGCGGGCAGTGATCAGGCCGACGACGGCGCGCTGGTCGTCAACCACCAGCAACAGGCGGACGCCGCGAGCCACCATGGTCTGGTTGGCCCGCGTCAGGCTGGCGCCGGCGTCGATGGTCGCGGCGGTGACCTTGCGCAAGTCGGTCATCGCTTCGATGGCCGGGCTGTCGGCACGCAAGTGTTTGGCATACCAGTAGCCGGATGCGATGCACTTCACTCCCTCGCGCATAACACTCATAGCCAGGGGTTTGTATACAGCTCTTTCCATTCTCTCCTCCGTTGAAGCGACTATGCCGCCATGCGACCGTACATCTCGGTCGCCGGGCTGAATCCTGCTGCCGGGATTATTTCTTGGTGATTTCCTCGAGTTTTATTGCGCGGATCAGCTGACCGTCAAGGCCGGCGTCCTTCATGCTGCCACCATAAGCGACCGTCATCAGCTGCGAGTAATAGAGCACCGGCATGTTGAACTTGGTGCCCTGCTTTTTGTTGATCTCGGACTGGTAAACCTCGACATTGGCCTGACACAGCGGGCAGGGGGTGACGATCATCTCGGCGCCGTGGTCATAGGCCGACTCGACGATATCGCGAATCTGCTTCTGGGATTTGTCCGGCTCCGAAAAGGCCAGCGCACCGCCGCAGCAGCTTACTTTCTGGTCGTAGGTCGTGAGCGCTTCGCCGCCGAAGGTCTCGACCATCTTGTCGAGGTACATCGGGTTTTCGAAGGACTCGCCGTCGATGCCGAACGGACGGTTGGTCTGGCAGCCGACATAGCCGGCAAACTTGATGCCTTCGAGCGATTTCTTTTGCGGTTTTTTCAGTTCGTCGTAACCGAAATCCTCGATCAGCACTTCGACCATGTGGCGGATCTTCACCTCCGCCTTGTAGTGGAGGCCGGCCGCGGCGAGCGCTTCATTGGTTTCCTTCATCAATTGCGCCGAGCCGTCCAGACGGTCCTTGGTCTCGCGCGCCGAGAGCCAGCAGGCGGCGCAGGTGGCGACGATGTCCTGGCCCGGCAGATGGGTCTCGGCCTGGGCGAAGTTGCGCGCGTTGATTGCCAGGCGCGGCAGTTCGCCGCCCTCGCAATAGCCGATCGAGGCGCTGCAGCAGTTCCAGTCTGGAATCTCGGTGAGCTTGACGTCGAGCGTCTTGCACATCGAGTTGACCGAAGTCAGATAGTTCGAAGCCGAGGCCTTGAGCTGCGACGAGCAGCCGGGGTAGAACGCGTATTCTTTTTTTGCCATATTTCTCTCCGTGACAGCGTCGCTTGGTCAGTTCGACAAACCCTGCTTCTTGTCCTCGATCTCGCGTGCCTTGGCGATGATGGCCTGGAAGCCTTTGAGATCCTTGATCTCGTGGCCGCCGAAAATCTCCATCGGGTTGAGGCGCTTGGCCAGCAGCATCCCCAGGCCGATGCCCTGCATCCCGAAGGCGGTCTTGATCCCGGAAACCAGGCCGTCCTTGAAGTACAGGGAGAGCGTCAGCTTGAGTTCATTGACGCGGCCCTTCTTCGCCAGATTGTTCCAGAACAGCTTGGCGAATTCGTGGGTCGGCTGGCCCTTGGGCACCAGCCCCAGGCGGTGCGCATAGCTGGCGAGGCCGTGCATGATGTGAGTGATCGGCAATTGGCGCGGGCAACGCACCACGCAGCTGTAGCAGGAGGTGCACATCCACATCGCGTCCGAAGTCAGGACTTCCTCGCGTTTGCCGGCGCGGATCATCATGAACAGCTTTTGGGGTGAGTGCTCCCAGTCTTTGCCGAACGGGCAGGAGCCCGCACAGACGCCGCACTGCATGCACATCTTGACCCATTCACCTTCCTCGACACGCTCCTCGACTTCGCGCAGGAAGTTGTTCAGGTAGGGAGCCGGGGCTTGCAGGTTGGCGTTCATGGTATTAACCGAATCCCTTCATCGGTGACAAACCGATTTCCTGTATTTGCTTGACATAGTCGTTGATCAGGCCGGCGACGCGGGCGCTGTCGGTAATGGCGACTTCCAGCGTCTGCACGCGCTCCGGCTCCAGACCCATCTGCTTCAGCGTGTCGCCGATCTTGCTCATGCGGTAGTAGGCCATTTCCGAACCCTTGACGAAGTGGCACTGGTAGTCGTCACCGCGCTTGCAGCCCATCATCATCACGCCGTCGTAGCCGGAGTTGAGCGCATCGGTGATCCAGATGGTGTTGACCGAGCCCAGGCAGCGGATCGGTACGGCGCGCACATAGGCGGAATACACCTGGCGTTGCAGGCCGGCCATGTCGAGCGCCGGATAGGCGTCGTTCTCGCAAGCCAGGATGAGAATGCGGGGTTTGTTTTCTTCCTCGTCGGGCACGTTGACGGCCTTGATTTGCATGCCGACGGTATCCACCGAATAGTTCTCGAAGGAGATCACGCGCACCGGGCAGGCGCCCATGCAGGTGCCGCAGCGGCGGCAGCGCTGTTCGTTGAATACCGGAAAGCGGCGCTCGTCCTCGTCGATGGCGCCGAACGGACATTCGACAGTGCAGCGCTTGCATTGGGTGCAACCTTCCATCCGCACGATGGGATAGGACAGGTCGCCGACGCGCGGATGTGCGGCGCGCCCCGCAACGGCGTTCTCCACCGCCTGGATCGCCTTGAGGGCGGCGCCCGTGGCGTCGGTCAAGGCCTGATCGAGATCCATCGGGCGACGCATCGGCCCGGCGGCATAGATGCCGGTACGCCGCGTTTCGTAGGGGAAGCAGATGAAGTGGGAGTCGGCGAAACCTTTCGTCAATTGGGGCAGGTCCGGCCCCTGCCGGTAGTTCAGCTTGAGCACGGACGTGGCGCGCAGTTTCTCCTGCGTTTCCTTGGCGGCCGCGTCGCCGCCCTCCGCCGCGGTGGTCACCTCGGTCCATTTTTCCAGATCGACGCCGGCGTTGGCGACCTGCCCGGTGGCCAGCACCACCAGATCGGCGTCCAGCGTGGCGTCCTCGTCTAGTATCAGGTCCTTGAAGCTCACGCGGTTGCCATCGCCGCTGCTTGCGACACCCGTGGCCTTCCCTTTGGTAAAGGTGATGCCCTTTTCCTGGGCGCTGCGGTAGAAGTCCTCGCCCATGCCCGGCATGCGCAGGTCCTGGTAGAGGATCATGGTGTCGACATCGGGATTGGCGTCCTTGAAGTACATCGCCTGCTTGATGCTGGTGGCGCAGCAATGCCCCGAACAGTAAGACAGGTGTTGACCGGTGGTATCGCGTTGACCGGCGCACTGCAGGAAGATCACCGAGCTGACGGCCTTGCCGTCGGCGCGCTGGATGGCGGCGCCATCGGCTTTGCGTGCCAATGCCTCCAGGCCGGCCTGATCGACCACGTTGGCCTGGCCGCCGCCCAGTTCCGGCAGTTTGTCGATGTCGTAAGGCGTGAAGCCGGTAGCCTGAATGATTGCTCCGACGGTAATTTCGCTGATGCTGCCCGACTCCTGGGCGATCTTGATCTTGAAGCGGCCGGGTGCACCGGCGGTTTCCGCCAGCGTCGAATTCAGATGCAACTTGATTCGGGCGTGGGCCGAGACGCGTGCGACCAGCGCCTCAAGTCCGGTCGGTTGAGCCTCGGTGTATGGGGTGGCGAAGGGAACACGTTTCCACAGCTGCCTCGCAAAGCCGCCGAGCGCGCCGGCCTTCTCGACCAGGACCACGTCGTAGCCGGCCTCCGCCGCTTCGATGGCCGAGGTCATGCCGGACATGCCGCCGCCGACCACCAGGATCGTCTTGTCCTGGGCCTTGTCCGGATTGCCTTCAGCCAGCTTCATCTTCTTGACTTCGGCGCAACCCATGCGGACGTAGTCTTCCGCCATTTCCTGGCGTACTTCGTCGTGCTCCGCGCCCGTGGCGACTACCCAAAGCACGCCTTCGCGCAGATTGGCACGCGAAGTGGAAACGCCGGCGAAATTGAAGGCCTCGGTCTTGGAGCGGCGCGAGCAGGCCGCGATGCAGAGATGCGTGACGGCATCATTGGCGATGTCGTCCTTTATCAACTTGACACCCTCTTCGCTGCACAGGAAGGAATGGTGCTTGACCACCGCCATCTTGCCTTCCTTCAGGGCGATCTTTTCCAGCGACTTGACGTCGATGGCTTCGCCGATGCCGCAGCCGGCGCAGATGTAGGCCGCGAATTTGTTGTCGGCCATTTCAGTTCACCTCCGATGAAGCGACTTTGTGCAAGACCTGGATCGCCTTGAGGCTCGCCGCCGTGGCGCTTTGCACCGAGCGATTCACGTCGAGCGGGCTGGCGGCGGCGCCGGCGCCGAACATGCCGGATTCGGCCGCACGATCGGCGCAGGCCTCGATGAAGTTGGAGGAATCCAGAACAATGTCGGCCCGCAGTCCACCGTTATCGAGCAGGCCGGTGAGCTCCGGTTCCATGCCGATGGCGAGGACAACCAGATCGTGTTCGTTGGCGTAGCGGTGATAGCCTTCGGTATCGACGCCATGGAGGATCGGGTTGGCGTTGGATTCGTTGACTGCGATTTTCGCCACTTTGGACTTGATGAAAGATACCGTGGCGTCGGCCTGCACCTTCTGATAGAAGTCCTCGAAACGATCGATGGCGCGGATGTCGATGTAATACACGGTAGACCGGTTGTCGGCACCGGCTTCGCGAACATAGTGGGTTTGCTTGAGCGAGGCCATGCAGCAGATGCGCGAGCAATGGCGCAGGTGGTTCTCGTCACGCGATCCGGCGCACTGGATGAAGGCGATGTTCCTGGCCGGCTGCCCGTCGGAAGGGCGCAACAACTTGCCGCCGGTGGGACCGCGCGGATCGGCCAGGCGCTCGAACTCGACGCTGGTGATGACGTTGGGGTATCGGCCGTAACCATAAGGCTGGATCTTCTTGGCGTCGTAGGGCCGCCAACCGGTGGCCCAGACGATGGCGCCGACGTTGACTTCGACCATCTCCTCGACCATCTCCAGGTCGATGGCGTCCACCGGGCAGGCGGCCTTGGCTTTCTGTCCTTCGGCGGTGCCGACTATCGACGGGTCGATGACGTAGCGCTGCGGGTAGGCCATGGCGTGCGGCAGATAGGCCGCCTTGAGCCTGGACAGACCGTAATTGAAAACGTCGGGAATCTCGGCGCTGACCGCTTCGGCGCACTTGCCACAGGCGGTGCAGTTCTGGGTCACATAGCGTGGCGTCAGCTTCAGCGTTACCCGGTAATCACCACGCTTGCCGTCAACCGCGACCACTTCCGAGAGGGTCATGACGCGCACGTTGGGATTGCCCCGGAGGCGTCTCAGATTGATCTCCAGGCCGCAACTCGGATGGCACATCTTGGGAAAGTAGCGGTAGAGTTGGGAAGTGCGGCCACCCAGGGTCGGGGTCTTCTCGACCAGCATCACCTGCTGGCCGCATTCCGCAGCCTCAAGCGCCGCGGTGATGCCGCTTATGCCCCCGCCGACGACGAGTATCATGCGGCTGGTTGCGGTGGGAACTGTCACATCGAGTCTCCGGGCGAAGATACTGAAGGAATGAAGACAATTCTAGCCTCTGCGGTTTGGCTAGGGGCGTCCGACGGCGCAAATGTTTTTATTGGCACATAAAGACGAATGACCGCTTAAATGGAAGGGGTGAGTCGAACTTCGAACGACATGGCGGCGAGATCGGCGAAGATCCAGGTTGCCGCGGCGGCGCCGAGGCCGGCCACGCTGCCCGGGTTGACCAGCCAGGTGGTGCCGCCGAGGATGTTGTCTTGTTGCGCAAGCTTGGGGACATGGCTGTGGCCGCAACATACCAGATCATGATCGCCGGTGCAGGCCATGGCGCGGCCGTAGTGCGGGTAGTGGGTGACGAAAATACGACGATCGGCGAATGTCAGATTCGCGTCTTGGCCATGGTAGTGAAACTGGCCCGCCGAGTTATGGGCGAGGCGCGCGATCGCCACAAGGTCACCGAGATTGTTGCCGTGCACCGCATGGATCACCAGGCCCAGACCGAGGGCGGCCTTCAGCGTGTTGGCGCCGATCAGGTCGCCGCAATGGATGACTGCCTCGGCACCCGCATCGCGGGCTTCCGCCACGGCCGCCGCGAGCATGGGTCCGCGGTCATGGCTGTCGGAAACGATGCATACTTTCATGATGAGATACCCTTTGGCTTATCGTGGGATAAAAATTTCCTGAACCCAAGCGGCGCAAATTTTGACACGATAGCGAAATTGGTAGATAAAGCTAACTGTTGGTCCCCAAAGTAATTTTCAAAAGGAATCCAAAAATGCATTTCGACAAGGAATTGGACGCTCGTGGTTTGAATTGCCCATTGCCAATATTGCGCACCAAGAAGGCGTTGACCGACATGCAGTCGGGACAGGTGTTGAAGGTCGTGTCTACCGATCCTGGTTCGGTCAAGGATCTGGCCGCCTTCTCCAAGCAGACCGGCAACGAATTGCTGTCCACGGAAGAGAAGAACAAGGAATTCGAATTTTACGTCAAGCGCAAGTAGGAGGCCGGCAACCGGCTTGAAGTGCGCCGTGCAAGAGGTCCAGACCGCATCCGGAAACGACGAAACTTATTGCCAAACGGTTTACCACTGCGGTGCGATTTCGTCCGCAGAACTAGAATAGGAGGAACATCATGGGCGAGCCCTCGCAAGTGGCGGTCATTGACGATCTGGTCCGTCGCCGCATCGACGAAATCCTGCCGGCCAGGATAGAAGAAAAGCTTAAAGAGATTCAGGAAAGCAAGACCCCGTCCCTGGCGATAATCGCCACCAAGGGAACGCTGGACTGGGCCTACCCGCCCTTCATCCTGGCGTCTACCGCCTCGGCGTTGGGCTGGGATGTTTCGATCTTCTTTACCTTCTATGGCCTCAATCTGCTCCGCAAAGACGCTGGCGAGCTCAAGATCAGCCCGCTCGGTAATCCCGGCATGCCGATGAAGATGCCCTTCGGGCCGGAGTGGTTCAAGGGCATCAACTGGAACATTCCAAATGTCGTCCAGGCCGGAATTCCGGGTTTCGAGAATATGGCGACGACGCTGATGAAGCAAACCATCAGCAACAATGGCGTGGCCAGCATCGAGGAATTGCGCAGCGCCTGCCAGGAAGGCGACGTCAAATTCATCGCCTGCCAGATGACGGTCGATCTGTTCGGCTTCAGCCATGATGACTTCATTCCCGGCCTGGATTACGCCGGCGCTGCGACCTTCCTGCCGGTCGCGCAGCAGTCGGACGTCTGTTTGTTTATTTGAGCGGGATCGCGTAACGCCTGCTACCGGATCAGGGCCGGAGGTAGGCGTATCCCTCCATCTGCTTCCTGACGATCTCGATCGCGCCGGCCTGGACGTAGCCGATGCCGGCAATCATTTCCGCTTCGGTGATGTGCTGACCCTCCATGGTGTTGCGGCAAGCGACGAAGCGCGCACCGGAGGCCATCGCCTGTTGCACTTCGTTGGCCACCACCGAATCGTCCCGTAGCATGTCCAGGCCGGCGCCGTAGGCTACCAGTTCCACTTCGATATTCCTGGTTCCGACATCCTTCTGCGCGTTGCGGATGTTGCTGAGCGCCAACATCCAGGTCCCCGGATGAGCATCGCTGACCTGCATGACCACGCGCAGCGGCTTGGCGGCGGCGCGCGGGCGTGCCGCGCTGCGAGTCGGGGAGGGGGTATCCGCGGCGCCGAGCGGGGCCGACCAGAATAATGGCAGGCAAACGGCGAGAATCACCCCAAGGGAACGACGCATGATCTTTTCTCCCTGTGACTACATGTACCGGTATTGCAGCTTCATTGTGCCTGCGGCTCCGGCAACGATGGCGGCGAAGGTCAGCATGGATCCGAGCGCAAGGGTGGAGACACCCGTCACTCCCTGGCCAATGGTGCAGCCCATGGCGAGCACGCCACCAACGCCCATGAGTACGGCGCCAACGGAATGATAGGCAAAATCCTTGAGGTCGGGGAACCATTCGAGACGAAAACGCCGGGTCACGGCGGCATAGGCAAAGGATCCGACCATCACGCCGAGCAGCGCCATGATGCCGAAATTGATCAGCGAGGGATCTCTGCCGTCCCACAGGTAATGCACCAGGTCGCCCATCGGGCTGATGAAAGTGAAGGACTGTATCTGTGCTCGCGAGGGCGGCGTATCCGCCATTTCCGCGAATTCCCGCCAGGCCTGGCCCATGCTGCCGCCAGTCGCATACCAGCCCGCCACCACCGCCAACCCGACCGCGGCCCCGCCCAGAATCAGGTCGGCATTGCGGCGAAAATCCCTGGAGGAGAACGCGAATGCGATGAGGCCCAGACTGATGGCTGCCGCCAGGAGCCGATTCACGCCGCCGGGGTCCATCCCCAGGGTGCCCGCCAGTATGCTGCCCAGCTGCTGGTTCCGAATGCCGAACTGAGTCAGGTTCGGGGTCAGGGGTGCAATCCACGAATCGAAGGCGACGGCGTAGAAATCCGTCCACAGCATGAGATAAGCCATGACGCAGGCGATGGCCAGCACCACCAGAGATTTGAGATTGCCGCCGCCGATGCGTACCAGGGTCTTGTTGCCGCAGCCTGAAGCCAGCGTCATGCCGGCGCCGAACATGACGCCGCCGAGGAGGTAGCGTATCCACGCGAAGTTGGCGGTCTTGTATGGCGGAAAGGTGTTGTCGGGGATCTGGACTTTGCCCAGCACTTCCAGCAACAGCAGGCCGCCCATGGCCAGGCCGATTGCCAGCAGCCAGGCGCGCATGCGCCCCGTGTCTCCCATGTTCACCCAGTCCGATACGGCGCCCATGGTGCAGAAGTCGGTCTTGTTGACCAGCGCCCCCATGACCGCCGCGATGCCGAACACCATCATCAACATTTGCTGGTGTACATTCCAATCCATATTCCCTCCCTGGTCCTCAGCGCATGGAAACGTCCGGCGGCCGGATTGATTGGCCGCCATCACGGTACATGCGACGCGAGGCGAGGTTGCCGTGGCGTGACAGCCGGTGTCGAAAATCGAATTTGATTCTGCCACAAAATGTTCCGGGCAGTCACGAAAGAAGCGGAGCTACCTTGGGAATTTATTTATGCGGTCATACCAATCATCCTTGATGATCGCCGCAATTACGCCATCAGGAACAATTTCCCGGACGATCGACGGGACAAATGATCCATTTGAGTGATAATTTTGGTTTCCACCACGCAGAGAATCGAATCCGACCATCATGAACCAATCGACACTCACCCGATTGCGCTGGTCATTCGTCGGCTACGGAATCTCCGTGGCCTTGATCATTTCCTTCATCCCGGATTTCTTTGTCGACTGGAGGCCCGGCATGCTGGTGTGGGTCATTCCAGCCAGTCTCGCAATAGGCGCATTGGTCGGCGTCTTCGCCTACCCGGTCACCAGCGTATTGCTGTTGTCGCAATTGCAGATAGTCGCCGGCGTCGCCGAGCAGGTGGGCAGAGGCAACCTGCTGGCCGAGTGCGGACTTCAGTCGCGCGGATGAATGTCAAGGTGACCGAGCTGGCGCAGGACATTAACGGTCCGGTCAGGGATTCGGAGGAAATCCAGAAGATTTCCCTGGCGATTCGCGGGATCGCCGACCAAACCAATCTTCTCGCATTGAATCCCGCGATTGAGGCCGCACGGGCCGGAGAACAGGGCCGCGGTTTCGCGGTGGTGGCAGACGAAGTACGCAAGCTGGCCGAGAAAACCGCTTCCGCAACACGCGAGATCGAGGGAGTCCTCGCGCAGGTCCGCCGACGGCCTCGGCGAAATGGAGGATACGCTACAGTTGTCGATGGAAACAGGATTGGCTTTGCGCAAGATCGTGGATAGCGTTTCAAGCGTTTCCTCGGCCATCAATCACGTCGCCGAGATGCCATCCGATCAGCAGATGCTCTCCGGCATCGTGCTCGAACGCATCAAGGAAAATGAAGAAAGCACGCAGACGGCGGCTCTCAACGCCGAGAGCTATGTCAGCGCCTGCCGGGGCCTCACCGAGCTGTCGAACAAGCTGGCGGTCTTGGTCTCCCGCTTCAAGATCTAGCAGGCGGCGCCGCCAGGGCTCGCGCCGCGTGGCAGGTCAATCTTCCTTGCCGCCGACGGTCAGCATCAAGGCCTTGCGGATGGCTTCGGGCGAACTCATGATGTTCATGAAGCTGTTGGCGCCCATCATCGACAAATCGGGGAAACTGATTGCAATGCGGAAACGCGCATACAACGCATAGATCTTCTTGTCCGAAACCAGAAGGTCGTAAGGAAGATGGGCGGCGGACTTGACATCCTTGAAGTCAATTTCACTCATCAGATACTTGTCGTCCATGTTCTTGTTGTCGCCGTCGCCTTTCATGGCGACGCCGAACAGGACTTCCTTCTTGCCGGGAATGTCGACGCGGTAGACCTTGGTCACGCCTTGCTTGCCCGCCATAAGTCCTGCTTCCACCGCCTTGACGGCATCTTCGTGACTGGCGTAGCTCGCCAGTACGCTCGGCTCATCGAAGTATTCCATGAATGGCGCATAGTGATACTTGCGCAGCTCGTCCGCCGTCAGGCCCTTGGCGCCGAACTCCTCGATCCGGCCCAGCGCGGCCTTGAGCTTCGCGGAAGTCTCCTTCAGGTCGCCCTTCATCCGGTAGGCATTCGCCAGATAAATGGGGTTGGTGTACGACACCTGCACTGCGTCCTTGACCTTGACCACGGCAACTCGCAGCGCGGCACCGAATCCGCCATGCTCGGATTTCGCCGCCGTATTCCTCAACTCGTCATTGGTAACCGCAATGATGGTGGTGTTCGCATAGGGCGTGTAACTGCCGGCGATACTGAAACCTGCGCCGGACAAGGATGCTTTGGTGGCCTCGACTGTTTGCGTCAATTCCCCCGTGCCCCTCGAGCCGAGAACAAAGGGTTTCAGGACTGCATCCTGTGCAAATGCCAGGGCCGCGCCCAGAACTAGGGCCAAGGCGCTCAAGGTTCCAAGAATTCTGTTCATCTTCTCACTCCAGGGGATAATCTCTTGCAGATACGGAAAGGATAAGGGCCGAAGGCATTGCTGCCATCGGCCCGTTGCTTACGATCGCATGCGGATCCGGTCTATCAGAATTTCATGCCGTAGGCGATGCCCAGAGAGTTCTGGTACATCCGGATGGTTTCATTGCCAGCGATGCCGACGCCTCCCGGTGCGCCATTGGTGGTGGTCACCCAGTTATTGTAAAGGCTGCTGCCCGTCACCGAATTTTCGTAGGCGTGCATATAGGCCATGGTCACTTCGGAACTCTTGCTGAGACTATAAGTGAAACCGAGGGTCAGGTGATCCTGGACGACGCCCGGAGCGATCATGTTGAAGGTCACGTCGCGTGGCTGGATCGGGTTATCGGTGTGATCGTAGCCGGCTCGCAGCGTCAGGTTCGGGCTGTACTTATACTCGGCGCCGAGCTTGAAGACCCCGATGTTGGACCAGCCGAAGCCGCGGCAGTTGCTACAGCCCAGCGAAGCGATGGTATAACCGGTTTGCGGCTGCGCGTTGCCAACATTGGTGCTCGGATTGCCCGGCGCATTGACGCTGCCGATGTTGATACGCTGATAGTCGGCCGCGACGGTCACCGTCGGAGTTGCCTTGATCGAGATTCCCACGTTCATGTTGTCGGGTATATCGAAGTTGCCCTGTCCCGCAAACAGGTCGCGGTACTTGTCGAACTTGCCCATTTTCATCTTGCTCGAATAGGCAGCCCCAAGTGTCACGCTATCGGAAATCTTGCCCATCCAGCCCAGGCGCAGGCCATACCCGCTGGATGTGTCATACCCAATGTTGGTGAGGTTGGCACCGCCGGTCGCGGGGTTCGGCGTGAATCCGACGAAACCTTGAAGGCCTCGTGCGGCAAATTGCTGATAACCGAGCAGCAGCGAAACGCCGAACGAATGGTTCTGATTGACTTTCATGGCAACCGTCGGCGCCACGATCAGCTGGATCATGTTCATGCCCAGATCGCCATTGCCGCAGAGCAGGTTGTAACGGGTCGCCGCCGTGCCGGGATTGAACTGGTTACACACCGTCCCGGGACCGCCCTGGATCTGGCCCCCCGGAAAATTGGTATTCATGCCGCCGTTGCCGTAGACCGTAACACCGGCCGACATGTTGGCACCCATCATCTTGTTGTAGCCAAATTCCGGCACGAGAAACATATTGCTGCCGCTTTCCGCGGAACCATTGATGCCGGCTACGCTACCGGTGCGCTCAACACTGCGCTTGGGGGAGAAGAAGTCCAGGCCCACATCCAGCCTTTCGCCCACCCACACCATGCTGGCCGGATTGTTGGCGCCGCCAAAACTGTCCTTGTCCATGGCGGTCGCGGCGCCACCCATGCCCTTGGCGGTCATGCCATAGCCATGGGCAAAGTATCCGTTCGTCGCCAGCACCGGAGTCGCGAAGCCGGCGATGGCCAGCAGCATTGCTATTTTCTTGAGTTTCATATAATTCCTTCCCATAGGGGCCACGTTGTAATAAGAACCAGCTATCGATGATCTCGGCACAGGCGGATATTCCTTATTCTAAGTCCAACCGCATTGGCATCATGGAGAAGTTTTGGTTATAGACCATTCGATTCCTTTATGGCTGAATAATCACCAATAATCAGTAATCATCGCCGACCAACGGTTCCGCTTCGCGTACCTGCGACAGCAGGTCCTCGGCGTGCAACTGGTTTTCGGCGAAGATCACCTTGATCGTGCAACCGGGCGGCAAGTCGCCGGCGTTGCGCAGGGACTTGGCCTGGGTCGAGGCATCCTTGAAAGCGCCATGCTGCGCGACATGCTCGAGGTTTCCGATGGGGGCATGAATCCTGTAAATGAAATACGGCATAAGTACTCCTGGGGGGGGAAGAGATCCTACTCGTCTACTAATACCCTAAAGTCAACATCGGGCACTAGTACCCTAAAGTCAACATCGGGCACTAGTCGTAACGTTTCATGGCCCGCCGTCGTCCGGGTTTGCTTTTCTGGATGATGACGCCACGCACCGCATCCAGACCGGATATCGGCAGATCAGGGTAGGCCGGGTTGAACGGATGCAACAGCCATTCATCGTGGATCCTGAGGAGCTGCCGAAAAATCCATTCGTCGTCGCGATAGGCGAGGACGAATGAACCTTCGTGCGCCAGTCCTGCGGGTTCGATGATGACCACATCGCCATCTTCGAATTCCGGCCGCATGCTGTCGCCCAGCACCATCAATGCGAATGGTTCGGCGCCACTGCAAGCAGCCTCGTCGAAGTTCGTGCCCGAGGCGTCGACGGACAGTATGGGTATGCTCTTGGCCATGTCAGGTCAGCGAGGTGGTCATGCGCTCTGCGGCCACTCCGGCCTCACGCAAGCCCTGCCAGGCAGCATCGACGAATGCCTGCGGCCCCGCCAGATACACTTCGCAGTCGACCAGCTGATCGACGTCGGCACGGACCGCTGCTGCTGCTGCGCGGCCCGCCGACACAGCGTCGGCGGAAGTCAGGGGAACGTAATGAAAATTGTCGAAGGCCTCGGCCCAGGCGCGGCATTGGTTGGCGAGGTAATGCCCGGAAGGCCGGGTTGCCGCCCAGTAAAGCGCCAGCGACTCGGCAGCCTCCACTGCGGTGGCGTGCTCGATCATGCTTTTCACCGGCGCGAAGCCGCCATCGCAGGCCAGGAACAGCAACAGGCTTGCGTCGCCGCCGGGATGCTGATGCAACACGAAATCACCCCATGGTCCCCATAGCGAGATTGCTTCGCCGGGGTTTACTGCGCCTGAAAACAGGCGGTCGGCAAAACTGTCGGTGTCGGCGCCGGTTGGTCGGCAGACGTGAAACTGCAGATTGCGATCGTCGCAAGGGCAACTCGCCACGGGGTAGGTGGCGCTGAAGTCCTCCTGGGCACCGGCCAGGCCAAGGGTCAGATTCTGACCGGCAAGAAACCGCAGGCGATTGCTGCGTGGCGTCTGTACCTGTAGCAGCAGCGTGTCAGCGGCCAGCGCGGCAATCGGGGCGATGCTCTTGATCTTCGCGACGATGCGCTGCTCGGGAATATCGGCCGGACCGCCCGCTTCGAGCGCCTCCAGGACGACATCGCTGACGGCCGTGTGGGCGCACAACAGGGTATAGCCCTGCTGTTTCTCGGCTTCCGACAAGACGTAGTCGCAATGCTGCAATTGCCGCACTTCCCCCGAAATCACCCGCGCTTTGCACAGGCCGCAATTGCCGTTGCCGCACCCGTAGTTGAGCATCAGGCCGGCGCGCACGCCGGCCTTGAGCAGGGAATCATGACCCTCGACAAAAAATTCCCGCCCGCTGGGGCGCACCGTGACATGAGCAGACATGATTTTCAGGACATCATCCAGGACAGCCAGTTGATCGGTTGGTTCGTTGCTGCCGAGCACCTCGGCCAGGCCATGCTCGACGTAGTTGCTGAGCTGCGCCAGATCCGCCAGTGGCCCGGCGCCGGCCAGCTCGTTCAAATGTTGCTGCAAGCCGACAATCAAATCATGATAGTGACGCAAATGGCGTCGCAGGTCGGCCAACTCCTGCCCTTGCACGAAAAGGCGCTGAGCCAGGACTTCCGCTCTCGGCAGGATACGCTCATGAACGCGTCTGCCAAAAGATTCTTCCTTGATTCTGGTCACCCGCTCAAAGGCGCCGCTGTCTTCCAGATTGAATTCAGGATATGCGCGCCGCAAGTCATCGGTCGACACCATCCCGTCATGCGAGGAGATTTCGACATCGCGGATCTTTCTTTGCAGCGCCGCGCGCGTCGTCCCGATCAGGTGCGCGGCACGCGACAAGGTCATCAGTTGCGTCAAATATCCTCCTTAAGCGGCGACGATGCCGGATAATATACCGCTTGTTCCGTCGCGATGCCCGGACTTCGATGAACCATCCGGATGTCCCCGGAGGAACAGGCAGCCTTCCGCCCTGACCAGGCCGGAAGGCCGGATTCACCGGCCAGGTGGCCGGCTATTGTCTCTTGTAACTACGCGCCAGAAAACTATTGCGCTCTCGATGAAAGTCCATTCCGGCCATCTGGCCAAGATATTTCCGTTTCTGCGCTGGTGGCCGTTCGTCAATCGTGCGACATTGCGCGACGATCTGCTCGCCGGGCTCACCGGGGCCCTGATCGTCCTGCCGCAGGGCGTCGCCTTTGCCACGATTGCCGGTCTGCCGCCACAGTACGGTCTGTATGCGGCGATGATGCCCGCGGTGATCGGCGCACTATGGGGCTCGAGCTGGCATCTGGTTTCCGGACCGACTACCGCCATCTCGATCGCCGTATTCGCCGCACTTTCCCACCGGGCGGTGCCCGGCTCTGCCGAATACATCAGCCTGGTGCTGACGACGACCTTTCTGGTCGGGTTGTTTCAACTCGTGCTGGGGCTGGCCCGCATGGGCGCTCTGGTGAATTTCATCTCGCATACCGTGGTCATCGGTTTCACCGCCGGCGCCGCGGTGCTGATTGCGGCCAGCCAGGTGCGCTACTTTTTTGGCGTCAATATTCCGCGCGGCACGCCTTTCTACGAAATCATCCGACAGTTGTTCGCGCATTTTGGGGATGTCAATCCGTATGTGCTGGGCGTCAGTCTGGTAACGCTTGCCACGGGCATCCTCACCAGACGCCACCTGCAAAAGATTCCCTACATGATTGCGGCCATGGTCGTCGGCAGCCTGGTCGCCGAGGCGCTCAATTTCTGGTTAGGGCAGTCGGTCACCGGGATCGGTACTATCGGCGCCCTGCCGGCCACTTTGCCGCCGCTCTCCGCGCCCGATCTGTCGATCGACACGCTGCATCACACACTGGCGCCGGCATTGGTCATCACCATGCTGGCGCTGACCGAGGCAGTCTCGATCTCGCGCGCCATCGCCGTGCGTTCGGAACAACGTATCGACGGCAACCAGGAGTTCATTGGCCAGGGACTCTCCAACATCGTCGGCGCGTTCTTTTCCGCCTATGCGTCGAGCGGCTCGTTCAATCGCAGCGGGGTGAACTACGAGTCAGGCGCGAAAACGCCGCTGGCATCCATTTTCGCCTCCCTGACCCTGGTCCTGGTGCTGCTCCTGGTCGCGCCGCTGGCCGCCTATCTGCCGCATGCAGCGATGGCTGGAATTCTTTTCATGGTGGCCTGGGGCCTGATCGATTTCCACCACTTCCGGTCGATCTGGCATGCCAGCAAGAGCGAGTCGATGATTCTCGTCGCCACCCTGGTCGGGACGCTGTTCAACCTCGAAGCGGGTATCTTCATCGGCGTTTTCCTGTCCCTGGTGATGTACCTGTTTCGCTCTTCGCGGCCGGAAGTCATTCCCGTGGTGCCGGCTCCCGAAGAAGGCTCCTATCATTTCATCCGGGCGCAAGGCCGGGTGGAGTGCCCCCAACTGCGCATCGTGCGCATCAACGGCGCCATCTACTTCGGGGCCGCCAGTTATGTGCAATCGGAATTGCAGCAGATCGACGAGGACAACCCGCAGCAAAAATCCGTTCTGATCGCCGCCGGCGGGATCACCTTCATCGACCTTGCCGGAGCCGAAATGCTGGCTCAGGAGGCGCGCCGCCGCAGGCGGCTTGGCGGCGGCCTGTATTTCTAC
>Ga0163199_1000495_pt1 | contig 24965 bp, 25 predicted proteins | sample PL_2010_150m_FD_113537 | JGI IMG/M metagenome (GOLD analysis project Ga0163199, IMG submission 113537) | Freshwater microbial communities from Powell Lake, British Columbia, Canada to study Microbial Dark Matter (Phase II) - PL_2010_150m | ecosystem: Environmental > Aquatic > Freshwater > Lake ...
CCATTATCACTTGTGGTGATGATATTATCACTAAAACTAATATATGTCAAGCTGGAATTTTGAAGAGAGAAACATGCGCATGCCTGTTTCAGGAGAGTGGGGGATTTTCCTTGTCGGCTGCTTTTTAGCGGCTTGCGCCAAGACGCCTGCCCCGCACCTGAACGAAGTGAATGGTGTGCGGGGAAAAACATCAAAATCGCCTCATGCCTTGGTGGTCGTTTGCCCCAAAAAAGAATTTCTTTTTCTCTTTTTGCCACCTTTAATTTTTTGTTTTCAGAAAGGAAAAGAAAATCGCAATGTCAAAAGAATCAAAAGCTTATAAAAATTTGCCCAAAAAAGTCTACATCCGTACCTCCGGTTGACCCTTGGTTTGTTCTTTACAAATTGTCTAAATCGTTCTTTTTGACGGCTTTTCAAGTTGAGTTAGCGACATTGTAATTGGTAATGCACCGCCCCGCCAAAGGCGGGGCGGTGCATCAGTTCATTGAATTTTAAAGAACGAAAAAAGAACATTGTAAAGCCGAAACAAAAGGCCAGCCGAAGGTATGTATGTAGACACTTTTCTTATTCATTGATTCACGATTAGTTATGATCATTAAGTAGTGTCTTTTTAGGGAACAACCCGTATCGCCGGACTTTTATATCTGGAGTAATTTGTTAAATGGGTAAGTAGGCAAGTGATTACGTATTCTCTCTATTTTTTAAGCCGCTTTATCGTCTTAGAATTCTCTCCGCCAAGACCCTTTCTAAATATCCTGCTAAAACAAAATATTACCATACTCAAGATGAGCGTCCAAGAAATTCCCATAAATATCCAACCGCTTAATTTCAATTTGCTCCCTCTTTTGAACGAAAACGCCACCCAATGAAAAGTGAAACGGCGGCCGGACCATCTAAATCCTCTTAAAAGGTATACTTCCTGACCCTTATACTAACAAGAAAATTGCCCTGCGATAACTTTTAAGCGATTTTCAGTGGTTGGAATTTCAGTCTTTTGAAATTCCATAACATCAATTAATATAGACGAACGATGTCGTCAGGATGATATAACGAAAGAAACAATAACATATAATCTCTTAAATGACGCGTAATCAGAAAATTATTTTTAATATGCTCCCGCCCGTTTTCGCCCAGTCTCTTGGCGTATTCGGGGCTACTTAAGAGTTGTTTTATAGCGAAACTAGCTCCTTCAACAGAATGGCATAATAATCCTGAATATTTATGCTTTATCTGCAAAGGGATTCCGCCGACATTTGAAGCTACAACAGGCTTTGCTTTCCATAAGGCTTCGGCAACTGTTAAGCCAAATCCTTCCCTAATAGACTTCTGGATAATTACATCCGAAGCCCTTTGCAACGCATTGACCTCTATATCATTTTGAGGTAATAGCAAAATATGAATATCCGGGTCGTTCTTAGCTTTTTCTTTGACTTCGCCAAGAATCTTGAATCCTTCCGGATCATCCTCTGCGCTGCCGCCAGCCAAAACTAACTGGCAATTGATATATTTTTTTACCTGTGAATATGCTTCAATGACGCCTATTGGATCCTTTAAGCGGTCAAAGCGTGATATTTGAGTGATAGTTGGTTTATCTTTTTTGATATTGTATTTTTTTAAAACCGAATCTATCATTTCTTGGGGCAATTCTTTGTTTTTATCGCCCAAAGGGTCTATGGAAGGAGGAATCAAAAATTGCCTGATGGGTAACTTTCTAGAAAAAGTCGGAGAGGAAAATACTGCTGAGTCGTATTGTACGATAAAATCCATAAGAAATCCCCAAACTTTTTCATTAGGATTAGATACGTCAATATGGCAGCGCCAAAGCCATTTATTAGCGGCTTTCTTCTTTATCAGGGCTACTGGCTGCGGGTCATGAATGAAAACTATATCTCCGTAGGTATTAACACTTTCAATATTCTGTCGGCTTGTTTCCATGAATATTTCAAAATCCCTTTGGGTTATTTCTTCTGCCCTGCCGTGCAATGCGTTGTGAAACCTCTTTGTCACATCAAAAAACTGCTCTCCGCCTTTTATGACGTCCCATTTCGTATCTACGCCTAATTCTACCAGCAACGGGACCATGCGGTTTAATATTTCGGCAACCCCCCCTCCCACAGGAGTAGAATTTATCTGCTGGACAACTTTGCCTTTTAACCGCTCGCCGAGCAGTCTTAAATCGTCAATAATAGACTGGCCTACTAAAGGGATATACTTTTCTATTTTTTCCATTTATTGCGGCAACCTTTTTTCAATTATTCGAATAACTGTTCTTCTTAAATCATCCAAAGTGCGCGTATAGGGATCAAAACGGCTAATTTCATCCGCTAATTCCTTATCGCCTAATGAATTTTCTATCCAATATGAAAAGTCATTTGTTTGTTTTTCAAGCCTAAGCCGAGCCTCAAAAATATGAAAATAAATCGAATCTATGGTGATTTTCTTTAGGATATCCGCAAAATCTTTTAAATCATAAGCAATATAATTTGTCGGCAGAACGAAACTGACTGACTTAATAAAATGAAATTCTTCTCCTGAACGGGCAAATTTTAATTTAGCAAAGGCGTTGTCATTTAAGTATTCCTCAATAGTTTGTGCGATCTTATCCCGCAAGCTGCGTATGGTTGGATACTGCATCGTGTCAATACTGACTAACTTTTCTCCGAGCTCATCTTCTCCTAGGATATCTGTTACCCAGTATGCGAAGTCATTCGGAGGCTCAGGAGAAAGATATTGATGCTGCTGCAGGAATCTGTGGGTATGATGATAAATGCATGAGCCGGGCACTTCTTTAATAAAAGCCAAAAGCTGGCTTAAAGTAGTGGCTCGTAACCCAGTCAGCTCCGACAAATGTAATCTCGTGCTAAATCTAAACGGCTCTTTTGCTTTAATTAGTTCAGACATAGTTCGTTTATATTTCTGATATTCTTCTTAGAAAATCAATTACTTCCTTCGGATTTTTTAAATAGTATTGTGCATAAGATTCTTTGGGCTCACCTACAAATACAGTCAACCCTTTATTCTTTAATGCCTTAAACGCGTCTTCATCGGTAAGATCATCTCCTATATAAATAGGAAAGACCTTACTTTTTTGGGCAGCGAAAATCTGTCTGGCCAAAAGCCATAAAACTACCTTACCCTTATCCCACTCTGTTTTAGGCCTGACTTCCAAAACCATCTTTCCAGGTTTAATCTTTATTTTATCGCGCCTAAGATATAAAATTACTGTTTCATAAAAGATTGTTTTGATTTTCGGAATCTGTTTTTTTTCTACCGCGCGATAATGTAAACTCAAAGAAAGCCCCTTATCTTCTACAAAAGCTCCCCGTATAGAAGATAACCTTTGCTGCAAATCTTTTCTTATCTGCCCTAAAACCATCTTATATCTTGGAGAAACCGAAAGTTCAAATTTAATCTTCGGTCCTTCTATTTCTAACCCATGATTTCCAGAATAAATAATCTTTTTTAATCCTATAATATTTTTAATATCTTTTAAGGCCCGGCCACTAATAATCGCTAATTTGAACTTGAAATTTTTTGATAATTCGCTCAGTAACTCCTTTACCTCTGGGGAAATAAATGCCTTTTCTGGCGAACTAACAATAGGAGTCAAGGTGCCATCGTAATCTAAAAATAGTATAATATACTTACCGCTTAATGCTTTTCCCAAATTATCCCAGTGCCTAAAAAGATTTTTCATATATTTTGACGGTGCCCAATAAGTACCTCTCCTGCCTTCTGTAACGCATATTTTGTACACAAGGGCCCGATTAATTCATAAATAACTGTGGTGGCAATAATAGTAGTAAAAATCATACCTCCTACCTCGGGAAAATCATTTTTGGCAATAAGAGCACAACCCAATGCAACGCCAGCCTGAGGCACTAAGCCTAATCCCAAATATCTCTTTATGCTTCTGGAGGCACCCGAAATACGAGCACCGATACCAGCACCTATCATCTTACCTATAACTCTAAAAATAAGATATGCCAAACCAATTAAGCCTAATTTGCCTAAAATACCTATCTCTAAATTTGCTCCTGCTAAAACAAAGAAAAGCAGAAATAGCAGTAAATCAACTGTTTTTAGGCTCTCGAAAAAATTAAACGATGATTTATGGATATTAACTAATATTGCTCCTAAGAACATGTTGGCTAAAAGAACGGATAATTTGAGCCACAGAGCAATTCCTATATTCAAGAGAACAAACCCTAAAGTAAAGATCAAAAGTTCTGTTTGCGTGCGTAGATATCGAGAAAGGTAAGTTAACAGCATTGCTACAATGCCTCCCAAGATAAAGGCGCCAAATATACTTAAAATGGAATTAAAAAATACCTTTATCAAGAAAAAGTTAGCTAACATATGAGCATATATAGCCTGTGATATTGCCAATGAAATCCCAAATATAATAAGGCACCATGCATCGTCAATTGCAACTACGCCTAAAAGTGTATCAGTAAAGTTTCCTTTGGCGCGATACTCCCTAATAACCATCACGGTTGCCGCAGGGGCAGTGGCAGAGGAAATTGCCCCAAACAAAAGAGAAAGATAAAAAGGCTGCCTTAAGATAATTAAAAATACTAAAGTAACAAAGATCCAGGCACCACAAGCCTCTAGCACCGAAATCCAAATAACTGATTTACCAATCTTACGGAAGTTATCTCTGGCAAAATTCTGACCGATACCAAAGGCAATGATGCCTAAGACTATATTTGAAATTAAACCAGAGGCATTTATAACATCCTTAGGGATGAGATTAAAAACCGATGGCCCAATAAGAATACCTAATAAAAGATAGGCGGTTACTGCGGGAAACCTGATTTTGTTTATTAGTCTTGCTGAAAATAAACCTGTAAGTAGGATAAAACCAAGCCCTAAGATTGTGTTCATTTAATAACACCTTTTTGACGAAAAATATGCCGGATGATATCAAATATTCCAATCATTCCTACTAATTTACCGGCTCGATCAACCACAGGAAATTCTTCTTTAAGGTGCAGCTTCATCAGTTTGTAAGTCTCTTCTAAAGAAGCATCCTCTCGTATAGTAATAAACTTCCTCTCCATAATATCATCAGCTACCACTAAATTGCCCATCTCTTCAGTAAACTCTACTTTGAATATGTCTTCCTCTTCCTCGTCCAAAAAAGGCACCGCTTTCAGTATCTCTGGCTGAGGAAACTGAAATACATTAATCAGATTACGGAAAGAAACAATGCCTACAAGAAGATTATCCTCTTCAACCACAGGTACCAAAGGGAATATATGAAACTTATTAAATATCTCTAACAGCCGCTTTAGAGTCGTGCAGCGTTTTACGGTAATTACCTCTTCTGACATCAATTCTTTTACTTGCATATTTCACTCCATTAAATCTAAACTTTTTTTAGCGCGGCCAGTTCCGTAATAATATTGCCTGCCCAGCGATAGACATTATTTTCCGTGATTATCTTTCGCATATTTTCCATTCGTTTTCTTTTTTCTTCAGGCGGCATTTCTAATGAAAATTTAATAGCATCGGCGAATTCTCCTATTGAATAGGGATTTATTTGAATTGCATCGGTCAATTCTCTGGCAGCTCCTGTAAACCGACTTAAAATCAATGCGCCGCTTAAATCAGTTTTTGATGCTACATATTCTTTTGCAACTAAATTCATCCCATCATGCAAAGAACTCACAATAAGCAAATCTGCAAGCAAATAATATGGCTTTATCTCTTCCGGTGAAAAATGCCTTTTTAGATAAATTATCGGCTTCCAGTCTCCTTCTAAATATTTCCAGTTCTTTTTCTCGACCAACTCATCAATCTCTCCTATAAGCTCATGGTAACGCTTAATATGAGTCCTGCTCGGCGCAGCCAATTGAATAAATACAAATTTATTTTTATATTCCGGGTATTTCTCCAGAAATCTATCGATAGCGAGTATCCTTTCAATTATGCCTTTGGTATAATCAATCCTATCTACTCCCAGCATAACTAATTTGTCCTCTAATTGGAATTCTTGCCGAATTTTATCTAATTGATCGGATTCAACTTTAGCGACTTTACCGCTCATATATCCGTTAACGCTAATTGGAAAAGCCCTGATAAATGTCTCCTTGTTCGCTCTGACAACGCTAAATTTTTCCGTATCAACGCGGCATTCAATCAACCTATTTGCGGTATCTAAAAAGTTATTGCAAAGGACTTGCACATGAAATCCAATTAAATCGCAAGCAAGCATCCCATCAAGAATCTCCTGCTGGTAAGGACAAATCGCAAAAACTTCCGGATTAGGCCAGGGAATGTGCCAGAATAAAGCTATTGTCGTATCCGGCCTTTTTTCTTTAATCATCTTAGCAAGTAAGGTAAAGTGATAGTCTTGGATAAAAACAAACGGGTTTTTTGCCGGTAATTCTTCTAAAACATTCTCTGCGAACTTTTGATTTACTTTTTTATACATCTGCCAGTCAGTTTCCCTGAATATCGGCCGGGTATGCGTAACATGGCAAAGCGGCCATAATCCTTCGTTGGCAAAACCATAGTAATAGCCATCATCTTCTTCCTTGCTAAGCCATACTCTTTTTAGAATATAGCGGTTATCTCCTGGCGGTACGCCGAGTTTATTCTTGGAATTCACAAATTTTTTATCGGCACTGGCGCTGCCGTGAGCAATCCAAGTTCCGCCGCAAGCGCGCAGTATTGGATCTATTGCGGTAACAACGCCACTTGCCGGCCGGATGCATTTAGGCGCTCCGGTTATATCATCCAGAACATGCATATAAGGCTCTCGGTTCGAAACCACAAAAAAGGCATCCTCTCCTAATTTAGCGTGAATAAGAACCTTCAGTTTATTCTCTGTCCATATTTCCTCTTGAATACGCACATGTGCTTCATCGGTAACTACTTTTCGCGCGACCCTTAAGCCCAAGGCGACTTGTTCGACCTCGCTTACTAGCTTTCCAAATTCGCCCTTTTCTTCAAAAGGTTTTAACTTTTCGGTTTCTCCTTTTTGAAAATGAGTAAACCATTTGGTGAGCCTGCGCACAGGTAAAATAAAAATTTGCCTTTGGATTAACAAAGCAACTATGGCTATAAGCACGATTAAAGTTATCAAGGTTATGCTTATCCGCCTCCATAAATCGGCTAAAGTAATAAATAAATAAGAGGTATCGTAAATAACTTCTACTGAACCTAATACATTATTTTCATCGTCTAAGACAGGCAAGGTATAGCTGTATACGGAATAATCTCCGAATTTTTCGATTGCTCCGCGGGCAGTTTTAGTATGCAAAACGTATTTAAGATAAGACTTGTCTTTTTGGCGCCAGTCAGAAATCCGCTCAGTAATAGATAGAATCTTTCCGTCCTTATCATAGATTACACAACCCTGCATCCTCTCTCTTTTTTGGAAACTCTCCACTAATCGCTTAGTTGATTTTAAGTCATTATTAATCAGTGCATACCTTGCAGATAATTCAACACTCTCGGCGACCGCCTTGGCTTTTCTTCTTAAGTCATCCATGAGTTCCTCTTCTTCAGAACGAACCTGCAGGATTCCGAATACAGTGAATGCGACAGCAGTAATAATCAGAATAGGTAGAATAAATAAAAGGATCCTTCTCATTTACTCTTTCTCCTGTTCGTAATTTATTGCTCTGATCGGATAAGGGATGGTGATGCCTTCTTTGGCGTAACGCTCATGGAGCCTTTTTAAGAACTCGTGTTTAATCAAGTACCGATCTACAAATTCCCTAGCCCTCAAAATTACGGTGAGATTAATAGTAAAATCTCCGAAAGCTCCGTAGCGGATAAAAGGCTCAAATTCCGGAACCCCTCCGGGAACTTCTTTTATTACCTCTTTGGCTGCCTCGCAGGTAATTTTTTCTGCCCGCCTTAAATCGCTTTTGTAGTGGACTCCCAAATTAACTAAGACCGCCATTTCTTTATCCGGAAGACAGTAGTTGGTTACTATGGCCTTGGTTAGCTTCTCATTGGGAACCAAAACAATATTATTAGGCAGCATTCTTATCTTGGTTGTACGCCAGGTAATATCCATAACATAGCCTTCTTCTCCAGTGTCTAGTTTTAAGTAGTCGCCTACCCTGATTTGCTTGGTTATAATTATATGGAACCCGGAAAAAAGATTTGAAAGAGTCTCTTGCAGAGCCAATGCTACTACTAAACCACCCAATCCCAAAGTAGCCAAGATGGGTGTTATAGAAACCCCCAAACTTTGAAGAATTACTAAGATTCCAATCGTAAATATTATTATGCGACTGATGTTTTGGGTAAGCGAAGTAACCGGGAGGGAAGTCTCGACTTTGCGGGAATATACACTAACCAATTTAGAAGAAATATTAGCCAATACAAAGGTGATAAGAAAAATGCCCAATACAAGCAAAAATTTATCAATTATATGGACTAAATTTTCAGGCAGCTTTGAAGATTCAAGAACAAAATAAATACCTAACATCAAAAACCAGATTATCAGCGGCCCTTTTATTGAATCTATAATAATATCATCAACCTGGGTTTTGGTATGCCTTGACCAACGGTTAAGGCGGACAAAAATAATCTTTCTTATTATAAACCCACAGATAATAGCTATGAGGAATATTAAAACGGGGACTAAGGTGTTAAATAAATTCTGGATAAAAAACTCCGAAAAAATATTCATTTTCATTTCCTTTTTAGAACTAAAAACGAATGCAATAATTTAGAATTTGCTTCAAAGAGAAACCGCCATCTCGCATAATAATGCAAAAATGGCGGCCCGACCATCTTAAAAATCGCCTCCAGAAATACTTACGTATCTCCAGACCACTTATTCTAACTTTACCTTTTTATTTTAACACAAATTAAAGGAAACGCAATAATTCTTTTATGCTTTTAGGCCTAAACAGATTAAAACCCGCGCATAATTCATTAATTAATTCTTTTTCATAACCTCTTTATTCGCAATCAGTTATCCTTTTGAATAACCCTAAAATCATCGTTCGCCTCCGTACCTATATTATCTCCTGGCTCCTTATGCGCTCCAGTCTAAAATAACCTTTTTTTTAAACGGTCTTTTTCCCCGCCTTTTGAGAGTACTTTGCAATCCGCTTGTCAATATTCATAAGAAGCTCCTCTTTTCAATATATATCCCTATAGTACCTTTGTCTATTTTAAGATAACAATAAAGACTCCTCCTGCGATTAAACACACTCCCAACCATTGATAAATACCTAAACGTTCTCCTAGAAATAAGAGAGATAGCACTACCGCAAAAACCAGACTTAATTTATCAATGGGAGCTACCAATGAAACCGGCCCGGATTGCAGGGCGCGGAAATAGCAAAGCCTGGAAAGACCCGTAGTAATAGCCGAAAGCACCAGGAATATCAGACTATGTCTATCCAGCAAAAAGGGGCTCTTCCATTCGCGGCGCAAACCAATGAATACGCTTAAAAATATAATAATAACAATGGTCCTGATAAGCGTAGCTAAATTAGAGGAAATATTTTTAACGCCTATTTTCGCTAATTTAGCCGTGATTCCCGCGAAAAAAGCCGACCGGCAGCGAATATCTTCCAGTCTAACATTATAATTACCTGCTCTTTTTCAACCTTACGCTTGCCTACGCTTGAATTTTTACCAGAGCACTTTATTTAATATTCGTCTGGCTATCTAAAATCTTTAAAACCACCTGGGCGATTATTGCATTACCTTTTACCGAAGGATGACAGTGGTCATTAAATAAAAATAAATCCCTGGATGAGAACCCTTTTTCTTTCATCAACCTATATACAGCGGGATATAGATCGTAATTTTTAACCCCTATTTTATTTAATTCTGCTGAGATTACTTCCTGCGGCAGGAGATATTGTCTGTTATTTTCTCTTAGCTGAAACTCATAAGGAAGCACAAGTATGGTTAACTCTATCTTTTCATGGCTTAAGGCATCTTTGATATAACGCATAGTATCCCCGAGATTGCGCAGGCGTTGGGCATTGCGGTACTCCTGGTAATCATAGAAAAACCATGTTTTACTGCAATCATAAAAGATTTTCTTTAAAAGCAAATAAAGTTTTGAATGCGAAACAAGGAAGGGATTAAAATCATATATCTTGGTTAACTTTTTGACGAAACCCGCGATATTTTTATACTCCGGAAAGCCGCTTTTCTGTCTGATAAATTCCTGCCCCTTAAGCGGAACCAGGTTATTGATATCGTTCAGGGTATAAAATAAAAACACTTCCTTTATATTCAGATTACGCTGATTGGGGATAACAAACTGTTCAACTACGTCTTTATAATGAGAAACCCCGTACATAATCACGCTGGCATTGTAGAAATTATACCCGCGCACCTGTTGCGAGATTAAATTGACGAAAGCATCCTTAGCCGGAACACCGATACCCAACGCGACAGAATCGCCTAAGATTACGACCGAAGGCAAGGATTGATCTTTTTTGTGCTGGTATGCTCCTTGAGGATCGAAACGAAACCCGTAATTATCGGTATATAATTCTGCGCCCCAGGAAACCCCGCGAACATTTGGCTTATAACCAAATGTCTTTCCGTACTTATTCTCAATAATTAAATAGTTACTTTCGCCGACAAAATTAATTTCCGGCATCAAGATCCTCACCAAGCCCTCAAGAGTTAAAATAAGCGCGACGGTAGAAATAAGCAAAACCGCTATGCCGCTGACCAATTGGGTGAATTTACTTAAGTTGTTTCGTTTACCAAAACCCTTGGGCATCAAATTATTCCTTTAAAATAACCCGCTGCTATAATCGTGTACAATATGAACTGGTTTGTTAGACAACTTAAGCGAGCGGCTTGGGTGTTTTTGAGCGAGCATATAGCGAACGAGAAAATACCCAAGACAGCCTACCTGCCCTGCCTAACGGCAGACAGGCGGTAGGCAGGGACCCGCTGTCTATTAGCGTAAATATAACGAATCAATGATAATATTACAGCCTGCTATAATCGGACTGCCTCATTCTTACTTGTATCTTTGGCGGCCTTTTAGCCTATTAGGTCAAATATTTCTTAATCACAAAATTCCGCTTTTAAAAAATAACCCCGCACCTAATCTTCCGCAGGTGCGGGGCCAAACTCTAAAAACACCTTACTTGTGCTTACTTTTTCTTTATTTTATCGAGGAACTCCGCAACGGCTTTTCCTGCAATATCCTTGCATCCTAAACCAAAAGCCAAAGCAACCGCTAACCCCATAGAACCAACCAGAATCCCGATAACAATCTCAATGATTTTAGCTCCGATATTAAGTTGCTCCAAAGCTATCGCTATAGCAAAAATCATCACCAAGGCCTGGACTACTTTGCTTAAAATCCTAGATTCAGCAAGGCCGGCGTTATTAGCTGCAGTCTGCACGATATTACTTAATAACGTAGCCACGAACATACCTATGACTAACATAAAGATCGCGGAAATCACATTCGGAATATAGTAGATGATCCGGTTGAGTAATTCAGCTGCGACCGTTAAATGTATGGCATTTAAAGCGGTAACGACAGCAATCAAAAGTACCACCCAATAGCAGACGATACCAATCAGTTCAGACAAAGAATAACCTATCCCACCTTTTGAGAGAATGTTTTCCAGCTCAATACGGTCAGAAAGCTGATCGAGTTTTATAGCCTTCAGGCCCCTTGTGATGAGATCTCTGACCACCTTTGCAAAAACCCAGCCAACGATAAGAATAATTGCTACCAGCAGGATATACACAGAGAATTTGCTGACCTGGCGCAGTAATTCCTTGGCCGGTTCTAACAACACAATTTGAAAATTACTCATCTCCCACCTCCTTTGGTTTATTCAATTTATTTGCATAAGACTATCATAAATATTGGGTTATGTCAAGAAAAAATCATTTTGAGCGTTATGGATCTCTAGGATATAGGTAACGGTTTTTTCTTTTAAAACGGGCAGCTTGGTTATTTTCTAAGTGGAGCGTTAAGGCAACGAACGAACACAGTTAGCCAGCTAAATAGATGGTTAGCCATAGCGAGCAAGCTGTTGCAAGCGCAACTTTGTCACGCCAAGGCAAAACAGGTGTCCCTGAAAGAAAATAAACCAGACAGGGCCCTTTTCCTTATCAAGTGCCTAAACCTATGCACAATACAAAATAACCTTGGAGGAAGTTTTAAAGCAACTTATCGCAGCCCTGCGAAGTAAACTCCGTTAGAAAGTTCACGCGGGGCTTTATACCCGTGTGAACTCTGGATATTTTACCCCGTGTTGAAACACGGGGCTTTCTAACGGAGTAAATGCCTACCGAGGAAATTTCAAAACCATCCCATCACAAGCAGCTAGTACCTCTATACCCAAAAGCTGCGATAACCTCTCAGCCTGGATATACGGTTTAGCCTTAAGCATACTCATACCAAAGTGGCTAATTATGGCTTTTTTAGGTTTCACCTCCTGGATAAACCTTTTAACATCATCAAGGCTGAAATGTTCTATCCCCGGCTTAGCTTCAAAGAGGACGACATAAATAATGACTGTTTGCGTTTTATAAAATTGCTCAAGGCCAGAAAAATATGCCGTATCGGTCAAAATAGACACACTCTCTTGGTTCATTTTAAATCTTATACCGTAGGTCTCAACAGGATGGCGATGCCTTGGAGAAGTCGTAAACTTAAAATTACCAGCTTGATACTCTTGGCCCGCTTTTAAAATCTCAATTTTTTCTATAAAGCCTCTTATATATTTCAAAATAACCGGATCCCTTCTAAGCGCATCCTGAGGGCAAAATAAGATCCCCCGCCTCTTAAATCCCCCCTCAGTCATCGCTTCGATCATCACATTGATATCCCCGGAATGATCTAAGTGCCGATGGGTAAGGATAATTGCGTCCAGCTTTGAAGGATCGAGTTTCGGCCTGCTTGTTGCGCAGCGCACAATACTCCCCGGGCCCGGGTCAACCAGCACATTAGTCCCCTTCAGGGAAATCCAAACCCCACCTGATGCACGTAGTTGTTTAATCATCACAAAGCGCGCACCGGAGGTGCCTAAAAATTTTATGAAATCCTCCTGCTCTACCTTATCATCTACTTTAACCATCTTTTTTTCAGCTCTTGATTAATTTTAGCTATCTGGGTATAGTTTAACTCTGCCTTAAGCATATCCTGTTTTTTCTCTTGCGGATTATCCTTTTTGACCTCTATAAATTTTTCTATGCTGATGGTTTTTGCGCCAAATGCTCTGACCGAAAATCTTATATCTTTGTCATCGGAGACTACGGCGATACTCCTGGGCTGGTCGGAAGCCTCGACTAACTTTTTGATCTTCTCATCTGCCGTTTCTTCCTGAGAAAATATAACCTGTATACCGTAGGGGTTATCTTTCTGCCCGGAAAATTCAAAATAACCGTCAAAAACCACAATTACCCTATTTTTTAAACTACCGGTAAGCCTTTTTTCCCTGATAAATTCTAAAAGGGCGATCTGGATATTGACTCTTTTTTTATGATCTTGGGCAAACAGCGGATGGTTGATCAGATTGTAACCGTCGATGATGTACTGTAAGGACATAGATCAGGCCTCCGAGAGCGGCATAAAGCAATAAAAATAAAAATGACATAAGCGACATCGCAAAAGCCAGGTCTTTGCCTACCCCTGCTTTGGCAAAAAAGAAGATAGTCGCGGCATCACGCAAACCTAAACCGCCTATCGATATAGGCAGAAGTGTTATTGCTCCGATAATAGGCAGGAAGATAAAAAAGTAAGTTATGTTTATCTTTATCCCTAAGGATAACGCAATGGTATAAAAAGTCACCGGGGAAACGATCTGTATAAAAAAAGATAGTACCAGATTATCTATAATCAGCCTCTTGTGGTTTTTAAAATGATGGATTTCCTCGTGCAGGTTCCCGATAGCCTCTTTTATCTTGCCGGAGCCGGGGGATTCAAAAAATTTGTTTACTTTGGAAAATACGAAACTATTGAAGAAGAAAAATAAAATCGCAATTAATAGTGCGGTGATCAAAATAACGGAAAATAGCGTACTTCTGTCTTGAAGGAGTTTCCAGCCGAATAGTAAAGCCAGCAATGCCACGATCACCAGACCGATATATCCGCTCAGCCTATCTAAGAACACAGTAGCCACAATTTGCCTGGGTTTTTTGGTGTGTGCAGCCAGATCAACGCTACGCACAAAATCTCCTCCGATAGTAGAAGGCAAAAACATGTTAAAAAATATGCCTCCGGCAAATGAGATGACTATCCTCTTTAAAGGGAGCTTGATCTGAGCTGCCTCAAGCAACATCTTCCAGCGCCAGATGCAAAGGAGATAAATTAGACCGAAAATAAGAAATGCTGCAACTAATAACGGCTTATTGGCATTCCTGATAATTCCGAATAGGACTTTTTCATCTACTTGCCTAAACAAGAAAACCAGCAGAACAATACTAATACCCACCCTCAGGAATATCGAGAATATTTTTTTTGCCATCTTGGGCTATCTCTTTAATTCTTTACCGGTTAACTTCCTATATGCCTCTAAATATTTTTCGCTTGTCTTCTGAATAATCTCTTGCGGCAGGCCTGGTGCAGGAGGAGTTTTATCCCAACTGAGCGTTTCCAAATAATCCCTGACGAATTGCTTATCAAAACTCGGCTGAGGCTTACCCGGGCTATATTGGTCTTTCGGCCAGAAACGCGAGGAATCTGGGGTAAGCGCTTCGTCGATGAGCATAACCTCATTATTTAAGATACCAAACTCAAACTTAGTATCCGCGATGATAATCCCCTGCTTAAGCGCATAAGCGCTGGCTTTTTCGTAAATCTCAACGCTTAATTTAGCAATCTTCTCCGTTAACTCTTTACCGACCGTATCTTCAACATAAGCCTGATTTACATTTATGTCATGGCCCACCTCTGCCTTAGTCGAAGGAGTAAAGAGTGCCTCAGGCAGTTTATCCGACTCCTTTAAACCGACAGGTAAGGCAATACCGCAGAGCGAAGCGGATTTCGCATACTCCTTCCATCCGGAACCGGAAAGATACCCCCGCACAACACATTCTACGGGCAACGGTTTGGTTTTAAATACCAGCATCGAACGGCCGTAAAGTTGCTCCTTATATTTTCTAACCTCTGCCGGGTATTTTTCTACGTCGGTAGTGATAAGATGGTACGGCAGGATTCCCTTTATAAAATTAAACCAGAAGCATGACAAACTACTAAGAACCTTGCCTTTATAGGGAATACCGCAAGGCAGGACTACGTCAAAACAGGAGATCCTGTCAGTTGAAACAATCAATAACTTATCGCCCAAATCGTAAACGTCCCTGACTTTACCGCGCCTGAAAAGCGCAAGATCCGGGAAATCTGTATTAAGTAAAATTTTCTTACCCATGGGAGTTCAAACGTTTTTGTAAATTATGGTACTCCTGCCATAATTCATCGGGTAGGTCTTTTTTAAACTGCCGGAAAAATTCTTTTATGCCTTTTAACTCCTCCTGCCAATCCTTTTTCTCAACCGACAGCAGCTTATCCATTGTTCCCTTCGCAAGCTCAAGCCCGGTCATATCGATATCTGCTGTCTTAGGCACAAAACCGATGGCTGTCATCTGGGCCTCTACTTTATTATTAGAGCGATCAAGGATCCATTCCAAGATACGCAGATTCTCTCTAAAGCCCGGCCAGAGAAATTTCCCCTGATTATCAACCCTGAACCAATTGGTATGAAAAATCCTCGGCGGCTTATTCATCCTTTTTCCCATATTTAGCCAGTGCTTGAAATATTCCGCCATATTATAACCGCAGAAGGGAAGCATGGCCATGGGGTCACGTCGCACCTGGCCAAGGTTACCCATCTGGGCGGCAGTAAGCTCAGAACCCATCGTAGCCCCTACAAATACACCATGCTGCCAATTGAAAGACTCATAGACTAACGGAGCAAGGTGCGCCCTGCGCCCGCCGAAAATAATCGCTGAGATAGGGACACCGTGATGCTGTTCCAATCTAAACGATGCTGTCGGGCAATTAGCGATAGGGGTCGTAAAACGGCTATTAGGATGCGCGCCTTTAATCACATTACCCTGAAGGTCTAATGTGCCGGGTTTCCAGGCTCTCCCCTGCCAATCTATACCGGCATGAGGAACGCTACCATCAGCACCCTCCCACCAAACCGTAAGATCCGGCTTCAAGAGCACATTAGTATAGATAGTGTTTTTCTTGATTGTCTCCACCATATTGGGGTTAGTTTGAGAATTCGTACCAGGAGCCACGCCGAAGAAACCTGATTCAGGATTAATCGCCCAGAGGGCGCCATCGGAATCAATACGCATCCAGGCAATATCATCCCCCACTGTCCAAATACGATAACCTTTCCTCTTTAGGCCATCAGGAGGAAGCAACATTGCCAAATTAGTCTTGCCGCAGGCGCTGGGAAATGCAGCAACTACGTATTCCACGTGGCCATTCGGCTCCTCGATACCCATGATCAACATGTGTTCGGCCAGCCATTTTTCTTTCTTAGCTAAGTAACTGGCAATCCTCAGCGACAGGCACTTCTTGCCTAATAAAACATTTCCGCCGTATCCAGAGCCTACGCTCCAAATCGTGTTATCATCGGGAAAATGTAAGATCAGTCTTTTTTTGATATCTAGTTCTGCCTTAGAGTGTAGACATTTCGTAAAACTCCCCGCAGCGTCAGTTTCATCTTTTTCCAGTTGCCGCAGCACTGCATCACCTACCCTGGTCATAATCAACATATTTAAAACTACATAGATCGAATCGCTCAATTCTACGCCGATTTTACTAAAAGGGGAACCAACCGGGCCCATAGAGAAAGGAATTACGTACATCGTTCTGCCGCTCATTGCGCCTTTAAAGATTTCCTTGGCTTTACGGTAAGCTGCCTGAGGGGACATCCAGTTGTTATTGGGTCCGGCATCATGTTTTCTCTTGGTGCAGATAAAAGTAAGATGCTCGGTGCGGGCGACGTCATCTATAGCCGTGCGATGCAAGAAGCAACCCGGGAGTTTTTCTTGGTTTAACTGAATAATCTCACCCTTAGAAATCGCATCCTGCTCCAATAATTTTTTCTGGGCATCAGAGCCGTCGATCCAGACGATACTATCGGACCGGCACATCCGCGCCATTTTATTTACCCAGTCTTTTAGTTTTTTGCTGTGCGTAGGGTATCTGTGCATTCTATTTATCCTTATTTAATAAATACTTGTGCGCTGAATCTGCGGCCTGGGCCCCTTCGGCGCAGGCATTGATTACCTGGTAAAGATTTTTTTGCCGGCAATCCCCGCAGGCAAAAATTCCCGGCCGGGATGTAGCCATTGATTGATCAGTAATTATAAACCGAGAGACATCTAATTCCAAGCAATTTCTTAAAAAATCAGTGCTTGGGCTGATACCAACGAATATGAATACCCCCTGGCAGTCAAGTCGGCTTAAGGAATTATCCTGCACGTTCTTTACCTTAACCGCCTCTACCTTAGACTCCCCGATAATCTCCTCGATTACGCTATCCAACAAAAAATTAATTTTAGGATTACCCCTGGCCTGCTCCTCTAATATCTTAGAAGCGCGTAATCCTTGGCGACGATGCACAATGGTCACTTTATCGGCATAATTACTTAAGAAGATCGCTTCTTCGATTGCCCGGTCCCCTGCGCCTACCGTAACGATCTTTTTATTCCTGAACAGCGGCCCATCGCAGGTGCCGCAATAAGAAACCCCCCTGCCGATAAACCGGTCTTCACCCGGTACTCCCAGGTGTTTTGATTGTGCGCCGCTGGCAATAATAATCGTGCCGGCCTGATAAGACTGCTCATTGGCTTGGATAAGAAATCCTTTTGCTTGCGTGTCAATCTTAATTACCTCGTCAAATTTAATCTCTAGGCCCAATTCGTCTACCTGTTGTTTTATTCTTTCTACTAACTCTATGGTAGCGATACCTCCCGGGAAGCCGGGAAAATTCTCGATATTCGGGGATAACACAATCTGGCCCCCTACCGCCATCTTTTCTAAAACCAAGGTCCTCAGGCGGAATCTACCGGCATAAAGCGCAGCAGTGAGCCCGGCTGGACCAGCACCGACGATAATTAAATCATACATAAATGACCTCGATAAATTTCTTTGGCCTGATAAGAACTTCTTACTAATGGACCGGCTAATACTGCCTTAAAGCCTAAACCCAGCGCGATATTTTCGTATCGCTTAAATTGCTGCGGCGTGATAAATTCTTTTACCGGGTAGTGCTCGGCAGAAGGAGCCAGATATTGGCCTAAAGTAAGAAAATCACAGTGATTAACCCTTAAATCCCGCATCGCCTCTGTCACCTCCGGCTCTCTTTCGCCTAAGCCCAAGATCAACGAAGACTTGGTAACCACACCCGGACTTAAACCCTTTGCTTTATTTAATAAGTTCAAAGAAAGCTGATAATCGGCTTCTGGCCTTAAGTCAGCGTATAACCTCTTAATTGTCTCCAGGTTATGCGCCAAGACCTGCGGTTTAGCTGCTAATATATGTTCCAGGCTTTCCATCCTGCCCTGAAGGTCAGGAATCAAAACTTCTATCTCAACATTACCAGGTAATTCATGGATAAGCCGGATGGTTTCGGCAAAATAAGTAGCACCGCCATCAGCTAAATCATCCCTGGTAACCGAAGTTATAACCACATAATCGAGGCCGAGTTTCTTGACTACTTCCTGGATACGCGCAGGTTCGCTCTGGTCGAGGTTTAATTTTTCTTTTGCTTTATTCACGCCACAAAAGGCGCAATTCCTGGTACAGGTATTCCCTAGTATCAAAAAGGTAAATCTCTGTTCTTTAAAACAGCGGGAAAGGTTCGGGCACTTGGCTTCCCGGCAAACCGTATGCATCTCGAAATCAGAAAATAAACTTTCATTTTTTAAGACGCTATCATCCGGTAAATCCTGTTTAAACCAAGCAGGTAATCGAGAGATCATCCTTGCGTCCTTATAAAGTTTTCTATAGAGCGGTCGTAACCTTTCTCTATTTCCGGAGGGAAAAAACAAGCAGGTAGCTGGCCGTTTTTACGGTGATAAAGAATGCAATCGCAACAGATACCTTTCCTGCTACAGGAGCTGTAACTACAATTGCAATTTACAAGATTTTGTTTCTGATTTAGGCAGCTTTTCATCATCAGTCCTCTTTATTATTCTTTCAAGTTTATTTCTTAACTTTAGGCGTTCCAAAAACGAAGCATAATCCACGATTAATTTACCGTGAAGATGGTCTATTTCATGCTGCAGGACACGGGCGAGTAAATCATTGGCGGCTAACGAAATCGGCTGGCCATATTCATCAACTGCCTCAACTTCTACTCTTTTGGCGCGCTTGACATTTAAACAAACGCCCGGAACGCTCAGACAGCCTTCCTGCATTATTTGAGTGCCTTCTTTTTTCACAATCTTTGGGTTAACCAGTTTATAAAGCCCATCACCAATATCAATAACAATCATTGACTGATTAATACCTACCTGCGGAGCAGCCAGGCCAATACCTGCCTGCTCGTACATCAACCTGACCATTTTACTTAAGAGGTCGCGCTGGCATTCGCTAACTTCCCTGACCGCCTGGGCTTTTTTCCTTAAAACCGGGTCGCCGAATAGCTTAATCTGTAATCTGGTTTCTGGCATCAACCTTAACCACCTTGGGCTTAAAATTTTCTAATTCTTCTTCGCTGATCAAAACATAGGAAAGGATAATTATCTGGTCCCCGACGCAAGCGCCGCGGCTAGCCGGGCCATTAAGACAGATCACTCCTGAACCGGGCTTGCCCTTGATCGCATAAGTCTCGATGCGCTGACCGTTATTCAAATTTAATACCTCGACCTTTTCCCCCTCGCTAATACTGGCTGCCTGCATCAGCTTAGAGTCAATTGTGATGCTGCCTTCATAATACAGATTGGCCTCGGTAACCGTTGCCCTATGTATCTTAGCCTTTAGAAACGTTCTCAACATCTTTTCTCCTTTTAGGGTTTAACGAATAAGCGCTTTAACTATTGCGTCAGCAAACTCACGCGCTGCTTGAGGCCCGGAAGCGGTAATAATATTGCCGTCTTTAACTACTGGCTTAGCTATATAGGAAGCTCCTTTGTCTTCTAGCTGAGATGCCTCCGTATCCCAGACTGTCGCCTGCCTATTCTTTAAGATTCCTGCCCTGGCTAAAGTAACGGGCGCAATACAGATTGCCGCCACAATACGCTGATTTCTATCCGCTTCTCTTACTAGTTTATGCGCAACCGGGTCATCCCAATATTGACTGGAGGCTCCGCCCCCGACTAAGATAATAGCGTCGTATTCTTGGGGATTGATATCCCGCAGTAAGATATCCGGCTTGGCCTTACCGCCTGAAACGCCGCTTACTTCGCTAAGAGTAGTTGAAGCAACCTTTACTTCTATGCCGCTTTCCTCCAAGGCCTTACGTGGCTCAAAAAGCTCCTCGTCCCGAAATCCATTTTGGGAAATCAACATGACTGCCTTCTTCACTTTTACCCCCTCCTCCTGGCCACAAAGTGGAGAAAACAACGGAATAAAAATTAAAGCCAGGGATGATATTATATAAAAAATACCTAGTCTATTTCTTTTACCTGCGGACACGGCTTTCCTTAGCCAACCTGTAAACCTGTCGGGCAATCATTAATTCTTCATTAGTAGGCACTACCAGTATTTTTGGTGCAGACTTAAAATGAGAAAATAATCCCCGGCAAATCGCTTTCCTAATCTCGGCTTGATTCTCACCTATCCCTCCGGTAAACACCAAAACATCGCAACCAGACATAACTGTGCTATAGGCGCCAATATATTTTCTGATCCGGTACACAAAAACATCAATGGCTAACTTAGCGCGCTTACTCCCCTGCCGGAACTTTTCGCTTAACATGCGCATATCATTACTAATCCCGGAAATCCCCTTTAAGCCGCTTTGTTTATTCAGAAGATTATCTATCTGAGAATGATTAAATTTTTTCTTATACATCAGATAAGTCACCAGCGCCGGATCTATATCTCCGCAACGGGTCCCCATAATCAAGCCCTCCAGGGGGGTAAAACCCATACTAGTATCAACAGATCTTCCCTGATTAATCGCCGTAATACTGCAACCGTTACCCAAATGACAAGTAATTATCTTCAGTTTATTAATCGGCTGCTTTAGGATTTTGGCTGCTTCTGTCGCAACATACTCATGGCTGGTGCCGTGAAAACCATATCTCCTGATACCGAATTTTTTATAATACTCATAGGGAAGGCCGTATATATAAGCATCGGGGGATAGGGTCTGATGAAAGGCTGTATCAAATATCGCCACTTGTTTAATTCCGGGCAATAATTTCTTACAAGCCATAATACCGCTTAATCCTGCCGGATTATGCAGGGGCGCCAGATCGCAGCATTGCCTGATTTTACGGATAACGGACCGGTCAACAAAAACCGGACGCTTAAACTTTTCCGCGCCGTGGACAATACGGTGGCCGACTAAGTCTACCCGGTCAACCTTATCAAGGATTAATTTTAAACCGGTGTAATGGTCATCTATTTTAGAGCCTGCCTCGCCGATATGCTCGATACTGCCCTTAGAAATTAGCCTGGCATGCGGCATAAAGAAAAGTTTATATTTTATTGAAGAGCTTCCGCTATTGATAACCAGTATTTTCATCTTCTTACTGTGTCCTGATTGCTGTTGCAGCTACGCAGTCTACGATATCCTCTACCAGGCACCCGCGCGATAAATCGCTGGCAGGCTTATTTAAACCTAACAGCAACGGCCCCACTGCCCTGGCCCCGACTAATCTCTGAACTAATTTATAACTGATATTACCGGCTTCCAGATTAGGGAATATTAAAATATTAGCTCTACCTCCAAGCGGGCTGCCGGGATATTTTAGCTTGGCTACTTCCGGAACAATAGCTGCATCTACCTGCAATTCACCGTCAACTAAAAGTGCTGGCGAAATCTCTTTGAGGGTTTTAATCGCCTCTGCGATTTTCTCGATTGACTTACTCTGGGATGAGCCGTGCGTAGAATAACTCAATAAAGCAACCCTGGGGGTAATCCCTAAAACTTTACTGGCCATCTCTGCCGCAGCCAAAGATATATAAGCAAGCTGGCGGAAGTTCGGTTCAGGGATAATCCCGCAATCTGCGAATAGGAATACCCCGTTTTCTCCATATGCACAATTCGGCACAACCATAATAAAACAACTGGAGGCTACGCTAAAACGTTCATCTACTCCCAGACACCTTATCGAGGCCCTGGCCACATCCGGGGTAGTATGACTGGCGCCTGCGACTATGCCGTCAACCTTACCCTCGGCAGTCATCATTGTAGCATAATAAAGCGTGTCCTCGAACAACTTACGCACTTCAGAGATATCGCTGATTTTTGCCTTGTGTATCTGATAATACTTCTCGATATACCTCTCTTTCTCTTGATTATCGATCTTATCTTTAGTTAAAAATAATACGTTAGCAATACCTTCCTGTTCGATAATCCGGCTGGCTTCCTCTACCCGCGGATCGTAATATTCCGGTAGAACAATCGTCTTTTTATTCGCCTTGGCCTTGCGGCGAATCATCTGAATTACATCCATATCATATCCCCTTTAATATACTGTTTAAATCTACGTGGTCTTTGATTAATTTTATCACCGCTTCAATCTTATTGGCATCTCGAGGCCGGATCTTCACCGTTAAATCGTAAATATTTGTAGCTGCGTTATAAGTATCAGATTTTGTTAACAATACGGGAACTCCCGACTTACTCAATAAGTCCATAATTGGCTTATCAGGCGTGATTCCTCCGGTTAAAACAAAACCTGAAATTTTCAATCTGTTCGGCTCTGACTGCTTAAAACACCCTAAGGCAGCCATAATCATATCCTGCCTATCCCCGGGTGTAATTAAAAGGCTGTTATCCAGAATATATTGCATTGCATCCTCTGGCTCCATTGCCCCTACCACGACATGGCAGACAGAATTCTCAAGATATTCAATTCCGGATACTACCTCAAAGCCTGTTTCTTCTAAAATCTGCTCGAATGTCGGGCGGCTTAGTATCGGGTCGTAAGGAATTACCCCAAGGACATTGATTCCTTTTCTCTGTAAGCCCTTTCTTACCAGGCGGTTTACCTTATCAAGCTTATTCGGCAAGACCTTATTTACGATGACCCCTAATATCTTTACTCCCTCTTTTTCAAAAAGCGACTTATTGATTACAATCTCATCTATAGGCCTGCCAACCCCTCCGGAGGAAATAATAATTACTTTACACCCCAGGAGCCTTGCTACGGTCGCATTGGAATGATCAAATACTGAACCTACTCCGGCATGGCCAGTACCTTCAATAACTACCAGCTCCTGGTTTTTAGATACTCTTCCGAAAGAATCTTTTATCTGCTTAGTGATCGGCCTTTTGTCAGGATGATTAATGTATTTCTCAGTAAACCCCTTTCCTACTGCAATCGGACTCATGTCCTTGAGACTGCATTTTATACCACAGACCTCTTCGATAAGCAGGGAATCTTCATCGATTTTTTGGCCCTCCTCCTCAAGATAACGCTGGCCGATCGGCTTAATGAATCCTACATTTTTAAATTTAGCCTGAAAATTACAGATCAGCCCCAGAGAAACCGTGGTTTTACCGTCATTCTGATTAGTAGCGGCAATAAAAACTTTCTTCATCCTGCGCTATTGGCTATGCTTCTTAAAAAAGAGCGCCTAAATGCTTTCCTCTATCCTTTTCTTTAATTCGCTTCTATTTAAGGCGCCCACGACTTGATCCATTACCTTGCCGTTTTTAAAGAAAATCAAAGCAGGTATCGACATTATTCCATAATGAGTGGCTGTTTTAGGATTTTCATCTACATCGAGCTTACCGATTTTAAATTTTCCGGCGTATTCTTTAGCCAGCTCCTCGATCATCGGCGTAATCATTTTGCAGGGCCCGCACCAGCTAGCCCAAAAGTCCACTAAAACCGGCAGGTTTGATTCCAAGACTTCTTTTTTGAAATTATGATCACTAAAGTGTACAAGACTCATATTACTTATCCTTTGTAATGATTAATGATATTATCGGGCGGAGTTATAAACTATCATAAATAAGCTTGATTTGCAAGTAATTTTCCGATTTTCAAGTCCGGGTCTTGTAACTTACTACGGTTAGTGAGGTTCCAAGATGAAATCCTTAATGGTCGAAGGAAACGCGTTCAGCATAGTTTCCTCCACAAATTTTTTATATTCATATTGCGGTTGATTGGCATTAAAATGGTGCAGGATGATTTCTTTCTCGCAAATTGCATGATTATTTAAATTAATATATTCGGCATAGCTAGACCAAGGATAACTTCCTAAATCTGATTCCCGACTTATAATTTCTAGCGGATTTTGATGAATATAGCGGGATAATTGTAATATATATGAATCGTCTTTAATATGCCTAGCCTTAAATCTGCTTTGAAAAAGATGGCCTACCCGATGGTAATGTCTATTGAAATACATGGCATAACTTACCATTAACCTGTGCATGAAACGCGATATGGGCTCTCCTGTATCCTGCCTTAATAAAAGATGGAAATGATTAGGCATTAAACAGTAACATATAATACTGACCCGGTGAATAATTTGATACTCTGTCAACTTAGCCAAAAACCGCGCGTAATCATTTACTTCATTGAATATATCTCTTTTTTCGTTGCCTCGACTAAAGATATGGAAGTAATTTCCTTTGTAAAATATTGATTCTCTATAAGGCATTTTCTCTAACCTCTTGTGGCGCTATTAGTTCCAAGACCCGGTCTCGTAAGTTGCTGCGAAAAATATCCGCCCGTAAGCGCATCTAAGGAAGCGGTTAATTCTTGCACCCTAAGCTCTTTTCCCGATCTTTTTTTGCGTTCTATAATACTTAGGCCATCTAATTCCATTTTTACCCGTAGCCTTTCGAAATATAACTTGGTTACCTCATCTAAAATATCATCGCGCAGTTGCACCA
>Ga0163199_1000496_pt1 | contig 24947 bp, 22 predicted proteins | sample PL_2010_150m_FD_113537 | JGI IMG/M metagenome (GOLD analysis project Ga0163199, IMG submission 113537) | Freshwater microbial communities from Powell Lake, British Columbia, Canada to study Microbial Dark Matter (Phase II) - PL_2010_150m | ecosystem: Environmental > Aquatic > Freshwater > Lake ...
CTTCGCGGACTCATTATTGATCATGCGGAAAAAATAATGAAAGGTTCAAAAGAAATTCATATTAAGGAAGAGATTCACAAAAAATTTCAAAAGAAAGTTCTATTCTGGCTTGCTGATCAAAATATTAGCGCACTTGGATAGGAACTAAAAAGGTTTTAAAATGAATAAAGAAATAATTATTAGTTCTTCAACATCGCAGAACCATGTTGCGATAACTGAAGACAGCAATCTGGTTGATTTCTTCGTAGATCATCCGGAAAAACGAAGAATGGTGGGAGATGTATTTTTAGGAAAAGTTGCCAGAGTATTACCTGGCATCCGCGCAGTATTCATAGACATCGGATTAAAGCATGATGCTTTTCTTCACTTTTCTGATATTGGCGACCGTACCGATGCATTAAAAAATATGCTTGATGAAGATGAAGAAGCAGATGACGGAACGGACGAAGAAGAAACTGAACCTCAAGCTCAAGATCAAACTACTGCACAAACTCAGCCGCAGGAACAAAAACCGGTAAGAGATAAAGATAGACACGATCATCGAGAGCAGAGACAAATTCCCAAACTTCATAAAGGGGAATCAATATTAATTCAGATTATTAAAGAGCCTGTTAAAGATAAAGGCGTTAGATGTACTTCATCTATTTCTATTCCAGGAAGATTTTGCGTTTTACTCCCTTTAGATAATAAGGTTGGAGTTTCAAAGAAGATCTACGATTTTAGAGAGCGAAAAAGATTACGAAGAATTGCACGGGGAATAATTCCTTCCAATTGCGGATTGATAATTAGAACTGCAGCTAGAGATCAAACAGAAGAAGCGCTTTCCGGCGACTTGAGATATCTTGTAAAAATTTGGGAAGACATGCAGGAAGATGCAAAGAAACAAGAACCGCCTGCACTTTTATATAAAGATCTTAGTACTACAATCAGCGTTATACGGGATCTATTTACTCCTGATGTTTCAAAAGTTTTCGTTGATTCTAAAAAACTTTACAAAGAAATACGCAACTATGTTCAGTTCATTCAACCGGGACTTCTTGATAGGATAGAATTATTTAAACAAGATGAACCGATTTTTGAAGCATTTAAAATTGATGAACAGATTAAAGGTCTGATGGGACGAAAGGTTTCTCTGCCAAGCGGAGGACACATTGTTATAGAGCATACGGAAGCGATGGTTGTTATTGATGTAAACAGCGGTCGTTATGCAGCTAAGAAAGAACAAGAACTTAATTCTCTCAAAACGGATTTGGAAGCATCGCGGGAAATTGTCCGTCAGCTCCGTCTACGTGATATCGGAGGATTGATAGTTGTAGATTTCATTGATCTTGAAGATGAAAAGAATCGTAAAAAGATTTATGATGAACTTAAAAAAGAATTCAAGAAAGACCGCGCAAAGATTGCATTGCTTCCGATGACGGATTTCGGGTTGATGCAAATTACACGCGAGCGAATCCGCGAAAACATTATGCAGTCTATGAATGATGCTTGTCCGTATTGTGCAGGTACAGGACTGCTTACTAAGAAATCAAATTTGATTCATGAAATTGAGCATTGGTTAAAACGTTATCATGTGGAAGGGAAATCCAAATCATTAACCTTAAAAGTTCATCCTTCACTTGGATTAAAACTTAAAGAAGGGTTTATATCCCGACTGACGAAATTCCAATTAAAATATTTTGTAAAAATAAAACTTCAAGAAGAAGAAAAAATAAATCCTCAGAATTATTATTTCTTAACAACTAAAACGGGCAAAGATATAACTAACGACTTTAATTAAGAGAAAATCTTAACCCGTATAATTAAGATCAATTTTTATTAATTTTCAGACAACAAATTATTTATTAATATAGTAAGAGAATATTATGAAATTCTTTATTGATACCGCAAATATTAACGAGATTAAAGAAGCCGCTTCTTATGGTTTGCTGGATGGTGTAACAACGAATCCTTCTTTAGTAGCAAAGGAAGGAAAAAACTTTCGTGAACTTCTTGCTGAAATCATAAAGATAGTAGATGGACCAATCAGCGCGGAAGTTGTTTCAACAGATTACGACGGAATTATGAAGGAAGCTCATGAACTTGCAAAAATTCACAAAAATATTGTTGTTAAAGTTCCGCTAATCAAAGAAGGAATCAAAGCAGTTAAATCTTTAAGCGGGGAAGGAATCAAAACAAATGTTACTTTGTGCTTCTCGCCTTCACAAGCATTGCTAGCTGCAAAAGCAGGCGCAACTTATATCTCTCCGTTTGTTGGACGATTAGATGATATTAGCCAAGATGGAATGGGATTGATTAAGCAGATTGTTCAGATATACAATAATTATAATTATAAGACTCAAGTTCTTGTTGCAAGCATCCGCCACCCGCTTCATTTGGTTGATGCAGCAATGATGGGCGCACATGTTGCAACAATGCCGTTTGATGTAATAAATAAATTATTTAAACATCCGCTTACTGATCTGGGTCTGGAAAAATTCTTGAGCGATTGGAAAAAATTAAATCAATAGTTGTTATGAAGAAAACAAAATTTTATTCGATTCACGAAAAACTTGGTGCAAAGATTGTAGATTTTGCCGGTTATAGTATGCCCGTACAGTATTCATCTATTATTGCGGAACACAAAGCTGTTCGTACTTCTGTTGGAGTTTTTGATGTTTCCCACATGGGTGAAATATTTATTAAGGGAGACAAAGCATTGAATTTTGTTCAACATATTACTGTGAACGATGCATCTCTTCTTACAAATGGTAGAGTACAATACTCTGCAATGTGTTATCCTGATGGAGGAATTGTTGACGACCTTCTTGTTTATAGAATCAATGAAAAAGAATTTATGCTTGTTGTTAACGCTTCTAACAAGGATAAAGATTTTAATTGGATGAAAGAGAATAATAAATTCAATGTTCAAATTGATGATGAGAGCGATGATTATTCTCTTCTGGCAGTTCAAGGACCAAATTCGAAAAGTGTAATTGAAAAAATATGTAATAAACCTCTGGATTTAGAATACTATCATTTCTTTTTTGCCAAAGTTGCCGGAATTGATATGATCATTTCACGCACAGGATATACCGGCGAACTTGGTTATGAATTATATTTCAATGGTAACGAAACCGATGCAGAAAAAGTTTGGAATGCTTTATTCGAAAACGGTAAAGAATATGATATTCAACCCGTTGGTTTAGGCGCCCGCGATTCTCTTCGTTTGGAAATGGGTTTTTGCCTTTACGGAAACGATATTGATCAAACAACAAATACTTTGGAAGCCGGACTTGGCTGGATAACAAAATTGAAAAAACAAGAATTTATTTCTAAAGATATTTTGGTGAAAGTTAAGGAAGAAGGATTGAAAAGAAAATTAGTACCAATTGTTTCCAATGAGAAAGCGTTTCCAAGACATGGTTATGATTTATCAGTAGACGGTAAAGTTGTTGGGCATATAACAAGCGGAACAGTAAGTCCAATACTAGAGAAAGCAATTGCGTTAGGTTATGTTGAAATTCAGCATGCTAAAGAAGGCGGAAAAATAAATTTTTTAATTCGGGGCAAGGAAGTACCTGCTATTATTACTAAACTACCTTTTGTGAAAAACTAATATGAAAATAAACATTCATTATACACACCAACAATTTGATGAACTCTATTTTACGGGAAAGACTTCCGTTGTAATTGATGTTCTGCGTGCTTCAACAGTAATAGTTACAGCGTTAAAGAACGGTGCACGCGAAGTTATTCCGGTTGGTACCGTTGATTTTGCTATGAAGGTTTCCGGTAATGCATTTGGCGGGCAGACAATTCTTGGCGGTGAGCGCAACACAAAAAAAGTTGAGGGATTCAATCTTGGTAATTCCCCGTTAGAATATAAACCTGAAATCGTATCAGGTAAATCAATTATCCTTTATACAACTAATGGCACTAAAGCAATTGTAAAAGCAAAGTTTTCGGAAAATCTTTATATCTGTTGTTTTAACAATCTGCCCGCAATAGCTGATCAACTATTAAAAGTTAATAAAGATGTAGAAATTGTTTGCGGTGGTTCAAACGGAAATTTTAATATGGAAGATGCGGTTTGCGCCGGTAATTTAGTTAACGAATTACAAAAAGTTGATAAGACCATTGAAATCACTGATTCCGGAAGAGCTAGTTCTGTTCTTTATAAATCTTTTGGAAAAAGTATTGCAAAGATGTTGAAGCAAACCGAACACGGTAAACTATTGGTTGAAAATGGATTTACTGCCGACATCAAAGAATGCGCTCAGTTTGGAACTACAGATATGATTCCGTATTATCTATCGGGTGCTATTAAAAAATTAGAAATTGCAGCACCCCTGAACGATAACGTTAACGAACCTAAAATTATATAAAAATGCCGAAGAAAAATAAATCAAAAGAAAATTCTTCTTCTGTGGGAGAAAATTTTTTTGTTGTTTCTCCGGAAAAGAAAAAAAAGCTGCTTGGTATATTCTTAGTTATTCTTGCACTTCTAATTTTTTTAAGCATTCTTACGTACTCAAGATATGATGAATCATATTTCTCTTATAAATTTTTAGACCTTTTCGGATTTGGTTCTAATCCCGAATTAGCAAATAAAGCTGCTACCACACATAATTGGCTTGGAATATTGGGTGCATACGTCTCCCATTTTTTGATTCGCTCAACCATCGGTTACTTTTCTATTATATTTCCGGTAATAATGTTTATCTGGGGTTATTCTATATTACGTAAGGTCAATGAGTATAAACTTCCCCTTTATCTATCCAATTTTTTAATCGTAATGGGAATCTTACTCTCAACATTTTTTGGGATGATTCAATTTACTCCCGAGATTTCTCTTTTAACTGATTATTATGAGCTATCAGGTAAGATCGGATTTTTCTTCGGAACTGTGATCAGCAGATTGTTAGGTGGTCTTGGAAGTATAATATTTCTTAGCACTGCTATGTTGGTTACAATGATCATTGCGTTTGATTTTAAGTTTAGTTCGGTGTGGGAATTTCTAAAAAGTCTTTTCAGCAAGGAAGAAAAAGATGAAGAGATAAAGATAAAAGTTCCCGCAGATGATAAATCAGACGAAAATATTTTGAAGATTAAAAATTTACGTGGTGAGAGTAAATTTAAATCTCTATTTAAGAGTAAAGATGAAGAATTAAATGCAGAAGATGAAACTCCCGCAGAAACAAAAATTACAATCGTTAAAAAAGATCAGCCGGAAAAATCTTCTGAAACAGCAGATAAAATAAGTGATCAACTTAAATCTAAAAAAGCTGAATCGAAACCGAAGGATGATGAAATTATTCCTGCTGTAGATAAAGATGCCGAAGCTGCTATGCCAGATCAATGGGAGGAAAAAATTAATTATACTCCTCCAACTTTAGATCTTTTAATTCCACCTGGCGATGAAGAAATAAAAGTAAACGAGAGTGAATTAAAGAAAAATGCCGCTCTGCTTAAAGATAAATTAGCTTTGTTCGATATTCAGATTGATGATATAACTGTTACACCGGGACCTGTTGTTACTCTTTATGAAATTGTTCCGGCACCTGGAGTAAAAATCAGCCGCATCGTAAGTCTTGAACATGATATTGCATTAGCGTTAGCTGCGCGTGGAATCCGAATTATTGCACCAATACCCGGAAAGAGTGCAATAGGTGTTGAGATTCCCAATGCGCACGCTACTATAGTAAGAGCAAGTTCTGTACTGAAAAAATTAAGTGAATCTAAAGATGAATTACCGATGGCATTAGGTAAAACAATTTCCGGCGAAGTTTACATTACTGATTTAGCTAAGATGCCTCACATGCTGATTGCAGGTTCAACAGGTTCGGGTAAGAGTGTTGGCCTTAATATGATTCTTGCCAGTTTAATTTATGCTAAACATCCATCCGATGTAAAATTTGTGATTGTTGATCCTAAAAAAATTGAGCTATCATTATATAAAAGATTAAGTAAACATTTCCTTGCAGTCTCACCGGACCTTGAAGAAGAAATCATAACAAATCCATCCAACGCTCTTCTTGTTCTTAAAGCCGTAGAGTATGAAATGGAAAAACGATATGATAAACTTGCTAAGGTTGGAGTTAGAAATATTGTTGACTACAATAAAAAAGTTCTGAATCCGAAATCGAGACCTAAAGACACAGACGAGATGAAATTTTACAAACTACCTTACATTGTTATTATTATTGATGAATTGGCAGATCTAATGATCACTTCAGGTAAAGAAGTGGAAGAACCGATTGCCCGTCTTGCACAACTTGCACGCGCTGTTGGAATACATTTAATTCTTGCAACGCAACGGCCTTCCGTTAATGTTATTACCGGTGTGATTAAAGCAAACTTCAGCGCAAGGATGGCTTACCAAGTTGCAACCAAGATAGATTCCAGAACTATTCTTGATATGAACGGTGCTGAACAACTGCTGGGACAAGGCGATATGTTGTTCTTACCGGGAGGAATGCCGAAGCCGATCCGTATTCAAAATGCTTTTATATCCACTGAAGAAGTTGAAAAGTTTACTAATTTCATTTACGTTCAAAAAGGATTTTCAAAAAGATATTTTCTTCCGTCTTTGTATGATAAAAAGAAAGAAGCACTGGGTGATTTTCTGAATGATCTTGATCCGATGTTTGAAGACGCTGCAAGAGTGATTGTACGTCATCAGCAAGGTTCGGTATCTTTGCTTCAGAGAAGATTAAAATTAGGTTATTCACGAGCGGCTAGAATTGTAGATCAACTTGAACAAGCAGGTATAGTTGGACCTTCGGAAGGAAGTAAAGCACGCGAAGTTATTGTTGATAATGAAGAACAATTGGAAACAATATTAAGATCGTTATAAAATGAAAACTAAACTAATATTTTTTCTTTTTGTAATATCATCGTTGATCTTTGCACAATCAGCTAACGATGTACTGAAAAAAATTCAGAACAAGTTTAACTCAATAAATAATTTTACAGCTAACTTCTCACAAAATTATTTTAATGCGCAGAGTCACGATGTCGGTAAGGCTAACGGCAAATTCTCGTACAAAAGAAAAAATAAATTTATCGTTGATCTAAAATCTCAATTAATTATTTCCGATGGTCAAACAATTTGGAATAACGATAAGAGATTTAACAGAGTAGTTATTAGTAATTTATCGGATGATCCTACATCTTTTTCGCTGGAACAGTTTATCTTCGATTATCCACCGCTTTGTAAAAGCCGCGTGGTAAAAGATGAAACTGTAACAAGCGGAGAATTTTTAATTGAGATGGTTCCTAAGGACCAAGATCTTCAGTTTAAAGTTGTAAAAATTTGGGCTTCTGCAGACGGAATGGTAAACAAATTAGAAATTGTGGATAGAGGTGAAATGCGATATGCATTTCAGTTCTCTGAGATTAAAATAAATCAAGATTTACCGGACTCAAAATTTACTTTTATTACTCCCAAAGGGATACAAGTTATTGACCTCAGATAATGTAAATAATAATCAACTCACAAAGGTTGTCGGTTATACTTTTCCAATCCTAATTACAATTTTGTTCCTTTATTTTGCTTTCAGAGGTGTAAATCTCAGTGAATCATTTTCGATAATTGCAAAATCTTCAATCCTTCCTCTCTTATTATATATAATTGTTTTTTTTCTATCACATCTCGCCAGAGCAATCAGATGGAAATACATTGTTAATTCTGTAAAGAACGATGTTTCAATGTTTCATCTTTTCGGATCAGTTATGGTTAGTTACGGTGTTAGTTGTGTTGTACCCAGATTGGGAGAATTATACCGCGGATTATTTTTGGGCAGGTGGGAAGGAATCTCACGTTCTACAGTAATTGGAACAATAGTAGTCGAAAGAATTATTGATATCGCGGCATTTGCATTTGCCGCATTGATAAGTGTAAGTATTTTTCAGGTTAATCTATATGATAAAATTCTGTGGTTAAAAACTTCACTCATCATAGGGTTCTCGCTTATGTTCTGTCTTACATTATTTCTAATCCTCCTTGTAAAATTTCAAGAAAGATTTAGAAACGGGTTAATTAAAATTTCTAAAAAATTTAGCGATAAAACAGCAAACCATTTGAAATCAATTTTTGATACTCTTCTAAGCGGGCTATCAAGTATAAAGGGAACAAAAAATATTTTTTTCATTTTTATATGGACAATACTAATACTTCTTTTATATGCACTAAATTCTTACGTTGGTTTTTATATTCTTGGATTGGATTCTTACGGTTCGGTTACATTTAAGATGGCCTGGATTTTAATGACAATCACTTCTTTCGGCGTTATGATTCCTACTCCCGGAGGAACCGGACCATACCATGCAATTTCAATTTTAGTACTTACTCAATTATTTTTATTCAGCAATGAGATTAGCGCCGCTTATGCTATTCTTACTCATTTTATTAATTATGTGTTGTTCATTCTATCAACTCTTCTCTTTATTTTTATAGTTAACAGACAAAGAGAAAAAAAAGGTTTGAAAAAAGAAACATTCCTTTCGGTCTTTAATCTCAATACGGAAGAAAAATGAAACGGATGATGATTTTATTTTTTGTATTGGCTTCGCTTGGTAAAGTTAGTGCTCAATGGGATCTAAATTTTGCTATGGGACTCGATTTTAAATCTTCGCCGTCATTTCGAGATTATGTTAATATGAATTATCCTTCTCCGGGCAATCCAGTTACTACTTTTAAAAGTTCTGTTGGATTTTCAACTGAAGTGGATTATAAGATTCATGATAACCTAGCAATAGGCATTGAATATAATCTTCAAATTGATTCTTATGCCGCAAATGGCAGCGCATATGAAATATCTTATAATCAGCACCGTCCAAGCATCATTGCTTATTATGTTCTTCCCGGTTATGGTTATCAGTTTAAATTTGGCGGAGGTCTCGGTTTTAGATACGTTGCTCTTAGCGAACGAGTAGATATAAGTAGAAATTATTATGCTTCCGGAGTAGGATTTTTATTACGAGCAATTGGTAATACCTTACTCAGCAAAGATTTTTACGCTTTAATAGGAGTTGATCTTAGGTATGACCTGCCTGGTGAAGTATCAAATGGTGATTTGAATTTACCATATAATGCCAACAGAGAAAAATTAAATTTGAATTCTATATCTATAGGAATTTATTTAGGTATCACTCTAACATTGTAAAAGGATTTGCTTGAATATAATAGATGCAATAATTTTAGGAATCATACAAGGAATAACAGAATTCCTTCCGATCAGCAGTACCGGCCACTTAACAATTGCGGGAAAGCTGATGAATCTTATTTCATCTGATCATCCCGAACATTGGACAGCATTTATTGCCGTTATGCAGCTCGGAACTTTGATAGCTGTCTTAATCTTTTTCCGGAATGATTTACTACTTATCATAAAAGATTTTTTGAACGATAATCTTTTTCGAAGAAAAAATTTTCGTGATCAAACAATTAATTCTAAGATGGGATGGTATTTAGTTATTGCATCAATTCCTGTTGCTATAATTGGATTAGGATTCAAGCATATCATAGAAGGAGTACTGACGAAAAATTTATATGTAATAGCTTCCAGTTTAATAGTGCTTGCTGTTATTCTTACTATTGCAGAGAAACTTGGCAAATTTAACCGCGAGACAAAAGATATAAAATGGTACGATGCATTAATAATCGGAATAGCACAATCATTTGCGTTAATACCAGGTTCATCACGTTCCGGAACAACTATTACAGCAGGATTATTCCTTGGATTAAAGAGAGAGACTGCTGCACGATTCTCTTTTTTGATGAGCATTCCAGCGGTAGCCGCTAGCGGTCTGTTGGAATTTTATCAATTTCTCAAATACATTAATTCGATTGAGATGATCAATCTTATTGCGGCTACAATTGTCTCAGCCATCGTTGGTTATATTTCAATCGAATTTTTGCTTCGGTATTTAAAAAAGAATTCTACTTTTATATTTATTGTTTATCGCATAATTGCCGGTATCATAATACTGTTGTTACTGAGTAAAGGTATTTTACAACCTTAATGGATAAAAAATGTTTTTACGTAAAATTATTTTAGTTGTTTTATTAATATTCATATTTTCTTCATGCAAGAGGAATTATAAGACTATTATACTTAATAATGAATATAAAAAAGGAGTTACCTTGGATACATTAATGAACCTTAAAGATAATGAACAACTTGTTGCAACTATTGAAACCAATCTTGGTAAAATTGAGATTGAACTATATGCAAAAGAAGTACCTAAAACTGTTAAAAATTTTGTTGGTTTAGCACTTGAAGGATATTATAACGGTGTAATTTTTCACAGGGTAATAAAAGATTTTATGGTTCAAACCGGAGATTCAACCGGTACCGGAATGGGAGGGAAAAGTATTTATGGGAAAGATTTTGAAGATGAGTTTGTTAACAGTTTGCACCACAATACTCCCGGCATTCTTTCTATGGCAAATGCAGGACCAAATACAAACAGAAGCCAATTCTTTATTACAGTTGCTCCAACTTTATGGCTCGATAGAAAACATACAATCTTTGGCAAAGTTGCAGATGGTATGGATGTAGTATACCAAATCAGTAATGTGCAAACTTCCCGCGGTGATAAACCGGCAAAAGATATTGTAATGAAGAATGTTACCGTTGAAAAACACATTTTTTAATTTTTAAACATAAATGGCAAAAAAAGAATTACCCTCAATAACTGAAATTGGAAAATTTCTTTCTAAGGAAAATTTTCTTCCGATTTATTTTATATTCGGAGAGGATCAATACACAATAGATCTTGCAGTTGAGACATTAGAAAAAGCTGTAACACCGTTTCTTCTCTCGGATTTTGATAAAGAAATCATATCATCTGATAAGAATTTAAGCCTTACACAAGTTTTAGATCTTGCATACTCATTTCCATTTGGCGGAGGGAAGAAATTAATTATCCTAAAAAACTTTGAGAAAATTGGTGATAAAAAAGAACTCGTTTCATACGTTAATAGTCCATCTGAATTCACAGTTCTTATTGTTATTCAATCCGGAAAAATTTCTGATCTTTCAAAGGAACCATATTCAAATCTATTAGAGAAAAAAGAACTCTTTGAAGCGCGCGTTGCAACAGGCGAAGAATTAGTTGATTGGGTTGTAAAAAAAACCAAGAAACTTGGAATAAACTTTTCGCAAGATATTGCAAGAGCTTTAATTGAAATTGTTGGTGAAGATAAATCGCTTCTTGAAATGCAATTCGAGAAAATTATTGATTACATGAACGGCAAGAATGAAATTACTTATGAGGACATTAAAAAGATATCTTCCCCGACTAAAGAATTTTCAATTTTTAATTTACAAGATTCAATTGGACGGGGTGATAAATCACGAGCAATTGAAGTCGCTTACAATCTTTTAGATGCCGGAGTGGAAATAGTTTTTATTATCAATATGTTGGCTAAATTCGTTCTTACTGTCGCTCAAATTACCGATCTGGTCAGATCTAAAGTAAATGATAATGAAGCCGTCAAACTGGTTGGAGTAAGCTGGGGGTATTATTTCAATTGTAAAAAAGCAAAATATTTAATGTCGGACGAACGGCTTCTTAATGCCTCCAGAGCTTTATTAAATGCAGATTTAGCCGTAAAAACTACCGCTACTGACAACCGTACTGTTTTATTAATGTTAATTTGCGAAATTCTGGGTGAGGAAGTTACCTCAAATATTGTTTCCTGACCAATTATTGCATTTTTTTATTGAATGGCTAAAATTAAATCAAAATTTTTGAAACATTTTTATCTAAAAAGGGTATAATTTTCGTTGAGTAAGCTTTTGACAGAACTTTCGGATGAAGATTTAATTAAAGAGTATCAGGATAATAATACTCCTGAAGCATACGATATTTTAGTTAAACGTTACAAGGATCCATTGATGAATTTTGTTTACCGATTTGTTGGTGATCGCGATATTTGCACTGATGTTGTTCAAGATACTATGATAAAATTTTATTTGAACAAAGATTCATACCGTTCGTTTGCAAAATTTTCAACATGGATTTACACGATTGCAGGGAATCTTGCCAAGAACGAATTGAAGCGAAGACGAAGAAGAATTATTTTTTCAATTGATAATAGTGATGATGAAAGATCGCCTCAGATTGAAGACAAGATGTTCATAGCTCCCGATAAAGCTGCGGATGGTACAATACGCAATGAGATTATTCAGAAGGCATTGTTGAAAGTAAAAACGGTTTATCGCGAGGTTGTTATTTTAAGAGATATACAAGATCTTTCGTACGAAGAGATTTCTGAAATTACCGGACTTGCAATCGGTACTGTTAAATCAAGAATTAATCGCGGAAGAGCACAATTACAAAAACTTTTAAAACATATCTACAGAGAGTAGCTTATGAAAAAAATCTACAACAATGAAGAAAATAAATTTTCAGAAATGTTGAAGGTTCTAAAAGAATTACCCAAGATTAAAGCACCCGATAATTTTGAATATAATCTATTAACACGTATTCAAAATAAAAATTTTGGAAAGACAGAAAAAGAAAGACCTCAATTCAATTGGGTAAAATTTCTCGCTCCATCAGCTGTAGTTATTTCAGCAATTATTCTCTTTTTTATTTTCTTTCCTTCATCACAGGAAAATAATAATCAAATATTACAGCGAACAAAATTGCAGGATAAACAGTCAGCAGTTAATAATTCCACATCTACTAAGAATGAATTGAACAATCAGCAATCAGTTCCATCTAGCACCAACTTACAATCTAATCCATCCGTTCTTTTAGGATCGAATGATCGAGCAGCAAGACCTGGTGTTCGATCTCGAATATATGATTCAAGATCAATCAAACTTGATGATTACATTTCAGGAGCTAACAAGAACCAAAGTAATACGAACAGAGGTAATATTGTAAACAACGGTGAAGAACCTTCACAATATGATGGATTAATTGTTTCAGAAAAACCGGACAAAAAAACACTTGAAAGATACCGTGCAGTTGTTGACTCAATCAAAAAAGCACAATTGAAAGCAGATTCACTAAAAAAGGTTCAAAAATAAGCTTCATCTAAGCTATAGCAGTTTGTTTTTTAGCCCCGGCATAGCTAAATTTGAGTCCAAAATAAACAAGGAAGTTGTAGTAAATGAAAAAAGGTATTCATCCAAATTATAAGAGATGCGAAGTTACATGTGTTTGTGGAAATACATTTGTAACACGTTCAACTGTCAGCAGTATTAAGATTGAGCTTTGTTCGAATTGCCATCCTTTCTTTACCGGAAAGCAAAAGATTGTTGATTCAACCGGACGAGTAGAAAGATTCAAGAAAAAATACGGTTTAAAAGAAGCATAAATTTTTCAGCTTTCAGTTTGAGGGCTGTATTATCAGCCCTTTTGTTTTTTAAATACCCTTCCCGTTTTTCTATGTATAGACTAATTAATTTTCAAGCACCTAAAATTATTGTTTGATATGGAACAGAATACAGAATCTTTTGAACTCAATCTTTATCTAGGCGTTAGAGGACACGCTGTAAAAATCCTAAACCGCATTGATAGAACTGATGCCTATCTTGATAAACTTCTTGATATAGAAATAAAAAATTCCAACCTCACCGGTCCCGATAAATCATTACTTTTCGAAATAGTTCATGGTGTAACTCGATGGCTTGGTAGAATTGATTGGATACTTAATGGTTTTTATAAGGGACAATTCTCGAAATGTATTCCAAATGTTAAGAATGCAATGAGGGTTGCTTTGTATCAAATTTTGTTTCTTGACAAAGTCCCGGAATATGCTGCAGTAAATGAAGCTGTTGAGTTTGTTAAAAAACTTCAAGGACAAAAGCCTGCCGATTTAACTAATGCCGTATTAAGAAATATCATTAGAAGCAAAGATTCAATTCGTTATCCGGATCCTAACGAGGATATAATTGCATACTTCAGCGCTTATTATTCTCATCCTAGTTGGATGGTTAAAAGATGGATTAACAGATACGGTAAGGATGAAACAGAGAAGCTGTTAATTTCGAATAATAATAAACCTATACTAACAATTCGTGTTAATGGATTAGTTTCCAATTATGAAGAAATGAATTCTTTACTAAACAGTGTAGATCTGAAATTTACAAATGGAAAATTTTTGCCTGAATTTATTCGTCTTAATGTTCTTTCAAATATTACCGATTGGGAATATTTTCATAAAGGTTACTTTACTGTTCAAGATGAAAGCACCGGACTACCGATTAAATTATTAGATGTAAAACCTGGAATGAGAGTATTGGATTTATGTGCCGCTCCTGGAGGAAAAACGGCCTTCATTGCTGATGTAATGCAAAACTCCGGAGAAATAATTGCTTTAGACAGATTTGAAAGCAGACTGAAAATATTACAGAAAAATTTGGATAGACTGAAAGTAACCAATGTAAAAACAATTACTATTGATGCTAATGAATACGAAGATGAGCAAGGATTTGATAGAGTTTTAGTTGATGCACCTTGTTCCGGATTGGGAACCTTAACCAAAAAACCAGATCTAAAGTGGAAAAGGGACTTGGGAGATATCAGAAAAATTGTTAATATTCAATACGAGTTACTGAAGAAGGGCGCATCATTATTAAGGAACGGCGGTTGCATAGTGTATAGCACATGTACTATTGAACCAGAAGAGAATTTTGAAATTATAAAAAAATTCTTATTAGATTTTCCCAACTTTAAGTTGATTAATCCAGGTAATGCGCTTTCAGCAGAGCTTATAGATGAAAATGGCTGCATTAGAACTATAACTCACTTACATGGACTTGATGGTTCGTTTGCAGCAAAATTAGAAAAGAGTTATTAAGAATTAAGTTAACTCAATGGCAACAGAGGCTCTAAAAAAATTTGCTGATGAATTAAAAACTGCCCGCGAAGTTAAAGAAATATCTCTATCTCAAGTATCGGCAAAAACCAAGATCGATCTTAAATTTCTTCAAGCAATTGAAGATGCAAACTTTGATGTTCTTCCCGAAATTTACATACGTGCTTTCATAAGGGAATTTGCTCAAACTATTGATCTCAATTCTAAAGAAGTATTACAAAAATTTGATATTGCAAGATTGGGTAAACCTGAAGAAAAACCACAGCCGCAATTGGAAACTGCAAGTAAAGAGGATTCAGTTAATTTACAAGGGATACCAGAGGCAAAAGAATTTGATTCAACTGAAGTACTTCAGCCATCAATTTTAGAGGCGGGAAAAGCGGCCAAGAGTTTGAGGCTAAATTATATTATTGGCGGATCAATATTATTTGTAGCACTGATTGTTGTTTACTTTGCGTTCATTAGAAATTCATCTCCAGAAATAATTCAAGAAAAATTGGATCAGGAAACTAGTACAGAAAACACTCAACGATTTGAAATTGATAAATCGTCACAATCTCAAACTTCCGGACTTGTTGATCAATCGGCACTTGTACCTGATAGTCTGCATTTATCAGTGTTTGCAGTTGCACGTGTTTGGATTAAAGTTACGACGGATGGCAAAACCGTTCATCAAAATATAGTTCAAGCAAATACAAGGCTGAATTATGCTGCCACTAAAAATTTCAGCGTAAGTGTTGGTAATGCCGGTCTAGTACAAATATTTTTTAATAACAAACAAATTGAAAATGTCGGCAAGTTGGGTGAAATAAGAAATCTTTTTATTACTCATGATAATATCCGCTATTTTACAATAGCTCCTCAATCAAAGAATGAAAAAAAATCCTCAACAAAGAATTGAAGAACTTCGCGAGCTTATTAGAGAACATGATTACAACTACCATGTTCTTGCTCAACCATCAATTGCCGATTTTGAATATGATCAACTCATAAATGAATTGGTCCAACTCGAAAAGGATCATCCCCAATTAATTTCACTAGATTCTCCTACACAGCGTGTCGGATCCGATCTAACAAAAGAATTTAAACCAGTTCAGCATATAATTCCAATGTTGAGTTTATCTAACACTTACAGCGAAGAAGAATTATATGATTTTGACAGAAGGGTGCGCGAAGGATTGCCTAAAAGCGAAACACCCGAGTATGTATGTGAACTGAAAATAGACGGTCTTTCAGTTAGTTTACGTTACATAAATGGTAGACTAAATGTTGCAGCGACCCGAGGCGATGGTACGGTTGGAGAAGAGGTTACTAATAATGTTAAAACAATTCGTGCCGTACCTTTAATAATCAAAAAGCCGACATCAGTAAAAATGAAACTAACAGAGTTTGAAGTTCGCGGTGAAGTTTATATGGAGATGGAAGCGTTCAATAGATTGAATGATGAACGCGAGTTGAACGGTGAAAAAACATTTGCTAATCCTCGTAATTCATCAGCCGGCACATTGAAATTACAAGACCCCCAGACCGTAGCGAAACGTCCTCTTCAAATATTTCTATATTATTTTTATTCAGAGAATGAAGAATTAAAATCTCAGTACGAAAATTTAAAACTTCTTAGTGAACTTGGTTTTAGAGTAAATAAAAATTTCAAATTGTGTAAGGATTTATCAGAAGTTTTAACTTTTTGTAAGGATTGGGAAAATAGAAGATCGGAATTACCTTATGAAATAGACGGCGTAGTAATAAAAGTAAATTCATTACAACATCAAAAGATACTTGGCAGCATAGCAAAATCTCCAAGATGGGCTGTTGCATTTAAGTTCAAAGCAAAACAAGCAGATACAAAATTAAATAAAATCACTTGGCAAGTCGGAAGAACTGGAACCTTAACACCAGTTGCCGAATTAGAATCTGTCTTACTTGCCGGCTCAACAATAAGCCGTGCAACGCTTCATAATATTGATGAAATAAAACGTAAAGATATTCGTGAAGGTGATTGGGTTGTAATAGAAAAAGGCGGAGATGTAATTCCGAAGGTTGTATCTGTTGATCTTTCTAAGCGATCAAAAAATTCTGTTGAAGTAAAAATTCCATTAAAATGCCCGGTATGCGGGTCTAAATTATTTAAGCCGGAAGAAGAAGTTGCTGTTTATTGTGAAAACAATTTATGTCCTGCTCAAGTAAAAGGAAAGATTGAACATTTCGCAGCACGTGGAGCAATGGATATCGAAGGATTAGGCGAAGCATTGATAAATTTATTTGTGGATTTAGGTTACTTAAAAGATTACTCGGATATTTATCTACTTAAAGAAAAAAGAAAAGAATTAATTAGTATCGATAGATTAGGTGAAAAGAGTATTGATAATCTTTTGAATGCAATTGAAACAAGTAAACAAAAACCATTTGAAAAAGTTTTATTTGCACTTGGAATTAGATATGTCGGTTCTGGTGCTGCAAATAAAATAGCAGATCATTTTCTTTCGATCGAAAAATTAATGAATGCAACGAAAGATGAAATTGAAGCAATTCATGAAATTGGACCAAGCATAAGTGAAAGCGTAATCAGATTTTTTAGCAATCCTCAAAATCGGAAAATAATTGAAAAGTTAAAAAAATCTGGATTAATTCTTGCTTCAAGGGGGAAGTTAAAAAAATCTGATCGATTGGAAGGTAAATCATTTGTATTAACCGGAACACTGTCTACTATGTCTAGAGAAGAAGCCAAAGAAAAAATACAAAATCATGGCGGTTCTGTTGTATCTTCAGTAAGTAAAAATACTAATTATGTTATAGTTGGCGGAAGCGCAGGTTCTAAGTTGGATAAAGCACAAAAACTCGGGATCGAAATACTCTCTGAAGAACAATTTTTAAAATTGATTGAAGAATGAAAAATGTTTGAAGGAATTAAGCGGAAGATTGGTCATTTTGTTGTAAAAAGAAAATATTTGCACAAAAATATCGAACAACTTGCTTATAACAACGTCATAAGTAATGCAAAGGATTTCTTTTTTATAATGCCGAGTTTTGATAAAGATTTTTATCATACTCTTGAAATATTAAAATATTATCAAAACCAGAAAAAAGTGATAACATTGTTTTTACCTGAACACAAATACAATTTGATTCCCGACAAAGAGAAATTCAAATTTATTTCCTTTCTTCCGCACCAGGCTTCAAGGTTTTATTTACCTGAAAAAAATCTTGTTGCAAGACTAAAAACAAAAAAATTCGATGTAGTTATTGATTTAAACCGTTCTGAAAATATTTTTTTCAGTGCGATTGCTAATATTGTAAAATCAAAAATCCGTATCAGTTTTGTAAAAGAGCTGTCTGAAAGTTATTACAACCTTCAAATAGTTGGTAAACAAGGTGATTCTGAAATCTCATATAAAAATTTTTTAAATTACCTACAAATGTTCTAATTAAAAACGTTGGGATTATTTAACCGAATTTGTAGATTAGAGGTATAAAATTATAATTTATAGTAGCGAAAGATGAGCGAGAATTTCAATTACGAATTAAAAAAAATAGGCGATAGCGCAATTTTTAAGTTAAATGAAAAGCGTTTTGATGCTTCCATCGCCGGATTTGTAAAAGGTGAATTTACCATACTTCTTCATACTGAAGATGTAAAAAAACTTATTATTGATCTTTCCGAAGTTGATTATTGCGACAGTTCGGGATTAAGTGCTATCCTACTGGCTTTTAGAATTCTCCAATCAAATGAAGGTCATATTCGCATTGCTTCTCCGACAAAGAATGTTAAGACTCTTATTGAAATTTCTCAGCTTGATAGAGTCCTTCATGTTTGTAATACTGTAAACGAAGCATTAAAAGAATTAGAGAATTTATAGAGGATTGCAACTACTTTAATCAATTCTAATAAACACCCTCAACAAAACGTGGTGAAAATTATTATTAGAAATCATCACAAGAATTTGACCTCAATTATCTATGAAATCATTATTTTTACATAATCTGAATTGTAATTGATGATTGGTATAATGATAAATCACTCTTTGATACAAACGCTCTGAAGATTGCTGTTGCAAATGCTACTCTTGAATTAAAAAAACGGTAGATATTATAACTAAGAGATTGAACAATGAAGATGGAGTTGCAGGATTTTTAAAAATGCTTCTTCATTCAAAAAAATAATATGATGAATTCAAAAATGGTTGAAAAAATAAGATCTAGTTTACGCGTTAAGTTGGTGATCATTCTTATTACAGCTTTATTAATAGTATTAATGTTTCCAAGGGGTGAATCAATTGAATCTGAAGTTACGGTTGGCTCCGTTTGGGTTCATGAGGACATTATTTCCTCAATAACTTTCGAAATCTTAAAAGATCCTAAGACGTATGAACGAGAAAAAATTCAAGTTGCCAGGGCAATACTTCCTATCTTTCTCCGAGATATCAGTTTAGAAAAATTGTATTTGGATTCGCTGAAAGATTCAAATTTATTTCTTACCAAAGTGTTATCTAAAAACAATAATGCTCAAAACTCAACTAAATTACTTAGCGATGGATCTTATTCTACTCTTTATAAATTTACACATAAACAAAAACCATTTACCGGATCAAGAATTTCCTCGATCACACAAGTTTTTAGTAATGCTTCTCAAATATTAAATAAGATTTATCAACGCGGATTGCTTAGTGTTAGCTATAAAGACATTCCAAGAGACAGCATTGCATTAAGAGACGGCAAGTTTGAAAACGCTTTTTCCAAGACAAATTATCTGGATCGTAATTCTGTAAACAATTTTATTCAATTCTATCTAAATGGAAACGTAGGCAGTGATACGGAATTAAATGTTGCTATTGAGGAATACATAGCTAATTTTATTAAACCGAACTTGGTTTTTAGCAGGCAATTAACAGATGCGGCTGTTCAAAATGCAAAAGATAAAATTCCGCCCAATGTCGGTATAGTCAATGAAAATGAACGCATTGTTGCAAAACATGACCGCATAACGCCCGATGTAAAATTAAAAATAGGTTCATATAAAATTGCAAAAGGGCTGGGAACCGGATACTGGGAACGCTTCTCTCAAAATTTCGGGAAGTTTTTACATATTCTAATTATACTATTACCGTTCATTATTTATATAGTTCTTTTCAGAAAAAGAATTTACGGTGATAACCTTAAAATAGTTCTCATCGCCTGCATTATTCTATTCATAAGTTTTTTAACTTTTCTTATTTATCAACTTGATGTTCCTTCACCTGTAGAATTTCTCGTACTTGTTCCCGTTGCATCAATGCTGTTAACAATTATTTTCGATTCACGTGTAGGATTTTATGGAACTGTAATTATTTCTCTAATAGTAGGAGGTCTACGCGGCAACGACTATGCATTTGCTCTAACCAATATCATTGCTGGCGGACTTGCTGCTTTTACTGTACGTGATATTAAGAATCGTACCCAAATTTTTCGTTCATTTCTTTATATCTTTATCGGTTATGCATTAAGTATTATTGCCTTCGGCTTTGAAAGATTTGATTCTTTTAATCAACTCCTATCTTCTTTTGCTTTTGCTATTTCTAATGCTTTGATAAGTCCGGTTTTAACTTATGGACTTATAATTTTTGTCGAAAGGATTTTTAAGATCACTACAGATTTAACCTTGCTGGAGTTAACGGATTTCAACCAACCGCTGTTAAGAGAATTAGCAAAGAGTGCGCCCGGAACTTTTAATCATTCGATTACTATTGGAACACTTGTTGAAACTACTGCAGAAGCAATTGGAGCCAATTCTACACTTGCACGTGTTGGTGCATATTATCATGATATAGGCAAAACGGTTGATCCGGAAAGTTTTGTTGAAAATCAGATTAATTCTAAAAATATTCACGAGCAATTATCTCCGGAAAGAAGTGTTAAGCTTATTTTAGATCATGTTAAAAAGGGAATCGAGTTAGGTCAAAATTATTCGCTTCCAAAAGAGGTAATAGATTTTATCCCGATGCATCACGGTACAATGATAATATCTTATTTCTATGAAAAAGCAAAAGAGTTGTATGGAGAAGCTAAGGTTGATTTAAATGATTATCGCTATCCGGGACCAAAGCCGAACACAAAAGAAACGGCAGTCGTTATGCTGGCTGATGCGTGTGAATCAACTGTACGTTCTTTAAACGATGCTGATTCGCAGAAAATTGAAAATGTTATTAACAATTTGATCAACAGTAGAATAGATGACGGACAGCTTGATGAAGCCCCGCTTACGTTTAAGGATATCAAACAAATTAAAGAATCGTTTTTAAGTATTCTCGTTGGTCATCAGCACAAGAGAATTAGATATCCAAAGCAAGAGGAATTGGAAAACACTAAGAGTGAAGAATAAATGCGATGGAGGAATTTCTAAAAGAATATCTAACCATTCTTCGTTACGAAAAAAATCTTTCCGAGAATACTACTAAATCATATAAAAACGATCTTCAAAAATTTTTAACATTCCTCTCTGAAACCAAAGTAAAAGATTTTAGTGAAGTTACATCAAACATAATTGCAAAATTCTTTGAGCGTCAGCGGAAGTCTGGTATAGACAGCGCAACATCAGCTCGTTATATGTCCTCCATTAAAGGTTTTTTTAGATTCTTAGAAAACAACAGTTACATCGAAAAAAATCCAACAGAAAAACTCTCTCGAGTTAAAAAAGCTCGTAAGCTGCCATCTGTATTAACTCTACCGGAAGTAGAGATGATCCTTAATGCGCCCCAGACAGGTGATACAACAGGTTTGCGTGATAAAGCAATTCTCGAAACATTTTATTCTTCAGGACTGCGTGTATCTGAACTTATCAATCTAAAAATAAACGATCTTTTTTTTGATGATGAAGTAATAAGAGTATTAGGTAAAGGTTCAAAAGAAAGAATCGTTCCGATAGGCAGCAGCGCAATCAATTGGGTAAAAGAATATCTGACTCGTTCCAGACCGTACTTAGAAAAAAAAACTAAGAGCCAGAACTTTGTGTTTCTTAATAAACGCGGAACAAAACTTTCTCGAATGTGGATTTGGAAAATTTTTGATCATTATGCAAAAGAAGCAGGCATAAGTAAAAATATTCATCCTCATATTTTTCGGCATTCTTTTGCGACACATCTTTTAGAAGGAGGAGCCGATCTTAGAGCTGTTCAAGAAATGTTAGGGCATGCAGATATTTCTACTACTCAAATCTATACACATGTTGACCGGAATTATATAAAACAAGAACACAAAGACCATCATCCGCGCGGTTAATATTGAATCCGTATTTCTTATCTTTATATCATGAACCGTAATCGTTATAAAATATTGATCTCATTTATTTTTATGTTTCTTATCTTGAGTAAATGCACCAAATCTGACCATGATATTGACCTAAACACTAAAATTAAATATTCAATCTTGCTTGGTGAATTCAAAACTCAAGAAGAAGCCGTTAAGATAAAACCCATTCTGGAAAGCAAATTAAATTCATCATTAAGAATTGAGAAAACTGTTAAAAATAAATTCCAACTATTATTCGGCGATTTTGTCTCTTCGTTTGAAGCCGGTGAAACTGCTTTTGATATTTATTCTAATTCATTAATTCAAGATTATAAAATAGTACAAAATGGAAAACCGGTGGATGATGTTTTTACAAATGTATTATTTGTTGCAAAGTACATAGGAAGACCATCGGTTTATAGTTACAATTTATTAACAAAACAAAGTTCAATTGAGTGGAGTAAATGGGAAAGGAAAGTAATTTCATTAAATAATTCGATTGATAATCAAAGCGCATTCATTACAACCGTGCTTGGTTACGAAAAACAAAGCGGGTTCACGTATATTCATGAAGCAAAAATTTATTTTTTGAATAGGACCATTGATCAAGCAGATGAACTTGCAGAACTGGGAGATGGAGTTCAGCTTTATACATATTGGGAATCAAGCGATACGTTTAAGGTTAATTTTTCTATGTTAGATTCTATTAATACTAAAATTGTAATACAAAATATTTATCAATTTGATATAAATGGTAAACTGGGTTCGATTCAAAAAAGGAAATTTGATATACTCAAACATGGATTTCCTTCCGTCCCAAGACGAAACCCGGTTGAATTATCACCGAGCAAGGAATTCCAATTTAGAAATGTTCGATCAGATGGCGAATCTAATATTTACTTAAAGAATCTAAAACAGCATTCCGAAGAATTAGTAGTTACAACAAAAAGAAATATTAATGATGCACGATGGTCTGAAAATGGGAACTACCTTTTCTTAATTACTGATAATCTGACTGTTGATTCTAAGGGTGTTAAAGCGGAAAAAACCGGGGAATTAATCATAATAGATGCTTTTAAGATGAAAATTGTTAAAATTTTTTCCGGATTTCGTTTCGAAAATGCATTAGTTCATGGAAAGTTATTATTTTTTGATGAGCGCTTAAAAGATATAGCCCAAATTGCAGTTTATGATTATACTCGAGATAAATTATTGAATACAATTTCAATATACGGCGGATGCGGTATAAATAATCTTCCAATGTGAGAATTAGATGACTACCTACAAAAGAGTTCTTTCTTATGTTAAACCTTACCGGAAACATTTATCTGCGTCGGTGTTTTTTTCGATTCTATATGCTCTTCTCAATACAGTCTCCGTTTATATGTTGAGCCCTTTACTCAGTACACTTTTTCAAGAGAAGGGTGCTTTACAGTTACAGTCTAAAACAATCACCCACACAACAGTAGATAATCCCGTAGGGAATTGGTTATCAAAAATTGGAACCGAAATTACCGACTCGTTCAAAAATTATGTTTTTAGCGGGACAGAAAGAGAAATTCTCCTTAAAATTTGTTTTTTAATTTTGCTCGCATTCTTTCTAAAAAATATTTTCGGATACTTACAAGCATACTTCCTTGCTTATGTTGAACAGGGAATGATCCGTGATTTACGGAATCAATCTTATATACACTTGCATAAATTGCCGATGAGTTATTTCAAAAATGAAAAGACGGGTAACTTAATTTCCAGAATAACTAATGATGTTAACGTAGTTCAGTCTAGCGTTTCTGCAGTTTTTCTAAATATGATTCGCGAACCTCTTACAATTTTATTTTTTGTCGGATTGGCAATGTCAATAAGCTGGCGGTTAACACTTTTTTCACTTCTGGTTTTGCCTCCTACTATTGGAATAATTAGTTGGATCGGTCTAATTCTTAGAAAGCAAAGCGGACTGCTTCAAGAAAAGATGGGGAATATAACTACATTATTACATGAGACTATTACAGGTGTAAAAATTGTAAAAGCGTTTGGAATGGAAGATTACGAGAATGAAAAATTTAAAACTCAAACACAAAATTATTTCAAATTAGTACTGAAAATGGCACGTGTTAGAAATACTGCATCGCCCGTAACCGAATTTTTAAGTGTTGTACTTGGTGTAGCAATGATTTATTACGGTGGCGAACTTGTCCTTGTTAATAAAACTCTTAACGCAAGCGAGTTTATTGTATTTCTACTTGCCATTTTTCAAATGATGCCTCCGATAAAAGAATTAAGCAGCGTTAATAATAGAATTCAAGAATCCAGCGCAGCTGCAGAAAGAGTTTTTGAAATCCTTGATACGGAACCAAGAATAAAAAATATCGAATCCCCTGTATCTGTTACTAAATTTAAAGATATGATCGAATTCCTAAATGTATCATTCCATTATGATGATTCTGAAGAACTGGTTCTGGATAAGGTTAATCTACAAGTTAAAAAGGGAAAGGTATTAGCAATTGTAGGCAGCAGTGGTGCAGGTAAAACAACTCTTGCAGATTTATTACCCAGGTTCTTTGATCCAGCAGATGGTAGAATTTTGTTAGATGGAATTGACATTCGTACTATACGAATTGAAGATCTGCGTAAGCTTATGGGAATTGTTACACAAGAAACCGTCCTCTTCAATGAATCCGCCCGCAATAATATAGCTTATGGATTAGATGATTGCTCTGAAGAAAGATTAATAGCTGCAGCAAAAGCTGCTAATGCGCACAATTTTATTCTAGAACTACCGAATGGTTATAATACTATCATTGGCGAGAAGGGAACAAAGCTTTCCGGAGGTCAGCGTCAACGAATCTCAATTGCCCGTGCATTA
>Ga0163199_1000499_pt1 | contig 24843 bp, 21 predicted proteins | sample PL_2010_150m_FD_113537 | JGI IMG/M metagenome (GOLD analysis project Ga0163199, IMG submission 113537) | Freshwater microbial communities from Powell Lake, British Columbia, Canada to study Microbial Dark Matter (Phase II) - PL_2010_150m | ecosystem: Environmental > Aquatic > Freshwater > Lake ...
ACGCTATTGGGAGGGGGGGCGAGGACCGTCGGATCATAGGCCATGTTCGCCGCCAACCCGGAACTGGTCGGGTCGCTGACGCTGATCTTCATACTGTTGGCCGCGCCGGAATTCTTGGAGGTCAGCATCAGACGATTCGAAGTGCCGTCATTGATGATGCTCGCGCTCACATTGATGTTCGCGGCATTGATGGCGTCCCGCACACCGGCGAGCGAATTGTGCGCCGAGTCTATGGTCACCGTTTGCGCCCCGCTATTCGGGTTGGGCGTGTACGTGTTGCCGACGCTGTCGTAGGTGCCGGCATAAAACGTCAACGTGCCGATTCCCACCGGATCGGTCACGTTCGTCGCCTGGAAAGTGGTTTTTAAGGTATTCGCTTGCGCCAGTTGCGTGACCTCGACCGTATGCGACGATGGCGTCGCCGTGCCGAACGCCTTGGCCGAAAGTATCGTGCTGTCCCCCGCCGTCGCGGTCAACGCAGTATATTTAGAAGGGGAATTTAGCGCAGAGACTGTACCCTGAAACGAGGAGAGCGCGCTTTTTATGTTGCCGTATGCCGAAAGCTTGGCTTGATAGCTTGCTTCCTTCGTATCGAGAACCGTCAGGGGTTGCCGCTCCACCGTCATCAACTGGCTGACGATGCTGTTGACATCTAAACCGGAACCGATCCCTGGTGATGAGAGTGCCATGATAACCTCCTGGCGTCAAAGCCCGAACCACCTGCTCAGGCTTTATCCTTGACTAGCAAGCCCTGCAATTTATCCAGCGCCTTGGCAATCGCCAGAACCTCTGGGGTAGGTATCTGCCGGATTACATCCTTTGTGGCCATATCTACCACTTTAACCACATTCTTCTTGGTATCCTCGTCCACCGAGAATTGCAGGCCGCTATTCATTGTTTGAATAGTCGAGTTGATTTTCTCTACCGATTGCTTCACCTCTTCGGCACTTGGCGCCGCCACCGCCTGCTGAACGGCGTGAGCCGGTACGGCTGCAACGGCTGCAACCACCTCTCCGGCAGGCTGCGGTTTCACATCAGGCGTAGATACCTTGACGGCGGGTTGGTATCCCGACGCCCCGGAATTTGATATTTGCTGAACTTCCATGATTTGTTCCTCCTAGGAATTCCCGACCGGACTAAACCGGTCGGGAAACTTTATGCCAAGCTTACTTCAACAGCGACAATACCGAGTTGGGCAGTGCGTTGGCCTGTGCCAGCATCGCCACACCCGCTTGTTGCAGAATCTGCGAGCGTGTCATATTGGCGGTTTCCGCCGCGAAGTCCGTGTCGCGGATGCGGCTGCGAGCAGCGGAGAGGTTTTCCGACGCAGTCTGCAAGTTGGCGATAGTATTGTCAAAGCGGCTTTGCAAGGCACCGAACACCGCGCGTTGTGAGTTCAACGTATCCAAAGCGGCATCCACGATACGAATGGCCTTTGTGGAACCGGTCGTGGTCGTGATATCCAGAGTCGCCACCGTTTGCAGCGAGGAGGAGGCCACCCCGCCCGACGTGTTGTACCCGGAAACCGTACTGCCCGAAACCGTATAAGACCTGGAAGAATCGAGAGTAACTGCACCACCGATGGCGATACCGCCAGAAAAGGAAGCTGCCGCAGCGGAATAACCCGCATTAATCGCACCCGATACTGTGACACCGCCGCGCATACCGCTCGCACCAGTGTTGCCCAACATAATCGTCGAACCGTCATCCGCAGTCAGGTCAACCCCGTTACCCGTCGCGCTCAGCTTGGCGGTCACACCGGTTTGCGAGCTGACGTTATTGAACGCCGAGATCGCGTCAGCCAAACCGGTTGCACTATTCGCCGTGACGTTAAACGAGATGCTCGCCCCGGAAACCGATGTGGCGTTGGTCCCCCCCCAAACCTGCATGGCGTAACCGCTGGTGGCGCCGGCGCCTTGGAAGGTAATATCCGCTTCAGTACGCGCCGTCGCCTTGATGCCGGTTTGGCTCTGGGCGTTAATCGACGCCGCAATCGTTTTGGCACTGTCCGCCGTCGTAATCGTAACTGCGCCGCTGCCGAGTGAACTGCTGTAATTCACGGTTCCCGCCCCAAACACCAAACCACCGCTAGTCCCGACGGCACCCGTTGTCACTTGCACTTGATTGTAGGTGCTCGCCACACCCACACCGCTCGACTGAACTTGATTAGTGCCGTAACTGGTGGTGCGGAAACTGGCTGTCGCCGTAGAGATCGTCTGGTTGGCGTTCGCGCCAACCTGGAAGGTGGCGGACCCCATGGTGCCATCCAACAAATTCAAGCCGTTGAATTGAGTGGTCTGAGCGAAACGATCCAATTCCTGAACCAGCTGCCCCATTTCACCATTCAGCGACTGGCGGTCATTCGCGGTATTCGACGCATTGTTCGACTGCACCGCCAGTTCGCGAATACGCTGCAACATGTCGCCCATTTGCGCCAGCGCGCCTTCACCGGTTTGCGCCAGCGACACGCCGTCGTTTGCATTGCGGCGCGCCTGGTCCAGACCGCGAATCTGCGCGGTCATCCGTTCGCTGATCGCCAAGCCGGCGGCGTCGTCCTTGGCGCTGTTGATGCGCAGACCGGAAGACAACCGTTGCAGAGAAGTCGCCAGACCCATCTGGGAAGTATTCAGATTGCGCTGGGCATTTAGCGACGCTACGTTGGTGTTAATTACTTGTGGCATGATCGTTCTCCTTCAACTAATGAAATCTTGTCAATGCGCAGGAACATTGCCCACGCCCGCATTCACTGCTCGACCGGGTGGATACTGACTTACCCTTGCATCATTTAACGGCAGAGGATAGCGAATCTTTAGAGACTAACTGTCAAGATGAGTTGACTTCCGCCCCCAACCATTACTCGGCAAATAATAACCTAAATCCGGCAACCGACCCTATCGCATTTTCACTACAACCGATCATTTTCGTTCTTGCGAATAGGGGTAATGTTCGGCATGATTCGAATGTCATCAAAAAACGCCCCTCACCGCATAATTATCTATGAACAACATTTCGCTAGAAAACGCCTCTTCCCTTTTCCACCAAGGCCAAATTGACGAAGCGAAGAAACAATGCGACACACTGCTTGAGCGCACTCCCGAAGACAGCCAAACATTGGCCTTGCTTGGGGAGATTTATGGAGCGCTTAACCAATGGATCGAATCTGAGAGGTCTTTTAAACAGGCTGCCGAGATCGAACCGGAATGCGCGGAGTTCCGCAACGGTATTGGTCTGGCCTGCCTGCGCCAACACAAATACAACCAAGCATCAATGGCCTTGCTGGGCGCCACCCAGCTAAAACCGGACTTCGCTTTGGCACACTTCAACTTGGCCGTTTCCTTATGGGAACAAGGCAACCCGCGCGATGCCCTCAGCGCGTTCCGCCGAGCGATCGCACTCCAGCACGATTTCCCCCAGGCTCATCTGTCGCTTGGCAAAGCACTGCTTGCCTTGGGCGAGTACGAAGAAGGCTGGCGCGAACTGGAATGGCGTCACCATCCGAAGCTCTCGCCGCCACGCCAGTTTGCACTTCCCCGCTGGGGCGGCATGTTAACTCCGGGCGGCACCTTGCTAATTTATGCCGAAGAGGACAGCGGCGATACCATCCTGGCATCCCGCTATCTCCCCTTTATCGCGGCAAAACAAGTGAATGTGGTTTTCCAATGCGAGCGGAAGCTGGTGCCGATCATGCAAAGCCTGGCTGACGTGGCCAGGGTGATCGACATGGATGCCCCCCTTCCCTACCACGAAGCCCAGTTGCCGCTACTGAGCCTGCCCGGACTATTCACCACCCGTGTGGACAGCATTCCGGGGAATGTTCCCTATATTTCCGCAGCGGAGCCGGGAATTGCCAAATGGCGCGAAAAACTTTCCCAGCATGAGGACAAAATCCGCATCGGTTTGTGCTGGTCGGATTTACAGAAATATTCGGGTGACGATGTGCGCTCGTTTCCCGTCGAGTTACTGGAGCAACTCGCCGACCTCCCCCATGTGATATTCGTCAGCCTGCAAAGCGACACCCCTGAAGAAGTGACCAGGTTGCAGGAAAAAATCCCCCTCCTCGACTTCGCTGCCGAGATTGAAGATTTCGCCGACATGGCGGCACTCATGACCAATCTGAACCTGATCGTATCCGCCGATGCGGCAACGCTGCACCTTGCCGGTGCGCTGGCGCTGAATACCTGGGGGTTGCTGCCCCATACGGCGGACTGGCAGTGGATCGGTGAAGGACACAGTTCCTTGTGGTACCCGAAGATGACGCTATTCAGACAGCGCACACCGGGTGATTGGGGAGAAGTCATGAACGACGTTAAATACCAACTGCTGGCGGCGATTCCGAACGATCTATAAGGTGCGACGGCTGAAAGGCACTTACCAGTCTTGAAAGACCAGCGGAAGCCGGTCTTCACTTATCGCCAAGCGTTTTTGCAGGTCATTCCGCACCCTGTTGCAAGTGTCTATCAGCATTGGCGTGTAGCTGGCTGCGAGGTTCAGGTCTTGGGCAAAGTCCGCAGCCTCGACGGCGTATTCATGCACCAAGCGATTGCGGAGTTTTCTCGCTTCAAGCCATTGAATGGTATCGGCTAGAACCCCCAGACGCTCCGCCCGGTTGAGGGTTTCTATCTGACTCCCCACAGGCTCGGCAAGCGAGGCGAGCCAAAGCGGTAGAAGTTTATCGGCAATGGTGTCTTGCATGCGCCCAAACCGGGAAACGAAGGATTCCAAGCGCTCGGCTTGTTCCTGATCGTGTTCCAGATTGACAACCCACGTGGTGGTTACCGGATGCGCGAATACTCTTCGGTAGCTGTAGATGAGGTGCTCCCCTTCCTTACGGACGATGTTCAGGATAGCCAAGGCACGATCCAGCGGTTGTAGCGTGGCGACGGTCTTCATAGGGGGATTCCGGTATGAAGCGCTTGGCTGCGAAAGCTGTCGATGACGCTGGCGGGGTCGATGACAAGGACATCAACGGGCTGATCGCCCAGCCTTTGCTGCAGCAGCGCAACACAGGTCAGCGCCTTGCGCTGCCGTTGCGGCTCTATGTAAGGAAGCTCAACAAGCAGATCAATGTCGCCGCCGCGCTTCGCATCATCGACGCGGGAGCCAAAGAGTTTGACGTGCGCTGTTTCGCCAAACACTTGGTGTGCGATTTCAATAATGATTTGGCGTTGTTCGGAGGATAATCTCATTGTGCCGACTCCTTTTTGAAAATGCCCCGCATCAAGGCAGCCAAGCCTTCAACCACACATCGAGATTGTCCTCCAACACCCATTCCTGCATCACCTTTTCGCGTAGCGCATCGCCCATCTTTGCCGCCGCATCGAGATCGGCGACATGCTCGCGGATGGCCGCCACCCACGCCTTGGTGTCATTCTTCACGCGCGTCACAGGGAAATCGCCTTGATAGGGGGTGTAATCGGTGCAAATCACCGGATAAGCGAGTGCGCCATATTCCAGCAATCGTAAATTACTCTTGCTATCGTTGAATGGATTGAGTTCCAACGGCGCAACAGCCAGATCGAGATTCAGGCTGGCCAATTTCGCCGGGTATTCATGAAACAGCACCCCGCCGTGGAATTCACGGACATAAGGGCGCATGTGCTCCGGGCACATACCAAAAAACACCCAATCCACTTCGTCAGTGGTCTCTTTCAATACCTCAAAAATCAATTCCAGATCACCGGTATGGCTGATTCCGCCCGCCCACCCGACCCTTGGCCGCTTGGATTGGCGGCGTAACGGCTTGAATCCCCCCCACAGATCGCGCCGAATGAAATTCGGCACCACCCGTATATCGTCCACCATGCCTTTGTATGCTTCGGCCAGCGGTTCGGTGGAGACCACGAACCGGTCGCACAATGCGACTGCACGACGAAGGATGTCGCCAACATCTTTGGGAACATGCGACCGATGCACACTCTTTTCCGGAACATGCGTAATCAGGTCGTCGATCTCGAACACTTTCAGCGCTTGACTATAACGCTTGTGCTGTTCGAGTGCATCGATCTGGAAATCCATGGTCTGTCGCTGCAGAATGATGGAATCAGGATTGAAACGTTCAACCTCGGCCGGCAATAGAATTTCGTATGTATTCAGTGCTTGCGCCTTGCAGTAGAAATCAAGATGGTTCGCCGGGCCAATAATGCGATATTGTCCGCAGCCGGAAGTATCGGCAAAGTAGGCCAATATTTTCGGCAATGGACGCCAAGGCAAAGGTTCCCAAGTAAGCAGCTTGATCTGACCGAGCCCGAACGGCGCGTCACGTGTGGTCAAATTAACGTTGTAAGCGGGGTCGCGGGCAAGTTGCGGCAACCATCGGCGGTAGATTGCATCGGAATCTGCTTTACGCACTTCTTCAACAGGGTTGGAAAGGAAGGCCTGTTCTGCCCCCCCCTCGTTCAATACATTGGCAAAGGGCGTATAAACCAACAGGCGCCCGGTGTCGCGCAAGCGCAAACAGAAATCCAACACCGCCCCCAACAGGGGATATTGGTCGCAGTCAAAACCATCCAAAGAAAAAAAGGTATCTTTACGCAGCAGAAGACAACCCGACGGCAAGGCGGAAAAATTCTGCACCAAGTGGGCGCGTCCAAAATATCCGGGGAAATCCAATCCGACTTGGTGAAATGCAGATGAATGCGTTCCATTGACCCCCAAAAATTGGCCGGTCTGCCTCACCATGCCATCCCCCCCCAGCAGGCGCGGCGACACCATGCCCACATCGGCACGGCGAGCATGGCACATCAACTCGTCCAGCCAATCGTTTTTCAGGATCGCGCTGTTAAAATCGAGAAATATCAGGTACTCGCCGCGAGCCTCTTGCGCCAGCAGATTATGGAGTTGCGACTGACTGGCCGCCGACGGGTGGCGATATATCTGGAGCCGCTCTTCACCAAGCGCATCAAGGCTGGCAAACCAGTCCTTTGCCTCCGCCTCCTGGCTACCGTTGTCCACAATGAGAATTTCATAATTGGGATATTGAGTGGAAGACAACAACGATTCCACGCAACGCTGCACCTTGGTAAGGTTATCGCGCACCGCGATGAGAATGGAAACAAGAGGATGATCAGTATACTGGTACGTCACTCGATGGCTACCGGGAAAACTGCCGGCAAACACTTCAGCATCCACGCCGATACGCTGCAAATGTTCGACCAAGGCGGTTCTGCCCGCCTCGAACAGCTCTAGAACCGGGCGCATGCAATGACCGCCGGTTTTGTGGCGGTGATAGAGCGCCTCCGCGACATGTCCGATGGCGCCCGCACCCACCTGTTCCAGTGCACGCAACACGAAATCGTACTCTTCCACGCCAATAAATCTGGAATCAAAACCGGATAACTCGGCAAAAAGCCCTTGCCGCACGGCGATAAGCCCACCGACATAGGGTTGGCTACGCAACAGATCCAGATTGAAATCGGGTTTGTAACAGGGTGTGTCGAAGCAACCAGCTTCATTCACACGATCCTCATCGCTGTAAATCAACTGCCAATCAGGATGGCTCGCCGCAGCTTCCGCCATAAACAGGAAAGTATGTGGCGCGAGTTGGTCGCCTGCATCCATGACGCACACCCAATCCGCATCGTCTTCCGCCAACACTTTGTTGGCTGCGACCAAGAGATCACCCGCGAAATACAACCACTCGAAGCGATCACTATCGGCAATGCCACCCGGAGCCGGACTGTTGGCAATCACGCTGACACGAACATTGTAGTAAAGCTGTTTTGACAGGGATTGCATACTTCCCTGTATCTCCGAAATGGTGCGCTCTGTGGCGAGAATAACCAAGTGGAACTTGGGATGTCTGCCCCATTCCGTCATGCGCTGCTCGTAGAGCTCAGCCTGTTGCTTGTTCAAACGGTGATACTCAAGCAAACCACTGTAAACATCGTTGGTCGGTTCGATCACGGGTTTGGACGATTCGTAATCCGCCACATCTTTTGCTACCGCGCCTGGTTCCGCAAGCACATAGATTTGAATGCTGCATAATTCCAATAACTCGCTGTAGGAAACGTTTTTCAAGACGATTTTTTCGGTTTCGATATTGGTCGGGCATCTATGCTGGTAGCGAGAGAATACGTCTCCCAGTTCAGTATCCATGCCGTAGACGAACTTCTCGATGTGATAACCAGTTTCATGGAAAAAACGGCGGATCTCCTTGAGCGTGAAAAACCGGATATGCGTAATATCCAGCAGCCCCATTTCCTCGTAGCGCCAATACCCCTTTGCCAAATTTTCCATGAGGGAAAGATTGCGGGCGTTGGGAATGCTGGCAACGATTTGCGCATCGGGAGAAAGCAATGGTTTCAGGCGCACCAATACGTCCCACGGGTTATAAATATGCTCCAGCACATCGGCCACGATGACGGTATCCAGCGTGCCTGGGAGAATTCCCTCTTTTTCAAGATCGAAATCCTCAAATTTACCGACCAGCACCCGATCCAAGTGCTGCGCCGCCCTTTGCGCCGCGACCGGGTTAAGTTCGATCCCCCACACGTTGGCGAAGGGGAACTGACTTTTGAGCGCCGCGCCGGTCATGCCTGCGGCACAACCGATGTCCAGCACGAGACGCGGCTGATGCGTGAGCATTCCGACCAGATCGTTGCGCGCTCCACCGTAGTAATCGAATGTTTGCCCATGTAACTCGTGGATAGCATCCTTCTTTTCAGTCACATCCAGACATTTTTTCCAGGTATATTCGCTCGCCACATCCCCAACGGATTTCGTCATCTCCTGCATCAAGTCGGCAACACGCCTAGCGGCACTACCATTAACGCCAATGTTGTAACGCGGGGCGTTCGCTTTCAGCGCTTTTTGCAATCCTGCGCGGTAAGCGGGGGTTCCCAGGACTTTCAAGATCGCCTGCGCCAGGTCGCAACCTTCCACCTCCACCACCCCGGATTCGGCATCAAAACTTGGGCCGAGACGCAAACCCACGCCCATCAGCAGGTTGATTGCCGGAGTGGCTGCCATCATGGCCTCCACAAGAATGTTCGAATCGACGCCGATCAGCACATCGGATGCGACCACCAACGATCCGGTATCTTGAATCGTATACACGTAATCGCCTTCGCCCAGCCCCAAGCCGGCGGCAACTTCGGCAACCCGTTTTTCACCCAGATTGAACCAGTCCTGTCTATCCTTGATCACAATGTTGGCCGACAAACCCAGTGATTTAGCTTCATTCACCGCAGCCAGGAAAAGCGAGAGCGATAGTCCAAACAACCGTTCATCCAGAGTCGCCGTCAGATTGGCAGCCCAGGTGGTGGCGAAAGTGACAATCGGCAGTTTGCTGTTCAGGTTGTACTTCTCAACCAATTCGCGGCGCAATTCCTGGCGATTGGCGGTAAGTTGCGGGTAATCATCCCATGCCGGATTGCCGGTAATACGGCAGCGGTTTGCGTCCACCCCGGCGTCCAGATAACTTTCCAGGCTACGCTCTCCGTAAACCGCAAGGACGTCGGCGTACAGTTGACGATGAACGGTATAAGGCCGGCTCAGCGCAACGCCATGCAGCAGGTGCAGGCTGGGAATGCCCTCACGCTTGCTCCACAAAACCATCGTCTTGGCTTTGGCAGTGACGTCTTCGATGACCACCGTCAAGTTGATCTGATAAAGCTGCTTCGCCTTCTCCAGCGCCTGCAAAATCCAGACTTCGTTAGGCACCTCGGCATGAACCTGGGTTTTAATGAGTTCGCCAAGCGCGGACTTTTCCCCGCCCAATTTGTTGGCCTGTGCGCCCCACTCTTCGCCAGCGAAATAATCATTGCACGTCACCAGCAGTTCATTGACTTTGTCATGAACCACCTGGCGGTCGCTGTCGTCCAGAAAGCTTTCCAGCACCGCCACTTGACCGCCCTGCCGCTCGACCAGAGCAATAAACTCCGGAGTGGCAAACTCCGCCAAGGCGATGACGGTAACCGGGCTGCGCCGCTGCGCGAGAAAAAGTTCGAGAACATTCCAATAGCGTTGCCACAATAGGCAAACAACCCCCGCTCGTTTCATGAACGCACCCCGCTGAATACTTTAAAATGTGCCATCAATAGCTTTTCCACCAAGAAATACTCCATCCCCGCAGCGATGGAAACGTCATGATGAGTGAATTTTTCCGCGAACTGTCCGGTGCCATGCCATGTATCGGCGATTTGCATGGCTTGTTCGTCAATCGAATCCTGGCGCTGCCAGTTCCTGAACAATTCCCCGACGTTCACCGGCAAGAAGGACATCAAATCCCATCCCGGTTTCTTTTTCTGTATGACGTTAAGCAGCGAATAGGCGAAAAGACGATTGCGTTCGCGCTCTAAATGGCTGGCCAAGCGCGCCTGAAAATCCGGGGACTTGAGGGGCAACAGGCGGCACAACGCCGTTTCGTCGAACTCACCGGCCAGCAGTTGGTTGCGTCGGGCGTTTTCCGCCAGCCAGTTTTGGTTGGCGGCAGGGTCTGCGGCATTCTCCAGCACCACCATAAAACGACACGTAGCGCGACTGGTGAGCCGAGAAACGATTTCTTCTTCCATGAACAGCGCGCAATCGAATAATGCCTGGTCGCCGCCGATCCAGGTCAACAAACGTTTCCACCAAAATTTGTCTTCGAGTTCGTTCCGCAGCCACTGATTGATGGCGCCTCCGCCCAGAAAGGCGCCCACCGGCACGATGTCAACCACGTGCATGTCGTGCTGGTCCGCCCACGCCACCAAATCCTCGACGCGCGCCATGGACATAAAGTTTCCGAACTCCTGCGGATTTTGCGCGATCTCGGCGAGTTTGCGCGCATATTCGGTTTTTCCGTGCACCGCTTCCTGATGGTCGAGGGAATGGATGTCGAACAATATCCGTCCGCCGGGACGCATCGTCCGCTGCCATTCCAGCAGCACTTCCTGCCAATGGGGAAAGTGCACCATCACATTGAGAGAGACCAGGAAATCGAAAGCGGCATCGGGAACCGGCAGATCGCGCACATCGCCGACTTTCAGCGTCATCGGCGCCCCCCCCGCCTGGCGTTGAGTTTCATCGAGCATCGCTTGGGAACTGTCGATACCGGTAACATTCATTCCTTTTTTTGCCAGCGGAATCGACCCCCGCCCGGTGCCGATGCCGACATCCAGAACATCCTGCCCCACCGCGAAGCGCGCGATCAAGTTCATTTCGATCTGGTTTTTGAGCATGTTGGTGCTGGTGTTTTCCACCATACGCTTGGCATACCAAGCCACCATCCCCGTATCCTTCCAGGCATCGGTCTTCCATTTAATCAGTTCACCGGTATCGGACATTTTATTTGGGCTCTCTCGTCATAAATTCGTCTTTCAACATACCAAACTCGACCACGTCGATGTAGCTCCCGGCCTTGAACGCCGCCTGGCGTCGCACCCCTTCGCGCTTCATTCCCAGCGCTCCCGCCAGCCCGATCATCGCAGCGTTACCCGCGAAGGTGCCGCAGGCGATCCGGTGCAGATTGAGTGCGTCGAAGCCGTGCGCGCAAATCAGGCGGGCGGCTTCGAGACCGTATCCCTTACCACGGCACTGCCGCTCCCCCAGCACGATGGAAAATTCGGCGCAACGATAAATGGGATGTATATGCTGCAAGGCCACGTTGCCGACATGCTTGTTACCGTCCCGCGTAACGACAGCCAAGATCAATTCGTCCCGCGTCTCGTGCGCATGGCGGATGTAGGCAAGCGCATTGTCGCGCGCGTAAGGAAAAACCCCGTGAGAATTGCCGGCACAGCTTTCCTGATCGTTGAACCATGAGGGATAAGCACCGTCGGCATCGGATTCCGCCAAGGCGCGCAGATACAAATTCTCCCCAATCAAAAGCGGCACGATTTCCGTCATCTCATACCCCCTGCAAAGCGCCACGACCGGCCATCACTTTTTCCATTGCAGCCACCATGTCGTCGAGATCGTGTTTCTGAATGTTCGCGTGGCACACGTTGGTAAAAATCAATTCCTCGTAGTGCATTTTCTCCGTCACCGGGCAAATGCCGCGCTGATAGCTCACCTGCCCCTTGTACCCCGGATAAGTAAAGGGAAAACCGTCATTGCCGAAAGCGATGCGGCGCTGGTAAAGCGGTTGTAAGTAAAGCGGCTCGACATAGCCAGGAAATATCGGAATGCCTTCCGCCTTCAGCGCGGCAACAAAACGCTCGCGCGAAACACCTGTCGCTTGTGCATCGTAGCGCATGGCGTAAATGTAGTAGCCGTGGCGCACCCCGTTCATTACCTTCGGCGGCGTTATAGCCGGTAGTCCGGCCAGCCTCTCCGTCAGGTAATCGGCGGCCTCGATCCGGGGCAGCACCAAACTTTCCAGCTTCTTGAGTTGTTCGTTGACAATCGCCGCCTCGATTTCCGTCATGCGGTAATTGAACCCGACCATGTTGACGATGTTTTCGACTCCCTTGCCCTTCACCACGGTTTCGGCATGATTACGGATCAACTGAAGGCGCTCGGCAAAGCTTTCATCGTCCGTCACCACCACGCCGCCCTCGCCGCAATGGATCGTTTTGTGATAATTCAAGCTGAACACGCCCATATGCGCGAGTGTGCCGGCATACTTGCCGTGATATTTCGCGCCCGGGGCCTGGGCCGCATCCTCGATCACCACAAGGTTATGTTCCCGAGCGATGGTCATGATTTCATCCATCGCGGCGGGGTGGCCGAACAGGTCCACCACCACGATAGCCTTGGTGTAAGGAGTAATGCGCTCACGGATGCTTTGCGGCGAAAGGCAGAAGGTATCGGGATCAATATCGGCAAATACCGGAATCGCGCCGTAAACCAGCGCCGCCGCCGCCGAGGCGCTCATGGTGTAAGGCGAGACGATCACCTCGTCGCCGGGGCCGACTCCGGCCGCACCGACCGCCGCATAAAGCCCGGAGGTCGCCGAATTGACACTGATGGCATGTTTCACGCCGAAGTATTGCTCCCAGTTCCTTTCCAGCTTCTGCACCTGCTCACCGCCAAAAAAATCCGGCGACCAGGTGCCGAGAAATTTCGACAGCACGGTGCTGTCCAACACCGCCATCACCGCGCGTTTTTCTTCTTCGCCGATCGTCACGTAGTCCGGGAAAGGCTTCTCCCGCACCGGTTTCCCGCCCAACAGCGCCAATTTTTCCATATTTATTATTCCACTCCCGCCATGCGATACGCCAAATCCGCCACCCGCCGCGCAGCCTTGCCATCCGGCACGAATTCCGCCAATTTTGCCCGGCAATCCGCGCGCGCGGCGGAATCAAAAAGCATCCTGTCCAGCACAGGAAGCATGTCTGCATCCCGATATACGGCGGGACAAACGCCCAAGCGTGACGCAGGCAACGAATCCGCTCGACGTAAACCGGGTTGCAGGCTGACGGTAAGCAAGCCCGAATAGCAGGATTCCATCAACAACACCGAATTCATCCCCGTCACCACATCGGCAGCCTTCGCCACGCCCAAGGCATCGCCATGAGCCGCCACCAGCACCCGTACCGAATTACCGCCGATACCGGCAAAAATTGCCCTGTTCTCGCGCGGGTGCGGCAAAACAAGCAATACAATTTCCCTTAAATATGCCTCGGATAGTTCATCCAGCGCCCGCAGCAGACCCGACAAAACGCTCTTCTCGTCATAACCGAGCCATTGCGAGTCTCCCCTGCTCAGCCCGTTAACTTCGGCCAAGGGCTGCGAAGCGAACAGCACCACAAGCTCGTCGTTAGCAATATTCAGGCCATCCCTTATCCGCTGCCTTTCCACGTCGTTCGCCAGGGTTTTTCCAAGCAGCGAATCGAAGGCCGGCTGACCGGTCACGGCCAGTCTTGTCGCATCGAACCCTTCGGCCAGCATTTCATCCCGCGCCCACTCGTCCATTACGGCAATCCTGTCGGGAAAACCAGCCGGCTTGCCTTCACCGACACTGAAACGGGCGCCATAATTGGACCAGTAATCCAGCAACGCCAAGGAAGGCAATTGACGGTTTCGCGCCGACGCAATAAAGCGTTTTTCAAGATCGACACCGTTAACCGAGGTGCCCGTCAACAACAACCGGGTTTCGGGAATGCGCAGTAGGGAGTCGATTTCCTCCTGCGGCACAGCTTCATCAAGCGCCTCAAACTGCATGCCGCGCTTTTGCCATACATCGCACGCCTGACGGTAAGCGAACGCATCGACTTTGACGCGGTTTTCCCGCATCATCAGTTCGAGCACCGGGGCAACCGCACTGGCGCCTCCGGGGTCCCCGCACACCGCGACAAGGCGCAACGTCATTCATGCTTCCTGATCGAAACGGCTTGGCCGGACATTGCGGATGCCCTGATCGCAAAGCCGACTTCCAGCGCGGCCACGCCATCCGCCGCGGAACAGCGCGGCTGCCCGCCGGATGTCAGGCACCCCACCAAATCCTGCACCGCATACAAAGTCACATCTTCAAGACGCCCCTCCTCCTTGCCGGCTTGCATCAGTGTTCTGTAACCGGAGTAGTAAGGGCTGTCCCCAGCCATCGAGATTTCAAACCAGTGACCGGAATCGACGATGCGCACCCGCCCCAGTGTGCCAACGATGTCCAATTCGAACAGGCTGTAAACCCGTGCATCTAGCGCGTGCAGGAAGCCCGCCGCGCCATTGCCGAAACGCAGGAACACGTCCAGCGTCGGGTCGTCATTGTTTTCCTTTTTTACATCTTGTGCCCAAACGGACTCAATTTCTCCGACAAGAAAACGTGCCAAATCGTACCAATGGGTACCGTTATGCAATGTTCCCTTGGTATAAAACCCGCTCACCGCCTGGATTTCGCCAAAGTGACCGGCTCTTATCCGATCACGTAAACAGGCATGTCCCAGCGAATAGCGGCGGCTGTAATTTACTGCGATCAGAACATTGCGTTCCCTGGCGCGGCGCTCGATCTCGCGCGCCGCATCCAGCTCCATCGCCAAAGGTTTTTCCGCGAGCACGGCGCGCACACTCGGTGTAGCGATGGCCTGGCAAATCAAATCGAAATGGGTGTGATCCGGCGTGCAGACGCTGACGATCTCCGGGCATTCCTCGCGCAGCATCCGCACCGGTTCGGTATAACTTGCCGAACCGCCCCAACGCCGCGCGCAAGTTTCCGCCTTTTCCCGATCCGTATCGCACACCGCCACCAATTCGGTATCCCCGCACGCCGCATAAGCGCCAGCGTGGGTGTAAACGCCCTGCAATCGCGGATCGTCGGCGAACTCACTGCCGATCTTCCCGCATCCGACAAGTGCCGCGCGATAAGCCATTCAGCCCACCAAATCCCAATTCAGCGGCGTTCCATAGGCAATATCGCTTTTGGCACATCGGCCCAGCACCGCTTCGAAATGTTTCGGCGCCAGGCCGAAACCGGGGCGAATGCGACGGATATTCTCCATAGTGAACAGTTCTCCCGCCTTGATATCCTTAACCGCATAAATCGAGCGACGATAGGCCAACGAGACTTTTTCATGCTCCGTCGGCCCATAACTGACTCGTCCCAGCGATTGCCAGGCCCGTTCGGTTTCCACTACCAACGCGCGCATTTCTTCCGGTTCCAGGGAAAATGCCGAATCCACCCCACCATCGGCGCGGCACAGGGTGAAATGCTTTTCGATCACCGTCGCCCCCAACGCCACCGCAGCCACCGCCACGCCCACACCCATCGTATGATCGGACAGCCCCGTCTCGCAACGGAAAAGTTCCCGCATGTGGGGAATGGTCGTGACATTGGAATTTTCCGGCGTGGACGGATAGGAACTGGTGCATTTGAGCAACACCAAATCCGTGCATCCTGCTTCGCGTATAGCGCGTACCGTCTCGTCCAGCTCCGCAACCGTGGCCATGCCGGTGGAAACAATCATCGGCTTGCCGGTCGCAGCTATTTTGCGGATAAGAGGAAGATCGGTGTTTTCAAATGAGGCCACCTTGTAACAAGGCACATCCAGCGATTCGAGAAAATCTACCGCCGATTCGTCAAAAGGGGTACTAAAACCGATCAGTCCTTTTTCCCGGCAGCGCTGGAAAATAGCCTCATGCCACTCCCACGGAGTATGCGCTTCCCCATAGAGTTTATAGAGGGATTTCCCTGCCCACAGACTGTTCTTGTCATTGATGACAAACCCTTCCTGCTGCGTATCCAGAGTCATGGTGTCGGCGGTATAGGTCTGGATTTTCAGGCCATGGGCGCCCGCGGCAGCCGCGGCATCCACAATTGCCAGCGCCCGCTCCAGGGACTGGTTGTGGTTGCCGGACATCTCGGCGATAACGAATGGGGAGGATTGCGCCCCAATCTCACGGTTTCCTATTTTAATCATCCTGAATTCCTCAGTTGGGCGGGATTTTGGCGCCACACAAACTCAAATCGTACACACGCCATGCTTCGGCGAATCCGGCCTTTTCGAAAGCGCGCGAGGAAGCCGGGTTATCCGGCTTGACCTTGGCGCGCAAGATTGCCACCCCCACCAGATTCCGCCGCGCCCATGTAGCGCCTTCCCGCAGCATTGCCGAGCCGTACCCTCGCCCTACCAGTTTGGGATCGAGGAAAATGGAGATTTCGGCAACATCGCCCTCCACGTCGAAGCGCAGCACCCCAACAGGCATTTCCCCGTCTTCCGCAATCAGCAAATTGCGGTCGGCACGTTCAAGAGTTCGGCAAAACCAGTCACGGTGTTCCTCCCAGGCAATCTCCCTGGTATCAAGGGATACACGGCGCACTGTTTCGTCGTTGCGCCATGGGAATACCTTGGCGGCATCGCCTTCCACGGCCCGCCGCAACTGGAGCGTCATGCCATCATCTCCGCCATCCGAGCCGCCACTCGCGATGTACCTTCGCCATCCACCAAGCCAAGCGCCTTCTCCGACATGGTATGGACACTCCAAGGTGAGGAAAGCAGTTTCCCGATAGCCTGAGACAAGCTATCCACACTAACATCCCGTGAAACGCCCAAGCCCACCGCCACTCCCAGCCTGTCCAACTGCCGCATATTCTCCAGCTGATTGTCGGCCACCGCTATCACCAACGCAGGCACTCCCAGCGCCAGCCGTTCCCATGAGGACACGCCGGCGGCGCCCAGCGCCAAGTCGGCCCGTGCCAGAAGGTACGCCATGTCCGGCACTTGGCAATAAAAGCGCATAGAGGGTAACGCCGCGCATAATTCGGCAACCTGGTCTTTCCTGGGATTGCTCTCGCCCACGATTACATCCACTTTTATATCAAGAAGATTCAAACGCCGCAGCGCTTCCACGGCTTTCGTCGTCTCGCCGGTCGGGTCGCTACCGCCGTAAAACACCACTATCCGCCGCACCTCTCCGGTACGCACCTTGACGTTCGCCCGCGCCTGGCTGAATTCGTCGCGCAGCAAGGCAAACTTCGGGCCTATCAGCACCTCGGCAGAAGCCGGCACCAGTTCGCTGTAGGTATTGCCATCGCGCAGGTTCTGATCCAGCAGCAAGTCGCAATCGTGACGTCGGTCGGCGACATCATCAATCACCATGATTTTCCCGCAGCAAGCGCGCAACAACGATTCCCAGTTTGCGTCCAGGCCATAATGATCGACCACCAGCCAATCCGTTCCCCCCGTTGCTTCCAGCATGTGCGCCGACTGTTTGGCATCCGCCGGATTATCGGTTGCATCGAGTATATCGACAGCGACACCCTTGGACTTGATAAAACCCACCATATCGCCCGGCAGACGACGGCACAAAAAAAACGTTTCGTGGCCTTTGTGCCGTAGCGCCTCGGCCAGCGCCAAGCAACGCATCACATGACCGCTGCCGATTCCACTCGACGCATCCGCACGAAAAACAACCTTCATGCGGCGATTTCGCCTTCTTCTCTCAAGACGTGATACATTAACTCGGCACGCCGCCAATCCTCAGGCGTGTCAATATCTTGCACCAGATGGCGCGGCAAAACGACCGGCACGGATTGCGGCGAGAATATAGGTATTTCCTCCACGAACGCCGCCGCCGTCCCCCAATAGAACTGCCCGGCGTCATGGTAGGCCTCTTCCAGGTCTTGCGAGCGCGTCAGGTAATGCTCGGGATTGAACATTTCGACGCACCCCTCGCTATTCAAACGTATCGCCCGCTGAATGGGGAAAGGAAAAGAGGTCACCGAAAAAGCGAACGATTTTCCCGCCGCCACCAGTTTTTCATAGCCCTCGCGCAGATATTTCGGCTGCACGAAAGGGGCCGTGGCATAGATACAGCATGCGTGATCGACTTTCCCCCAATGGTCGTTCACCCATTGCACGGAATGTTTGATCACCGCCACCGTGGAGGAGTAATCGCCCGACAGTTCATCGGGACGAATAAAAGGGAATTCGGCGCCGAAGGATAATGCCATTTCGCCGATCTCCTGATCGTCGGTGGACACGATAACGCGGTCGAACAGGCCGCAACGCTTCGCCGCCTCAATGGAATAAGCAATAATCGGCTTGCCCGCAAAGGGCTTGACGTTCTTGCGCGGAATGCGCTTGCTCCCGCCACGGGCGGGAATGATGGCGAGTTTCATTGCAAAACCTCTTTCAACGTATTGACCACCTGAGCCTGTTGCGCATCGGTCAGCCCGAAATACAACGGCAGGGAAATCGCTTCTTCATAGTAGCGCTCGGCTAGCGGAAAATCGCCGGCTTTAAACCCCTGTTCCCGATAATAGGGCTGGAGATGCACCGGAATGTAATGCACATTGACACCGATTCCGGCACGGCGCAACGCATCGAAAACCTGGCGGCGGGTGGAGCGGATTTGATCCAATTGCAGACGCACCGTATAAAGGTGCCAAGCGGAAGAGGCATCGGGATGCTGCCAAGGTAAATCGAGCGGCAAATTCGCCAACAACTCATTGTAACGCCCCGCCAGCAGGCGACGCCGCGAGACGAACTCGTCCAGGCGTTTCATCTGACTGGCCCCCAACGCCGCCTGAATATCCGTCATGCGGTAATTGAAGCCCAGCTCGATTTGCTGATAATACCAATCGCCTTCGCTTTCACCGGCCATCCGGCGCGGGTCGCGGGTAATCCCGTGACTGCGCAGCCGCAGCAATCTTTCGTACAATTCCGGCCGATTGGTCAGGATCATGCCGCCTTCGCCGGTGGTGACGATTTTCACCGGGTGGAAGCTGAACACCGTCATGGCGGAGTGGACGCAGGCACCGACTTTTTCCCCCTGATAATCGCCGCCGATAGCATGAGAGGCGTCTTCGATCAGCGTAATCCCATAACGTCCCGCCAGTTCCGCGATGGCCGCCATATCGCAAGATTGTCCGGCGAAATGAACCGGAACCAGCACCTTGGGCAAAGCATTTCGCTCCGCCGCTTTCTCCAGTTTTTCCGCGAGACACGCAGGGCCGAGGTTGTAGGTGCGCGAATCAATATCGACGAAATCCACTGCGGCGCCGCAATATCGACCGCAATTGGCCGATGCCACAAAGGTATTGGGAGATGTCCACAAGGTATCGCCCTCCCCCAAACCTGCCGCCAGACAGGCGATATGGAGTGCGCTGGTGGCGCTGTTGACGGCTACCGCAAACTTGCTGCCGCAATATTCGGCCACCGCCCGCTCGAAACGCTCAACCGCCGGCCCTTGGGTCAGCCAGTCGGATTGGAGCGTTTCCACCACCGCCTGAATATCTTCGGCGGAGATGGTTTGTCGGCCATAAGGAATCATTCGAGATGAGTGTTCATTTCCCGCAACTCGTCAACAGTCAGGAACTGGCTGTTATTACCTGAGTTGTATTCAAATTCTTGCGCTACCGGTTGGCTCTCTTCCCCTAGCGCATTTTTTCGGTAATCCGAGACGAAAGAAAATGTAATCGAGGGTCTGATGACAAAATGGTCGCCAAAATCGAGGGTCAAGTGCGAATCGTCGTGAGGGCACATAATTTCATGCAGTTTCTCACCAGGGCGAATGCCGATTATCTTGGTCGGCATATGCGGCGCCATCGCGGTGGCGAGGTCGGTAATCCGCACCGAGGGTATTTTAGGAACAAAAATTTCCCCTCCTTGCATACGAGCGAAATTATTGAACACGAAATCCACGCCTTCCTGGAGAGTAATCCAGAAACGCGTCATGCGCGGGTCGGTAATCGGCAACTCGGTCGCGCCACTGTCGATCAGCTTCTGGAAAAACGGCACCACCGAGCCTCGCGAACCGACCACGTTGCCGTAGCGCACCACGGCAAAGCGCGGTTTGAGTTGCCCCACGATATTGTTGGCGGCGACAAACAGCTTGTCCGACACCAATTTGGTCGCCCCATAGAGATTGATCGGGTTGGCCGCCTTATCGGTGGAAAGTGCAATCACCTTTTCCACGCTATTTTCGATCGCGGCGAAAATCACATTTTCCGCGCCGTGGATATTAGTCTTGATGCACTCGGTCGGGTTGTATTCGGCTGCCGGAACTTGTTTCAGCGCAGCAGCGTGGATCACGAAATCGATACCGCGCATGGCCTGCACCAAACGTTCCCGGTCGCGCACGTCGCCGAGGAAATAGCGCATCTGCGGCGCATTGAATTCCTGCTGCATCTCGAACTGTTTGAGTTCGTCGCGGGAAAATACCACCACCCGCTTGGGCCGGTAGCGCTGCAACAGCATTTTGATGAACATTTTGCCGAAGGAACCCGTCCCCCCGGTAATCAGCACCGATTTATCGTTAAACATTTTGCCTCCAAAATATGGATATAGCGCCGTTATTGGCCTATCCGGCGCGGGTTGTCATAGTTTTGCGGTTTCGCCTAATTTCTTCGCCACCCGGGAAATCACTCCCGCCCAATCACCCTGCTGTTGCTGGCGAAACAACTGCATCGTGGGATACCACGGCGTATCGTCGCGTTCCAACAGCCAGCGCCAGCAGCCGTCGAAACGGGACAGCAGCCACACCGACTTGCCCAAGGCCCCGGCGAGGTGCGCCACCGCGGTGTCCACGCTGATCACCAGATCCAGATTTCCCACCAACGCCGCGGTATCGGCGAAATCGCCCAACTCATTGGTGAAATCGGTCAAACGTCCCTCTCGAATCTCACGCTCTGCCTGGACGGACGCCTCGCCCTTCTGCAAACTGAACAGGCTCACGCCGGCGATCCCGAATAACGGTGAAAACTGGACAAAACTCATGCTCCTGCGCCGGTCGATGCGATGGGCGTCGAGGTCGCTCTTGCGCGGATCGCCAGCCCAAACCAGCCCGACTTTCAGCCCCGGGTATTTCCCCAGCCTTTCCCGCCAGCGCCCGGATAATTCCGTCTCTGCCTTTAGGTAGGGCATTTCCGCCGGGATGCTATCCAGCGTCACATTCAAGCGCTGCGGCAGGCTGAGCAATGGGCATTGGAAATCGAACGGGGGAAGCGCGTCCCCTTTCGCCACGACCTGCTCGATGCCTGCGGCCGAAGCTAGCAAACGTTTCAACGCGGGCTGGCATTCCAGGATCACCCGCCCCCCCCGTTGCGCCAGCAAGGGGGCAAGGCGAACGAATTGCAGCGTATCGCCCAAACCTTGTTCCGCATACAACAGTAGCGTTTTGCCCGCTAAATCTTCACCCAGCCACAGCGGCGCCGGAAGGTCGGGGTAAAGATGCTTGAGTTCCCCGCGCTTCAGACGCCACTCGTATTCGCGCCAACCCTGCTCGAAGTCGCCATTCATCAAATAGAGCAAGGCGATGTTCCAGTGGCCCTCCACATAGTCAGGATTAAGCCGCAACGCCTCCAGGTATTCGGCTTTAGCCTGGTCGGTACGCATTCGATCCAGTAAGACATTGCCCAAATTGGCATGAGCCGAGGCGTAATCGGCCCTGAGCCGAAGCGCCACACGCAGCGCCGCTTCCGCCTCTTCAAGCCGCCCCATATCCCGGAGCACCGCACCCAGGTTATTGTAGCTTTCCGCATAGTCCGGTTTGAGCGTGGCGGCATTATTTAGCAGCGCTTCCGCTTCTTCGAGTCGCCCCATGCCACGCATAACCACCGCCAGCGTATTCAGCGCTTCCGGGCTGTCGCCGCGCAGCTGCAACGCCGTCTTCAGGTGGCTTTGCGCCTCTTCAAGCCGGCCCTGCTCGCACAACAAACCGCCCAGATTGGTATAGGCATCAGCATATCCGGGATCGAAATGGATCGCCTGGCGCAATTCTGCCTCGGCCTCAGCCGACTTGCCGGTTAACTTCAGCAAATTGCCCAGATTGAAATGCCCCTCAGCCCCCAGGGGATTCAGGCGCACGGCGCGCCGGAAACATTCCTCCGCCTCGTCAAATGCCCCCCGCGCCTGCAACAAATCCGCCAGGCTACTCAATGCCCCCGCATCTTGCGGACGCAAGCCTAGCACCACCCGCAGCTCTGCTTCAGCCTCGCCGCCCTTACCCACCGCCGCCAATACCGTGGCCAGGTTAAAACGAATATCCGCAGCCCGTCCCTTCAAGGCTATCGCCTTGCGCAACATTTCTTCTGCGGCTGCATTGTCGCCACGCTGGAATGTAACCACCCCCAACAAATGCAGCGCATCGGCATGATAGGGATTGGCTTGGATGACTTGCCGGTATAATGTCTCGGCCTCGGCCAGGTTTCCACGCTGGTGGAAGCCGACAGCGGCAACATATTTTCCGGCAAGATCGTCACTCACTCCAGGCCAACCTTAGCCAATCCAGCCTGACAGTTTGTCAATTACCATCTATCGCCACCAGTTGTTCGAGGATCAAGCGCACCGCTTCCATCGCCGGACACAACACGGCATCCACGCTGCTGAACTGGATGCCGTGCAGGCTGGAACCGCGCCCGGCGGCATAATTCGCGATTACCGCGATGGTCGCGTAGCACAGGCCCAGTTCGCGCGCCAGCACCGCTTCAGGCATTCCGGTCATTCCCACCATGGTGGCGCCATCGCGTTCCAGCCGGTTGATTTCCGCACTCGTTTCCAAACGCGGCCCCTGTACGGCAGCGTAAACGCCGCCCTCGGCAAAGAGTACATTTGCCAGGCGCGCCGCCGCCATGGTGCGCTGGCGCATGGCCTCGCAATAGGGATCGGTAAAATCCACATGCGTCACGTCAGTCTCGCCGCCTTCATAGAACGTCGCCTTGCGCCCATAGGTGTAGTCGATGATCTGGTCGGGTACCACGATCATGCCGGGACGGTAGCTGGCATCTATTCCCCCTACCGTGGCCACGGCAATCACATTCTTCACTCCCTGCGCATGGAGCGCCCAGATATTGGCGCGGTAATTCACCTCGTGCGGCGGCAAATGATGTCCATAACCGTGACGCGCCAGAAATACCACCTCATGATCCTTGATCTTGCCGAATGTCAGCGCACCCGACGGCTCACCGTAGGGAGTGCGGATCACCTGACGTTTTACAATTTCGAGGTTGCTCAACTGAGCGCAACCGGTGCCTCCGATAATGCCTAACATAAATATGATCCTAAATTATAGATTGGTGGTAGAGACGCAAGATATTGCGTCTCTACGTCACCGCGTACACCGCCGGCAGATTGCGCCAGGCGCCATGCACGTCCATGCCGAAACCGAACACATAGCGGTTGGGTAAGCGAATACCGGCAAAATTTGCCTCTATCGGCTTTTCCTTGCCGATTTCCTTGTCGGCGAACACCGCGCTGTAAAACGCCGTCGCGCCCATCGCCATTACTTTGTCGCGGATAGCCGCCAGCGTATGGCCTTCATCGAGAATGTCGTCGAGCACCAGCACTACCCTGCCAGCCACATTTTCTTTGGGTAGCACTTTCCATTCCAGCTGGCCGCCCTGAGTTTGACTGCCATAGCGGCTGGCGTGGATGTAATCGAAATCCAGGGGGAATTCGAGCATCGGTAAAAGTTGGCCGCTAAACACCACGGCGCCGCCCATGACGCTTAACACCAGCGGATGCCGGTCTCCCAACTCAGTGCTGATTTCCTGCGCCAAGCGCTTGAGCGCCGCTTGAACCTCCACGGCAGGGCAGATCAATTCGGCAGCGCGAAAAATTTTCCAGGATTCTTCGTTGGACAACACGGTCACACTCCTTGGGGTATCAGACAACGCGAATCGAGATAGGCGCGGAAATCGTCCGCCACCTCGGGATGGCGCAAGGCGAATTCGACGGTTGCCTTGAGATAACCGAGCTTGCTGCCGCAGTCGTAGCGCGTACCGTTAAAACGATAAGCCAGCACCTGCTCCTTGTGCAGCAGCGAAGCGATGCCGTCGGTGAGCTGGATTTCCCCGCCGGCGCCAACCTGGACGTTCTCCAGATGTTCGAAAATGCGCGGCGTCAGGATATAGCGCCCGACCACGCCCAGGGTCGAGGGAGCGTCTTCCGGTTTGGGTTTTTCGACGATGCCGCTCATCTTGTAGGTGCCCTCGTCCCACTCCTTGGCGGCGACGATACCGTACTGCGAAGTTTCCGCGCGCGGCACGTCCTGCACGCCGATGATCGAGCAACGATAATGGTCGTAGAGATCGCACATCTGGCTCAACACCGGCGGCTCGCCGTCGAGCAGGTCGTCGGCCAGGATCACCGCGAACGGATCGTCCCCCACCACCTGCTTGGCGCACAGCACCGCGTGTCCCAGCCCGAGCGCCTCGGCCTGGCGAATGTAGACGCAGGAAACGTTGGCCGGCAGCATGTTGCGCAGCACATCCAACATCCGCGTCTTGCCGCGCGCCGCCAGTTCCGCCTCCATCTCGTAGGCCTTGTCGAAATGATCCTCGATGGCGCGCTTGCTGCGCCCGGTCACGAAGATCAGCTCAGTGATCCCCGCCGCGATGGCTTCCTCCACCGCGTACTGGATCAGCGGTTTGTCCACCACCGGCAGCATCTCCTTGGGACTGGCCTTGGTCGCCGGCAAAAACCGCGTTCCCATGCCCGCCACCGGAAAAACCGCTTTGGTTACTCTACCCATGTTCTATGCCCCTAT
>Ga0163199_1000500_pt1 | contig 24835 bp, 20 predicted proteins | sample PL_2010_150m_FD_113537 | JGI IMG/M metagenome (GOLD analysis project Ga0163199, IMG submission 113537) | Freshwater microbial communities from Powell Lake, British Columbia, Canada to study Microbial Dark Matter (Phase II) - PL_2010_150m | ecosystem: Environmental > Aquatic > Freshwater > Lake ...
CACTACCGGAATTTTGGCAGATCGGGTACGTGATGTGGTACTGAACAACCGCTCCAGGGACCTGACGACCAAGCAAGTTGTCTGAGCGTGCCTCAGCCGATTTTCTATTTACTGGCTGGACCAAACGGGGCTGGCAAGTCCAGCTTGTATCGCGCTGCCTTGGCGGCTGGTTTGATTCCAGCCGAGGCCGAGTTTGTCAACGCCGATTTGCATGAGGCGACAGGTCTGCAGCACATCGCAGACTCACAACTTCGCTCGGAAGCAGCCCGCCAATGGGCTGATGGACGTCGCGCCGATTTACTCGCAACCGCCCGCACTTTCGTCAGCGAAACTGTGTTCTCCCACCCGTCCAAATTGTCGCTGATGGTGAAGGCTCAACAAAGTGGCTTTGCCGTCGTGTTGCTGGTCGTTTGTCTGGATCACACTGATATCTTGCTCGCGCGTGTACGACAGCGCGTACTAGAAGGCGGCCATGACGTGCCGCCCGAGCGTGTTCTGGCGCGGTATCCGCGCACCTTGCAAAACTTATCGAAAGCGGTTCGGCAGGCCGACATGGCCCTGCTGTACGACACCGGAAGCCGGGGCAAAAACCAGGTCAGCCCGCCGATGCGAATCGCAGTGTGTCAGGGACTGACAACCAAAATACTTGTGAAGACCTTGCCAGAATGGGCGCGCATCGTATTGGGTGGCGAAGGGGTTCTGGGCTAGACCTGGCCAAGGTAATCGCGCTTGCCGATCTCGACGCCGTTGTGGCGCAGGATGTTGTAGGCCGTGGTGACGTGAAAGTAGAAATTCGGCAGCGCATTGCCAAGCAGATACTGCATGCCCTGGTAGTGCGTTTCGGTATCGCCACGCTTGACCACGATGTCTTTCTCTTCTGTGCCATCAAGCTGCGCCGGCGTCACACTCTGCACAAAAGCGAGCGTCTTGGCAATGCGCGCCTGCAGTTCGACCAGCGTCTTCTCGGTATCTTCGTGCACCGGGTTCTCCAGTCCGGACAGCCGCGCCACCAGCCCCTTGGCGGCGTCGCAGGCAATCTGCACCTGCCGCGTCATGGGCAGCATGTCGGGAAACAGGCGACAACTGGTCAGCGCCAGTGGATCGATTTTTTTCGCATCGACGTAGCCCTGCGCCTTGCCCAGAATCGCCGACAAATTGCCCAGCGTGCGGACGAAACACGGAACGCTGGCCTGGTACATCGAAATCGTCATATGAATCCCCTGAAGAAAATAGGCAACATTGCGCAGCGCGCATCTTAGACCCTTGCCAGCACGATTGCAGCGCCGACCTTAAACTCCAACTCCTTTCAACACTATTCAAGACACCCATGGAAGTTCTGTCCGACCCTAACACCTGGATTGCATTCTTCATGCTGGCCGCGCTGGAAATCGTGCTGGGCATCGACAATATCATTTTCATCAGCATCCTGGTGGGTCGACTGCCGGCTGAGCAGCGCGAACTGGCACGCCGCCTGGGGCTGGGCTTTGCGATGCTGTCGCGCATCGCACTGCTGTTCAGCCTGTCATGGGTGATGACACTGACCGGCACACTGTTCAGCGCGCTGGGCACCGACATCAGTGGACGAGATCTGATCCTGCTGGGCGGTGGCCTGTTCCTGCTCTACAAGGCCTCACACGAGATTTTTCTGGAGGTTGAAGCCCACCCGACCAAGGAGTCTGGCGCTGGCGTGGACGCAATCAAGACCGGCGCCACCCTGTTCTGGCGAACGATTGTCCAGATCGGTGTCGTCGACATCATCTTCTCGCTGGACTCTGTCATCACCGCAGTCGGCATGGTGGACCAACTCAGCATCATGGTCGCGGCCGTCATCGCGTCGGTGGCGGTCATGATGCTGGCAGCCAAGTCGATTGGTGACTTTGTTGACCGGCATCCTTCCATCAAGGTACTGGCCTTGTCCTTTCTGACGATGGTCGGCACCTTGCTGGTGGCCGAGGCTTTTGACGTCCATGTTCCCAAAGCCTACGTCTATGTCGCCATGCTGTTTTCACTGGCAGTCGAGGTCCTTAACATCCGCGCTCGCTCCAGGCGCCTGGCGCTGCGAAACTGACGCTCAGGGCAGCGAGAAACCGAAGCGCCGGAACACCTCCTGTGCCGGCGGCTTGGGCGAACATGTGAACGCAGCAGCGTATCAAGCAAGGTGGCAGGCGAACACTCGCGCCGCTTCGCCTTTCTCAAGGCGCTCACCTCACTTGCCGGCGTTCGGAAAGAACAGTTGCTCGCCACCAATCTTGTAGCCGGCAATGACGTTCTGGCCCGTTGCCGAGAGAACCCAGTCAACAAATTTCTGTCCTTCTGCGACCTTGACGTGCGGGTGTTTGGCCGGGTTCACCAGCATCACGCCGTACTGATTGAAGAGCCGCTTGTCGCCCTCGACCAGCACCGCCAGATCGGCCCGGTTCTTGAAATTGAGCCAGGTGCCACGATCCGCCAGCACATAGGCGCCGCTGCTCGACGCAATGTTGAGCGCCGGGCCCATGCCGCAGCCGCACTCCTTGTAGCCGGCACCTTTTTTGTCGGCCAAACCCGCTATGACCCAGAACCGAAGTTCCGCCGCATGCGTCCCGCTCTTGTCGCCGCGCGAAATAAAGGACACATTGCCCGCCGACAATTTTTTCAGCGCCTCGACGATGTCATTGCCTTTGGTTTTGGCCGGGTCGGCGGTCGGGCCAATCAGCACAAAGTCGTTGTACATGACGGGAAAACGCCTGATAGCAAAGCCTTCGGCAACGACCTTCTCTTCGGCGACCTGGTCATGCACAAACAGGACGTCGGCGTCACCGCGGCGCCCCATGTCGATGGCCTGGCCGGTGCCCAGCGCGACCACCTTGACCTCGATGCCACTGGCCTTCTTGAATTCCGGCAGCAGGTAGGCAAACAGACCCGACTGTTCGGTCGAGGTGGTCGAAGCCACAACAATCGATTGCGCTTGAGCGGCCACGCAGGCGACAAGCAGCGCAGCTGCCTGTACGGACTTCAAAATCTTCATACAAGTTCTCCTTTAACAAACAAATGGGCGGCCGGATAGTGCTCTTGCAGCAAGGGCCCGTTAAAAAAATCAGCCACCGGCAAATCCGCCACCAGGCATCCATGCTCAAGATAGATCACCCGACTCGCCAGTCGCTTGACCTGACCCAGGTTGTGGCTGGCGAACACCAGTGTCATCGCGCTAGCGGAGCTGGCAAACTCTTCCATCAAGGCCTCGACTTCGCGCTTGGCGTGCGGATCCAGACTGGCGGTCGGTTCATCGAGCAGCAAGATCTGCGGATCAAGCGCCCAGGCGCGCGCCATCGCCACGCGTTGCTGCTGCCCGCCCGAAAGCTTGCGTGCGTTGCGCTGCGCCAGTTCCGTCAATCCGACCCGCGCTAGCGCCGACAAGGCCAGAGTCTTTGCCAGGGCCCAGGGCCGGCCACGCAACCACAGGCCCAGCGCCACATTGTTTTGCACCGTTGTGCGCAACAAGTGCGGCCTTTGAAACAGCATGGCCTGCTGCTTCAGAGGCGCCGCCTGCACCTGACCCGAGGTCTGGCGCAGCAGGCCGTGCAACAAACGCAGCAGCGTACTCTTGCCGCAACCGTTGGCACCGACCAGCGCCACGCGCTCGCCCGGTGCAATGCGCAGCGTCACCTCGGACAGCGCGCGCACCGCGCGCTCAGCGCGACCAAAATGGACACTCGCCTGATCCAGTTCAAACAGCGCACTCATGCAGAGACCTGCAACACGGGAGCTACCTTGGCTGCGCCACTGCCTTCTGAGTCTTCACGCCAGCGCCGCAGCAAGCCGATCATCACATTGAGCAGCAGCACCACAGCCAGCAGGATCAAACCCAAACCGAGTGCCAGCGGCAGGTCGCCTTTGCTGGTCTCCAGCGCAATCGCCGTCGTCATGACACGGGTGAAACCATCGATGTTGCCACCCACAATCATCACCGCACCAACCTCCGAGATGGCGCGGCCAAAGGACGCAATGATCACGGTCAGCAACGCGTACCGCTCATCCCAGGCCAGCAGCAGGCTGCGCACCAGTGAACTGGCGCCGAGCGACCTCAGTTGCTCGCCGTGCGCGTTTTCAACGTCTTCCACCGCTTGGCGAGTCAAGGCCGTGACCACCGGCAACACCAGAATCGCCTGCGCCAGCACCATGGCCTTGAAGCTGAACAACCAGCCCAGGTAACCCAGCGGCCCAGAGCGCGACAGCAACAGGTACACCACCAAGCCCACTACCACCGAAGGTACTGCCAGGAAAGTATTGAGCAGGGTCAGCAGCGCATTGCGCCCGGCAAATCGCGCCACACCCAGCCAGGCGCCCAGCAGCAGGCCCAGCACGCAGGCAATCGCACAGGCGGTGGCACTAACCGACAGGGAGCGTCCCACGATGCTGAGCAAGCCCTTGTCAAGCGAAATGACAAGTTGCAGCGCGGTAGACGCGCTTTCGGTGAATGAGGTCATTTAGACTATCGTAGCCACCAATTGAATTACTAACGATATGAAACGCCGTGCATAGGCTCCAATTCCACTACACCCTCTCTCGCGACAGCAGCCCGGCGCTGGTGCGCAACCCTTTGATTGATTTGCTGCAGGCGGTCTCAGGCCATGGCTCCATCTCGGCCGGCGCGCGTGCGCTCGGTCTGTCCTATCGCCACGTCTGGGGTGAACTCAAACGCTGGGAGAACGAACTTGGCAATGAGTTGGTGGTGTGGGAAAAGGGGCAATCAGCCCGTCTCACCGAATTTGGCGCCAAGCTGATGTGGGCCGAACGGCAGGCCCAGGCCCGGCTGGCACCGCAGATTGAAGCGCTGCGCGCCGAACTTGAGCGCACCTACGCCCAGGCCTTTGACGACTCGGTTCATGTGGTCACGCTCTACGCCAGCCACGACGAGGCACTGAGCACACTGCGCGAGTACGCCCTGCAGCAGGCCCACGCCCAAACGCAGGGGCAGTTGCATCTGGACATTCGTTTCACCGGCAGCGTCGATGCGATTCGGGCGTTGAACGAAGGCCGCTGCGTGATGGCAGGTTTTCATACGCTGCTCAACAGTGGCGCCAAGACCCTGACCGAACGCGCCTACAAGCCGCTGCTGCAGCCAGGTCTGCACAAGATCATCGGGTTTGCACAGCGGACTCAGGGCTTGATGGTGGCCAGGGGAAATCCTATGGGCCTGCACTCGCTGCAGGACGTCGCAGCAAAACACGCGCGCTTTGCCAACAGGGCGCTGGGCACAGGCACGCGCGTGGCGCTCGACGAGTTGCTGACCCGCGCTGCTGTGCCAGCAGCAGCTATCACAGGTTATGAGCACACCGAGCCCTCGCACGCGGCCGTAGCCAACGCAGTGGCGGCGAGTCAGTTTGATGCCGGCCTGGGCATTGCCGCAGCCGCGCAAGGCGCAGGGCTTGACTTTGTGCCACTGACCGAAGAGCGTTACCACCTGGTCTGTCTGAAGTCGGCATTGACGCAACCCGGAACGCTGGCCCTGCTGCAACTCCTGAGGATGCCCGAGTGGCAGGCAGTCATGGAAGATATTCCGGGCTACAGCGCCTTGCAATGTGGTGAAGTGTTGTCCATGCGCCGGGTTTTGCCCTGGTGGGACTATCGCCAACAAAAAAAGCAGTGAGACCGGTGCCAAGCTTAAGACTTAAGCTGGCGATGTCCCATTGACCACAGCCATTCCCCAACTTCTGGTTTACCCGCATAAGAGTAATCGGGGCAGCCTGTATGCTACGCGGTTATCACGGCAGGGATCAGACAACCCGGTAGGCAATCCACAAGGAGTTTGCGCTTACCCGAAATGGAGACAAGTTCATGGTTCCGCCACGCGAAAATTGGAGCTTCAATGTCGGAGCGTCGCCGGCCAGCTATCCTGGAATGGGGATGGATGAAGGACCGGGTTCACCCAAACCCTTCATCATTGAATCGCATGCGCGCTGCGAGTATCAGGGCCTGAAGCCCTATGAGTCATGCGACTACTCGACTTTGGTGCCGGCCGATTTTCAGATTGCGCTTGAACGCAACGCACGCCTGATCGCGCAGGCCACCTCAGTGTTAACCATGCTCGGCAGATCCGTCGCCGATTTCGGCAGCATGATTGTCTTGACTGACGGTACTGGAACCATTCTGCGTACCCAATGTCAAAGCACCTTCATTGAGCAGGCCGATAAGGTTGCGCTGCGCCCGGGTGTCAGTTGGTCTGAATCATCCAAGGGCACCAATGCCGTGGGTACCGCCCTGATTCTGGAGTCGGACATCTTCGTGCAGGGTGAAGAACATTTCTTTCAGTCGAATCATTTCCTCAGCTGTGCGGCCTCACCCATTCTGGATCATTCAAGCAATGTCATTGGCGTGTTGGACGCGTCGGGTGACAAGCGCTCTTTTCACGCGCACACTGCGGGTCTGGTGGCGATGTGTGCTCGAACCATTGAGAACAACTGGTTCCGGGACAAATTTCGTCAAACGCCACAGTTGCACTTCCATGCCGTCACCGAACTGATCGGCACGTCTGAAGAGGGCATCATCGCTTTTGGCGAGGATGGGCAAATCCTGGGCGCCAACCGGGAGGCATTGAGAATCCTGGACATCAGCGCGTCCACTTTACGCGTCAAGGGTCTGCGCCTGCTCTTTGGCTTGGGCTTCGCAGAGCTCATGGACAAGTTGCGCTACACCACGATGACCCCAATGCAGTTGCATCTGAGTAGCGGGAAAGCTGTTTTTATTCGTATCAGCTGGAACGAGGCTTCCGGAATCTCGAAGTCAGTCAATGCCTCCTTCGCCCAGATGCATCCGGCACGCCCTGTGGCAGCACCCTCACTACTTCTTGCGAAAGGCGCACCGGCAGCAAGAAAATCCAGCTACCAGCTCGATGAGCTCGACGCCGGCGACGCTCAGGTGCGGGCGGTAGCGCAGAAAGTTCGCCAGGTCATCGACAAGGATATTTCAATTCTGATTGTCGGTGAGACCGGCACCGGCAAAGAACTTTTGGCCAATGCCATACATCAATTCAGCAGACGCCGGAATCAGCCTTTTGTTGCGATCAACTGCGCCTCGATTCCGGAACAGTTGATCGAGTCCGAATTGTTTGGCTATGAAGAGGGTGCCTTCACCGGCGCCAAGCGAAAGGGAGATCAGGGAAAGCTGTCGCAGGCCAACGGTGGAACACTTTTTCTTGATGAAATTGGCGACATGCCCTTGCCATTGCAGGCGCGCTTGCTGCGGGTCTTGCAGGAGCGCAAAGTCGTTGCCCTGGGCGGGCACCGTTCGACCGACATCGACATCAACCTGATTTGCGCGACGCATCGAAACCTGCGCGAACTGATGGATCAAAGGAGCTTTCGCGACGATCTTTATTACCGCATCAACGGTATTTCGGTCAAGTTGCCGCCCTTGCGTGAGCGAACTGACCTGGCAGGACTGTGCCAAAGGATCTTGCGCGAGTTGTCGCCGAATCACGCCCTGAGCATTCAGTCCTCATTGATGGACTCCTTTTTGCGCTATGCCTGGCCGGGCAACCTGCGCCAACTCAACAACGTTCTGAAGACGGCCGCCGTCATCGCCATGAGCGAACGTGAAATCACCACAGCGCATCTCGCTGACGATTTCAAGGAAGAACTTGCAGCCCTCAGCCCACCGACTTTGGCGAGGGCTGGCACGGTTGATGGGCCCAAACCGTCGACACTGCCGGCGCGACCGCTTGCCGCCGGGGAGTTCATCAACACTTGGGATCTGGCCAATTTGACAGCATCGAAGGCGGCGCCGATCAACAGCCTGGAACAGCTTGAAATCACGACCATCATGCGCGTACTCGCCGCCTGTGCCGGCAATGTATCGTTGGCTTCGAAGCAACTCAATATCAGCCGCAACACGATTTACCGCAAGCTCAACCGGCAGACGTGATTCTTTACCGCGTCGGTTTGTCCAGCGCATAGCGAAGGCTGATCCAGATGGATCGCGGCGCGCCAGGGGCGTAGAAAGCTGATTGCACAAGTGGATAGCCCGCAGCGCTTGATCCACCCAACGGTCTTGCGACAAAATTGCCGTTGGCATCGAAACCGGTCGGGCCAAGCTGAGCGGCCGTGTTGTAGCGCGTATCGAAGACATTATTGACTTGCGCCGTCATTTGCCACCGCTGTGCCACGCTGTAACTGGCAGCCAGATTGAAAACCGCATAGCCAGCGCTTTGGCCTGACCCCAGGTAATTCGTCGCATCCGCCTGGTGCGCATTGTTCTCGTTGCCGCGTGCAAAGGCACTGCTAAACGCCAGCATGCTGACACTCAGCATGAAGGTCGGTGAAACTGCGTAATCAGCAAACAGTTTGAGCGATTGACGTGGGATCAGCGGTATCTTGTCGCCGGGTCGAATGCTGATGGTGCCCTCCAGCCCAGGGGTGCCGGCCATTGCCGCCTCGTTGCTGCTGTTGCCTGTGCCGTTGACCGTTTCGACGCTCTGGTAGGTCGCATCCAGCCAAGTGTATTGGGCGCCCAAATTCAAGTTGCCAAGCTTCGCACCAAGGCCGAGTTCGAGCCCCTGACGCCGGGTTTTGCCATAGTTCCTGAAGTAGCCAAACCCGGCCTGGTTGTCGGCCACAAAAAGGATGTCGTCATAATTTTCAGCGCTGAAGATGCCCGCATTCCATTGCATATTGCCGCTCGCGGTACCGCGCAGACCAGCCTCCAGCGTGTGTGTGACCACCTGTCTGAGCGGCGGATCACCGGCCATGGCATTGGGCAGTTTGCACGGCTGGTCCGGATTGGCACAACCCAGTTCGATGGCGGTCGGCGCGCGGCTGCTCTGGCTGTAGCCAGCATAGGCGTTGAGTGTCCGGTTCGGGCTGAAGGTGAGGCCGATAGCTGGATTGAAGCGTGCAAAGCGATGATCGCCACTGAGCGAGGCGCCGTCGCCGTCGCCATGAATCTGGTCGCGGTTCTCAATGCCGGTGCGGTTGTAGCGGCCTGACAGGGTCAGGTGCAGGTTATTCTGAACGGACAGTGTGTCGCTGGCATAGACACTCCAGGTCTGGATGCGGCCCGCCAGATCAACCCGCGTGTCGTAGGGTTCACCATCCACTGTGCCACCGCTAACGCCATCACCAAAGGCATTGACAGCGGTGATGCTGCGATCCGGATTCACATAGCCAAGCTGCGACGACTGCCGAAAACTGACACGGCTGGCGTCAACAGCCGCGCCTGCCACAAAGCGGTTGCGCTTACCACCGAGTTCACCCAGCGCCGTAATCTGCCCTGACAGGCCGTAGTTCTGCTGCGCGGTCTGCGTGCGGTTGATCAAACCATTGCACTTTTCAGCGGGCTCATCATTTTGCAGCGCCTGCGCAATGCAACGCCACAAGGGAAATGGCGTGTTCGATGCTGTAGCCCCTTTGACCGGATAGCCGCTGTAGCCTGCCAAAGCCAGCGCTGCCTGATCGGCCGCGCTGGGCTGATAGACCGACTGGTCGAGCGAGCCCTCATTGATGTCGCCGTTGTAAGTCGAGGTGTTGATATCGCGGTAATACGCATTGCCGGAGAAAAGCAAGTCGTCGTTGAAGGCGTGGTTCGCGGCCAGACTGAGCAGCGTCGAGCGGTTCTGCGTCACATCCGGCCTGGTGTAGACACTGGTGCGGTCACGCGCCAGCAATCCCTGCTCCTGCAAACCGTTACCGCTCAATTGATTGTCGGCATGTGAAAGCGTCAGTTTGAGATCGGTTTCGCCGCTTCGCCAGCCCAACTTGCCGAAGAACTGACGTACGTCCGAAGGCGAATCCTTGCGCCACCCCTCCTCCAGGAACAGGTTGGCGTTGAAATACCAGTTCAGCCCCTGCTCGTTGGAGCTGCCATGCTCAAACTCGGCGCTGCGCCGGGCATGACTGCCCGCAGTTCCCCGTAGCGAGGTACCCGGGTCACTGCTGCCATTCTTGGTCTGGACCGACAAGGCGCCGCCCAGGGTGTTGAGGCCAAACAGAGGATTGGAGCCTGGCATCAAGGTGAGACAGGAGATCGCCGAACGCGGAATCAGGTCCCAACTCACGACGTCGCCAAACGGCTGATTCATGCGCACGCCATCCATGTAGACCGACAAGCCCTGCGGTGTCCCCAGCAGCGGTGAGGCCGTGTAGCCGCGGTAGTTCACATCCATCTGAAAGGGGTTGCCCTGCATCTCGTTGACGTGGACGCTGCCAAGCTTTCGGTTCATGAAGTCGCCGAGCTCGAGCGCACCACTGCGTTCGATGTCGCGGCTACTGGCACTTTGCACAGGCGCCGCAATCTCGTTGCGCGACTGACCCATGCCGGGCAGCGGCATGCTGGCGATAACTTCAACACTTGGCAAGGTCTGCGTCTGCTGTGCACCTGCATTGAAACTGCCTGCTGCAGCGAACGCGAGCATCAAAGTGGCATTGTTGAGTAAATCCGTTCTCATCGTTCCTTTTTGACAAGCGCTGCGGCAATGTGCAGGCGCAAGCTGTGTCATCTGCCTGAACCGAAATGGGACAGTTGTGAAAAGAGATGCACGAAACGTGCCGATGCTGGTCCGACATGAGTGGCATGCAACTTGCGCTTGCAATACCCGGAGCGGTACTGGCTGAAGCAAGTGTTCAAGAATTTGTCACTGATGTTCCCTTTTAGAAGAATCAGGTGTCAAGTTTTGAGGGTTTACCCGGTCTGATGCATGCGGATCAGCAGCCAGCGTCGTTCCTGAAAGTGAATTGATCCTTAACTCAACAATGGATGGAGACTACGATGAAAAATTTGAACGCACTGGCCGTCAGCATCTCGGTATTGGGTGCTATTGCGACCTTTCTCGCGCTCGGGCCACTCAGCGGCGTATATCTGATTTGGGCGGCCTTCGTGGCCTGGGGCGCATTCTTTGCACTCGGTGCCGACATGGCAGCGCTGCAAAAAGTGATTGTCTGTGGCATCTTTGGCGCGCTGGTGGCCTGGCTGGTGGCGGTCGTCATTCTGGCGGTTCCGATGGCCGGCGCGCTGGGCTTGCCGCTTTGGGCAGCTATTGTTGTCGGCGTCGGTGTGGTGGCGGTGGTGCTGGCAGCCAATGTTCCAGCGCTGTCAACCATTCCAGCGACGGTCTTCGGTTTTGCCGCCAGCTTTGCCTTTTTGCTGCAAACCCCTGACGTGCTCAAACTTGACGTGCTGCTGTCGGCCAGCCTGAAAAACTCCCTCGTCGTGATTTCGCTGTCCCTAATTGCCGGCACCGTGTTTGGCCTGATCTCGGCACGCTGGGGCGCTGCAATGACCAAGGAGTGATTGGGCGAAAGCGGCACTACGCTGCGAGGTGAATCAGCCCGTGGCGTAGCGCCAGCAGGGTGATCTCGGCCTGGTTGCTCAGGCCGAGCTTTTGTTTGATGTTGTAGAGGTGGGTTCCGACCGTCGAGCCTGACAACTTCAGGGTGTCCGAGATTTGCACCACCGACTGCCCGCGCGCAAGTTGTACAAACACCTCAAACTCACGCGCCGAGAGTTTTTCTACCGGACTCCTGTCACCGCTGATCGCCTGCAGGGCAATGCGCTGCGCAATTTGTGCATCAACATAGCGCTGACCTTTGGCAAGTGCACGAATCGCATCAAGCAGGACTTCGGGCGCGCTGCGTTTTGACAGGTAGCCCATCGCACCAGCCTGCAGTGCGCGCATCGGGTGGCTGATGTCCTCGTGCGCCGACAAGGCCAGAATTCGCACCTGGCTGTCTTTGGCAGTCAAGCGCTTGATCGCTTCGATACCGCCCATTCCAGGCATGGCAATGTCCATCACTACCACATCAACCGCGAGCACCTCGATGGCCTGGCAAACCGCTTCGCCGCTGTCGGCTTCGGCCACCACTTCAATATCATCACTAGCCTCCAGCAGGAGCTTGAAGCCCATGCGCACCACTGCATGGTCATCGACCAGCATGACTTTTAATTTGGGCATTCTTTTGCTTCTTGCGTGAGGGGCAGCTTGACTTGAATCCCGACCCCGTTTGGCTCCAACTGTGTCAGCTTGAAACTGCCGCCCAGTGCCTGCGCCCTCTCGCGCATACCTGACAGACCGTAATGACCGGCGCTTTGAAAGTGCGTTACCCGGCCCATGCCATCGTCGACAATTTCCAGTTGCAATGACTGCGCCGAGACCGACAGCCGAACCTCAAGCTTATTGGCATGGGCGTGCCGCACTGCATTGGTGACGGCCTCCTGAACTATCCGAAACACCGCAGTGGCCAGTTCGTCATCCAGGGCGTCGAGCCCTTCGGGCAGGCTGGCGTTCACAGCAAGATCGGGGTGCTGCAGCCGACACTCGCCGAGCAGATCACGCAGCGCGTCATGCAAGCCAAAATGATCCAGTGCGAGCGGCCGCAGTTTCGAGATCAGCCTGTGCATTCCGTCATAAATCTGATCAGCGCACTGCATCACCAGACGCGCCGACTGTTCGATCGACGGATCCTTGCCGGCGGCGCGCCGGGCAATCACCAAACTCACGCTCTTGATGGCCGTCACCTGCTGTCCGAGCTCATCATGCAACTCGCGTGAAATGGCGCCCCGTTCCGCTTCAATGCGCTTCTGAATAGTCTGCGTAAGCTCCCTGTTCTCGGCCAGCGCCAGTGCCGCCTCCCTGGCCTGTCGCTTGGCTTCAATGCTGTCCTGAACCGATTGCGCCATGTGGTTGAAAGCGGCGCCAATCTGGCGTCCTTCGCGTCCGGACAAATCGCTCAGCCGTGTGCTGTAGTCGCCGCCTGCCATGTCACGCAAACCCTGGACCACCTTGTGCAAAGGCTTCAAGGCGCGTCCCATCAAGGCATACACCACGACGTTACCCAGAACAAAACCCGCCAGAACCATCCAGAGCATAGGGCGCAGGTCGTCCCAGCCGTCGAGCACTGCGCGCGAGGCATCGGCCTGCAATAACAGGCGCCCTGTTGGCAGACTGATTTCCTTGGGTGCCAGCGGCGGTGCCACGATGTTCGTGTACCACCCCGGCGCCTCGCGGCCTACCTTGTAAACAGACGGTGGGGAACTGAAGATCAGCTTGTTCTGATCGTCCCGCAATTCGACTTCGTTGGCACGAATGCGGCCGACCTGCTTCAGGAACTCGGCCATGCCCGCCAGTCCGCTGGTGCCATAGACCCACTGCATGCGCGAGAGCAACTGGGTCGCCACGACATTGGCACCCAGCACCTCGTCATGCACGCTGCGCCGCGTGTTGTCAATCTGCAGACCAATGAGCACGGACGCGAACACAGCCATCAATGCCGTGATGATCAAGTTCACCTGCAGTCGAAGGCTCATAGCTTGGTAGTTAGGCCGGTTTCCCGGAATGGAAAGTTTCACAGTCAGCCAGATGATTGATCATACTGAGCAAACCCTGTGCCATGACTGACAGCGGCAGCAACCGGGCGCCGGAGCCACAATTCATGAAAATCATGAGGACATGTTCAGGCATTTCCTGATGTGACGTGCAAGAGAGCAATCTAGACTGCTCTCGTCTTACAAGGATTTTTGCCATGCCCATTTCTGTTAACCCGTTGCCTGTCAGATACCTGCCAGCAGCCTTGCTTTGGGCGCTGTTTACACCGTTGGCAATGTCGGCTGCCGGCACTGAAGTTAGCGTTGCACAGGCAAGCGCCGAGAGCGCGGCGCTGGATCTGAAGCCGGTGGTGGTGACCGCCACCCGCATCGATCAGACCGCTTTCGAACTGCCTTTGTCGATCGACCGACTGAACAAGGAGCAGTTGCAGGACGGTCGACTGCAGATCAATCTGGCCGAATCGATGGGACGCGTACCTGGCATCGTGGTCAACAACCGCAGTTATCTGGCCGGAGACACACAGATCTCCTCGCGTGGCTTTGGCGCGCGGGCGGGCTTTGGGGTGCGCGGCCTGCGTCTGTATTCTGACGGCATTCCGGCCACCATGCCCGACGGCCAGGGGCAGGTCTCGCACTTTGATCTTGGCTCGGCGGCCCGGGTGGAAGTCCTGCGCGGGCCGTTTTCCGTGCTCTATGGAAGTTCCTCGGGTGGCGTGATTTCGGTCTTTACCGAGGACGGTGACCCCGGCGCCAAGATCGAGCCCTCTATCGCGTATGGCAGTTACGGCGGTCGGCGTCTGGGCAGCAAGGTTTCGGGCGACACGGGCAGCCTCAATTATGTGGCCGACGTTTCCTCCTACACGACCGATGGTTACCGCGACCATAGCGCCGGCAGGCGCGAGCTGCAAAACGGCAAGCTTCGCTGGAATCCGGACGCTGACTCATCGCTCACGCTGGTCCTCAATGCGGTGAACATGCCAAATCTTCAGGACCCGATGGGGCTGGATCGTCGCAGCTATGAGGCCAACCCGACCCAGGCGCTGGCCGGCGCTTACAGCTACAACACGCGCAAGAGCAGCGACCAGCAACAGGCAGGACTGGCCTATGAGAGAAAACTCGGCACTCAGGACACGCTGAACTCCACGCTCTACCTCGGGCATCGGAACAACATCACTTTTCAGTCCATTCCAGCGGCGTCGCAGACGCCCGACACCAGCCCGGGCGGCGTCTCCGCGCTGGCCCGGGAATACGGGGGCATTGATCTTCGCTGGACCCACAGGGGCGAGCTGGCGCAGGCACCGCTGACCCTAAGCGCCGGCCTCAACTACGACAATCTGGATGAGGCTCGCAAGGGCTATCTGAACTTCATCGGTAGCCAATTGGGTGTACTGGGCGCCCTGCGCCGGGACGAGGACAACCAGCTTTACAACTTCGACCAGTACCTGCAAGCACAGTGGGAGCCTACCAAGGCCTGGTTGCTGATGGCCGGGCTGCGACGCAACGCAGTTCAGTTTTCATCGAAGGACAAGTACATCACCGGCACCAATCTTGATGACAGTGGCAGTGTCAACTTCTCCGACACCACGCCGGTGCTGGGCGCGACCTGGCGTGCCAGCGCAGCCTTGAACCTCTATGCCACTTTTGGCAAAGGCTTTGAGACGCCCACCATGAACGAACTGGCCTACCGCAATGGCGCACCCGGCATGAACCTGAGCCTGCAGGCGGCCAAGAGCAACAACCTTGAATTTGGTATCAAAACCATCCTGGGCAAAAAAACCCTGTTCAACCTGGCCTTGTTCGAAGTCCGTACGGAAAACGAAATCGTCGTTGACACCAGCCTGTTCGGACGCACCTACTACCGAAACGGTGGCCGTACCGAACGCTCCGGCCTGGAAGCGGCACTATCGACAAGCTGGGATAACGGCGTCAACCTGGCGCTCGCCTATACCAATCTGAGTGCGGTTTACAGCGACACGGTGCTGGGTTCAACCATACTCGCCGGCAACTACATTCCCGGCATTCCGCGCTCGACCCTGACAGCCGAAGCCACCTGGAAACACAAGCCCAGCGGCTTCAACGTCGGGTTTGAGTTGCGCAGCATCGGCAAGATCTGGGTCGATGACGCCAATAGCGATGCCGCAGAGGCCAAGACCATGATGAATCTGCGACTGGGTTTCGAACAGATTGCCAGCGGCTGGAAGCTGAAGGAATTTTTGCGCATCGACAATCTGGGCAACCAAACGGCTGTCGGCTCGGTGATTGTGAATGAAGGAAACAAGCGCTACTTTGAACCGGAACCTGGACGCAACTGGCTGCTCGGCGTTGCCGCCAGCTACCTCTTCTGATGCTTGCCAGCACAGCGCCATTGCCACTGTTGCAGTGACAGGCCTTGCCTGTTACTGATTGACACAGTTCACAGGGTTAACACGGGTCGTAGAAACCCGAATGTCAAGCCAAAAGCACCGGGAACCTGCTCCCAGGAATGGCATTGATTGTTTTTGGTCCGTCTGGCACAAGTATTGCTATTCCGAAGCTTGTTGAGCACGCCCACGCGGGTTCGACAGGCCATAAATCTATTTGGAGAAATAATGAAACGAACCTTAACCTATCTATTTTTAGTGGGGATATTGCTTGGTCTGACGGCGGGTCCCGCTGCCGCGCGTGTCACCGACAAGGACATTGAGAACGATGCCAAAACCGTAGGTGACGTCGTGACCTACGGCATGGGTACCAAGCTGCAACGCTACAGCCCATCAACCAAGATTGACACCAAGAACGTCAAAGATCTGGTGCCAGCCTGGTCTTTCTCTTTTGGCGGTGAAAAGCAGCGCGGCCAGCAGTCACAACCGGTCGTTCACAACGGCAAGATGTTCGTGACCGGTTCCTACTCGCGTGCCTGGGCGCTCGATTCCAAGACCGGCAAGAAGCTGTGGGAATACAACCATAAGCTGCCCGACGGCATCATGCCCTGCTGCGACGTGATCAACCGCGGCGGCGCCCTGTACGAAAACCTGTTTATTTTCGGAACACTGGATTCGGTTCTGGTGGCTCTGGATCAGGATACCGGCAAGGTGGTCTGGAAAGAAAAAGTCGGTGACTACGCAGACGGCTACTCGATCACGGCCGTACCGGTCATCGCCAAAGGTCTGGTCATCACCGGCATGGCGGGCGGCGAATTCGGCGTGGTTGGACGCGTCACTGCGTTTGACGCCAAGACCGGCAAGCAGGTCTGGATGCGCCCGACCGTCGAAGGCCATATGGGCTCCAAGGACGGCAAGGACAACGGCATCTCTGGCACAACCAACGCGACCTGGCCGGGCGACCTGTGGAAGAACGGCGGCGCCTCGCCGTGGATGGGCTGCTCTTTTGACCCCGAAACCAATCTGGCTTACTGCGGCACCGGCAATCCGGGTCCGTGGAACTCGGCACTGCGTCCGGGCGACAACCTGTTCTCCTGCTCGACCGTCGCCATCGATGTCGATACTGGCAAGATCGCCTGGCACTTCCAGCACACACCCAACGACGGCTGGGACTTTGACGCGATGACAGTCGACATCCTGTACACAGACAAAGCCGGCCGCAAGCTGATTGGCAAGCCCGACAAGAACGGTTTCTTCTACGTGCTCGATGCCAAGACTGGCGCCTTTGTACGCGGTTTCCCCTTTGTCAAGAAGCTGACCTGGGCCTCTGGTCTCGATCCAAAAACCGGTCGTCCGATCTTCATCCCGGAAAACCGGCCTGGCGATCCGGTGAAGAGCGCCGACGGCAAGAAGGGCACCAGCGTGTTCACAGCGCCGTCCTTCCTCGGCGGCACCAATCAACAGGGGTCTGCTTACAGCCCGGATACCGGCCTGTTCTACGTGCCAACCACCGAATGGGGTATGGAAATCTGGAATGAACCGGTTGCCTACAAGAAGGGCGCCGCCTATCTGGGCGCGGGCTTCACCATCAAGAAGGTGTTCGATGATTACATTGGCGCCCTGCGTGCGATCGACCCGGCCACCGGCAAGATTGTCTGGGAAGTGAAGGATCCGGCACCACTGTGGGGTGGCGCACTGGTGACCAAGGGCAATCTGGTGTTCTGGGGTACGCCGCACGGTGAACTCAAGGCAGCCGATGCCAAGACCGGCAAAGTGCTCTGGTCGTTCCAGACCGGCTCCGGCATTATTGCCCCGCCAATCAGCTGGGAGCAGGACGGCGAGCAGTACATATCGGTGGTCAGCGGTTGGGGCGGTGCTGTTCCACTCTGGGGTGGCGACGTGGCCAAGCAAGTGGCCGACATCACCCAAGGCGGAATGACCTGGGTTTTCAAGCTGCACAAGGCCAAATAGTTCAGGGAGTTGGTGACGGTGGCTCGTTGGCTTTGACGAACCACCGCCTTGTGATGGTCGGCGCAACGCGGGTTGGCGACTATCCATTTTTTCTGCGTCCGAGCGCGTCAGCGCCGGACGCACTTGTCATTTGAAGAGGATTACACATGCTTCCATGCTCACTTTGCTGCGCTGCCTCAAGCCGCTTTCACAAAGCCGGGCGCAGCCTCGCTGCGATCGGTACGCTGGCGCTGGCCTTTATTCTGGCAGCACCGCTGGCGCATGCCCAGGATAAAACAGCCTTGCAAAAGATTCAGCAACGCGGCGTACTGTCGGTTGCCCTGTACAAGGACTTCGCGCCCTTCTCAGACAACGGCAAGGGGATCGATGTTGAGTTGGCGCAGGCGCTGGCCGGCAAACTCGGAGTAAAGATGTCGCCGCTGTGGTTCAGTGCCAGCGACGACGTGGATGGTGATCTGCGCAAGATGGTCTGGAAGGGCACGCCCATCGGCTATGGCCCGGCCGACCTCATGATGCACGTTCCGGCGGACCCGCAGTACATGGCCAAGGTCGATCAGGTGAAGATTTTCGGCGCCTATCACCGCGAGCGCTTTGCCGTAGGCCGGCAACTCGAAGCGCTGCCAACGCTGGAGAATCTGGAGCCCTTTGAAAAACTTTCGCTCGGCGTCGAAGGCGAAAGCATGGGCGCGCTCGTTATGCTTTCCGCCGATGGCGGTCGTTACCGCGAAAAACTGAAAATCTTCAAGAGCACCGAAGACGCGATTGCCGCCCTGAAGTCCGGCGCGGTGGCGGCGGTGCTGGGACAGCAGGGCGAACTTGAGAATGGCGTCGGGGCTGATTCGCGCTTCGCGATTGATCTGCCGCCGAACCAACTATTGAAAATGCAGCAGTGGCGCATCGGCCTGGCTGTCAAGGCTGAAAACATCGAACTGACCAAGGCGCTGGAGACTGCCATGAGTGAGTTGATGGCCGATGGTACGGTGACGCGCATCATGCAAGGCTACGGCCTGAAGCATCGACTGCCATAAGCCCGGCGGCCAAGAGTCCAAGAACGACGCAGCAGTTGACTCGTTTTGGAACACCTGGATGCAATATCCAACCCATGCCCGGTGACAAAGATTGGTTCGTGAAATTGGCACGCCAATTGCAACGCCTGTACATCAACCTTTTTGTATCCACCTGGAGACCCTTCATGAAATTCAAGACATCCATCCTTTGTGGCTGCTTCATGTTCTGTGCGGCAGCAATTTCGTCCATGCATGTACTGGCACACGGTGACGTCACGCCGCAGGCCGTCGACACGCACTCCCTGCCGCCATTGGGCGAAGAACTACGCACCGAAAATCCGTATCGCGGCCTGGCCGAAGCGGTCAAGGTCGGGGTTTCTGCCTACACCCAAAATTGCGCCCGCTGCCATGGCATTGAGGCCGTATCGGGCGGCATGTCACCAGACTTGCGTGAGATGGACAGCGAGTGCCTGGATCAGAAGGACGAAGCCAAGAAGAAAGCCTGCTTCAAGGAAGTCGATGACTTCTTCATGTCCATCACCATGAAAGGCAAGGTGCGCAATGGGACCGAAAAGATGCCAGCGTTCAAGGGCACCTTCAATCAGGAGGCGGTCTGGGCGATCAAGACCTATCTGGAAACACGGCGTCCGGCAAACTAATTCGAGATATTCATCATGAAACTTAAATTACTCGCTTCATTGGCCTTCGGCGCACTGGCAAGCGCCACACTGGCAGCGGATGTAAGCTATCGCAACGACATTCGTCCGTTGCTCAAAGCGCAGTGTGGCGAATGCCATGGCGACGAATCGCCGACGCTGGTCGACTTTCTGCAGGCACAGGAAAAGTTCAAGAAAGAAAAACAAGGCCCGCGCTTTGGCAACTATGCAGAACTGATCCAGTTGATCGGCTGGCCCGACTCTGGCGCCCTCATGCGAAGGCTCGACGACGGCAGCAGCAGCCCGAACAAAAAGCCCGGCAATATGTACAAGTATCTTGGTGAAACAGACGCCCTTCGGACCACCAATCTGAATCTTGTCAAGGCCTGGGTCGGTGAAGACGCGTGGAATCTCAACCGCTGGGAAAAAGTCGGAGATGTCAACGCAATTTCGAAAGAGCAGTTGGACAAGCTCAAGCTCAAATATTGAGTCGGTTTGATGGCGGTCAGGTCAAATCTCTGGCATCCGGCCACGCTGCTGGGCCGTGCGATCCTGATCGCTCTGGTCTGGCTGCTGACGATTTCATGCGCACTGGCCGGCGTCATGACGCGTGCGGAGTTGAGCAAGCGTTTTCCGGCGCCCTACATCATTGGTGAGATGGACGCGCAGATGCCGGTCTGGCCCATCTTCGAGCCCAACTTTCAGCAAAAAGAAAGTGCTAATCAGCTGGTTGGCTATGTTTTTGAATCGGTCGATCTGGCACCGGTGCCGGGGTTCTCCGGCGTGCCGATCAATCTGCTCATCGCCATGGACCAGCGTGGCAATTTTCTCGACGTCAAAGTGCTGTCGCAGCACGAGCCGGTGTTTGTCGGCGGTCTGGGCGAAGTGCCGATGCATGGTTTCGTCAGTCAGTACAAGGGACTCTCGCTGAAACAGAACATCAAGATTCTGGTCGGGCCGCACGGGCCAAGAACCCTCTCGCCACAAGCGGCCGAACTCGATGGCATCACCCGCGCCACGGCGTCGCTGCGCATCATCAACCAGAGCATTCTCTCTTCGGCACTCACGGTGGCACGCAGGAAGCTCGGTTTTGCCGAAGGTCGCGACCCCGAGCTGATTGCCCGCATCCGACGCGATGTGATGGAATCGCACACAGTCAAGGCCTTGCGCGACGCTGGTCTGATCCAGCACTTTGTGCTCAGCAACGCCGATGTTGAGAAAAAGTTTAGCAGCGGCAACGGCGGCGGTCTGGACAGCGAGGCGCTGGCCCATCCGCAGGATCCCTTCATCGATCTCTACCTGGCCTATGTTTCCGTTCCGACGATCGGGCGCAACCTCCTGAGTGAGGTCTCATGGAACAAGCTGCAGAGCCGGCTCGATCCCGACGATCACGCCATCCTGGTGATGTCCAAGGGGCGTTACAGCGTGACCGGTGAAGACTTCCTGCGCGGCAGCGCGCCGGACCGCATCGTGCTCCGACAGGATCAGTTGCCGATCGAAATGCGCGACCTCAATCTCGATCTGACACTGAAGGAGGAGATCGCTGCCGGTCTGGAGCGCGAGACCCTGACCGTTTTCAGGATCATCGGGCGCTCCGGCCTGGACCCCTCGCACCCGCTGGACTTGGTGCTGCCGGTGACACGTCTGAAGGGCATGATTTTTCCGGAGCGCATCATTGAGGACTTCAGCATCAGCCTGAGCTTGCCTGAGCGTTTTTACACGGTACCCGAAGGCGACAACAAATCCTGGCAGGGCAGTTGGCGCGAACGCCGCGGCGAAGTTCTGGTTCTGCTGTTCGGCCTGGCCATTCTCTCGATAGCTCTGGTGCTGCAAAAGAAGCTGGTCGCGCAGCAGCGCCGCTTTACGCTGTTCAGAAATGCCTTTTTGCTGTTCACCCTGTTCTTCATCGGCTGGTACGCGCAGGGCCAACTCTCCATCGTCAACCTGACCAGCGTGTTGCAGGCGCTGATGGCGGGACGCAGTCTGAGCTTCTATCTGTACGACCCGATGACGGTGACACTGACACTCTTCACCGTCGTCTCGCTGGTGTTCTGGGGGCGCGCAACTTTTTGCGGCTGGCTCTGCCCGTTTGGTGCCTTGCAGGAATTTGTGGCCAAGTTGGGCCGTCTGTTGAAGATCAGACCGCACCGGCTCAAGCCGGAAACCGACCGCCGCCTGAAGCGGATCAAGTACCTGCTGCTGGCTGGCATTGTGCTCAGTGCGGCCCTGTCATCAAACATCACGGATCTGGCCGTCGAACTCGAGCCCTTCAAGACCGCCATCACCCTCAATTTCGTGCGAGCCTGGCCTTTTGTCGTCTATGCCTTGGGCTTGCTGCTGGCCAATTTATTCATCTACAAATTCTTCTGCCGCGTACTTTGCCCGTTCGGCGCCGCTCTGGTGCTGCTCGGTCGCCTGCGCATCCTCAAATGGATTCCCCGACGCAGCGAGTGCGGCACCTCCTGCCAGACCTGCAACCACCGCTGTCCCTACCAGGCCATCACGCCGGTTGGCGCGGTTCAATACGACGAGTGCTTTCAGTGCATGGACTGCGTCATCATCTATGCCAGCGATGAAAAATGCGCACCGCTCATGATGGCAAAAAAGCAAGCCAGGGTGGTACCAATCCAAGCGTTGCAAGCGCACTATCGCGAGGTCCAAAAACCATGACAGGACGAATCGTCATTGCGAGAAGCGTAGCGACGCGGCAATCCACGAAGTCCGGAGGCATGGATCGCCACGCTGCGCTCGCGATGACGTTTTCGCCGCGGTCTCGCGATGACGAAGGCTGTCGTCTTGCGCTCCGGAAAGATCAATAAGGACAGCCCGATGCAACGACGTACCATCCTCTCAGCCTCCTTCGGTTTAGGCGCCCTGGCGGGCCTGGCCGGCACCTCCAAGCAGTGGTCGCACTCGGCGCAATCCGGCCCTCAGGCGAATGACGGACTGCTCCTGCACACCGGCTCTGGCCTGGCCTTCGGCACCACCCTGACGATCAAACTGCTACACACCGACGCACTGGCGGCCCAGGCTGCGATTGCGGACGCTTTGCAAGAGGTGCGCAGAGTCGATGCCCTGATGAGTTTGCAGCAGGAACGCAGTGAGGTCTTTCAACTCAATGCACGCGGCGTCGTGCAAGCACCTGATGCCGATTTGCTGCAGGTACTGGCCTTCGCGCAGCAGTTGTCCCTGCTGACCTCAGGCGCCTTCGACATCACGGTACAGCCCTTGTGGCGCGCCTTCAGCCTGGCCAGTGCGAGCGGCAGGCTGCCGGCGCCGACCGAGATCGCCGCGGCCAAGGCTCTGGTCGACTGGCGCTGCGTAGAGATCGATGCGCAGCAGGTGCGCCTGCCAAGAACGGGCATGGCGATCACGCTCAACGGCGTGGCGCAGGGCTACGCCGTCGATCTGGCGCTGGCGTCTCTGCGCCGGCATGGGGTGCAACATGCCCTGCTTGACACCGGCGAGTTCGGCTCCATCGGCAGCAAGGCGCATGGTCAACCGTGGCTGCTGGGCGTCGGCCACCCAAGGCAGCACGAGACCCTGTCAGCCACCATAAAAATGGACGGCCGAAAAGTTGCCACCTCAGGGGACTATGAAGCGTTTTTCAGTCCGGACTTGGTTCACCATCACATTTTCGACCCGGCCAGCGGCAACTCTCCCATCGAATTGGCAAGCGCCACGGTGCTTGCGCCCACCGGCATCCTGGCTGACGGTCTTTCCACCGCCTTCATGGTCATGGGAACTGACAGAGCACTGGCACTTGCATCGCAGATACACGATGTGGACGCCCTGCTGATCGACAAGAACGGCAAGGTCCGAAAAACTTCAAGTTTCCCGGTAGTGCAAACATGAGCATCGCCAGCTGTTGTGCTTTGGGTCGGGATAGACTCCATGTCAATCGGAGATAGAACGTGACACTGAACGTGATTTCAATCTGCAAATCGTTTGGACGGCGCAAGGCGCTCGACGATGTCAGCCTGCAGGTTGCCGCCGGTGAATTCGTGGCTCTGCTCGGCCCGAACGGTGCGGGCAAAACCACGCTGTTTCAAATACTTTCCGGCCTCTTTATTGCCGACCACGGGCAGGCCCTGATTGGCGACGCTGATATCGGCAAAGCGCCGATTGCGGCGCTGGCCCAACTGGGCATCGTGTTCCAGCAACCGGCACTGGATCTGGACCTCAGCGTGGCTGCCAATTTGCAGTTTCAGGCTGATCTGCACGGCATCGCGCGAATTGAAGCCCACCGGCGTATCGCCGCCTGCCTGTCACGCTTTGGACTGACCGAGCGCGCCAATGACGCAGCGCGGGTCTTGTCCGGTGGCAACCGGCGCAAGGTGGAACTGGCGCGCGCCCTGCTGACACAACCCAGGCTGCTACTGATGGACGAAGCCACCGTCGGCATTGACCCGGCTTCGCGCATGCAGATCATTGCCGACGTCAAGGCCCTGTGCAAGGAACAGAACATGGCCGTGCTATGGGCCACGCACCTGGTCGATGAGGCCGATGGCGCCGATCGCATCGTGGTGATGGCCAAGGGCCGGGTGCAATTCGATGGACTGGCAGCGCAGTTGATGGGCAGCCAGCAAAGTGCAAGCTTGACCGACGCCTTCTTGCGTCTGACCAACTAAACCCGAGTGGAGCGTGAATTCATGACGAACAATATTCCGAGTCGGCGCAGCGCCTGCGCTGTTGTCCTCGCAATCACACTGTCGGCGGGCCTGAGCACGCAGGCGGCGGCCAAGCAGACCGGCGAAGTCTTCATCTCCAGCGAAAAGGACCATGTGATCACGGTACTCGATGGCAAGACCCAGAAGCAGGTCGCCTTGATCAAGGCTTGCAAGCGCCCGCGCCACATGCGCTTGACACAGGACAGCCTGCGCCTGATCGCAGTCTGCGGCGACGACGGCAACGCCATCGTGGTCGATGTCGCGAGCAAGAAAGTGATCGACAAGATCAAGTTGCAGGAAGGCGTCGAAGTATTCGATCTGTCGCCCGACGGCAAGAAGCTCTACTTTTCCAACGAAGACTCCGCTTCGATCGTGGCAGTCGATCTTGTCAGCAAGAAAGTGATCAAGCAGATCAAGGTCGGTGAAGAACCTGAAGGCGTGCTGGTAACGCCTGACGGCAAGACGCTGTACGCGACCTCCGAAGTGGCCAGCCTGGTCCACGTGATCGATCTTGCCAGCGGCAAGATTGTCAAGAATATCGAGGTCGGCAAACGACCGCGTCGCCTGGCGCTGACGCCCGACGGCAAGGAACTCTGGGTGACCAACGAAATGAGCGCATCGGTCAGCATTCTGCGCACCAGCGACCACACGGTCGCTGAAACCCTGAAGTTCGAAGCCAGGGGCTTCCGCCCCGACGACATTACACCGGTCGGCATTACGCTGTCGGTTGACGGCAAGACCGCCTTCATCGCGCTGGGTCGGGCCAACCATGTGGCAGTGGTTGATGTGGCGAGCCGCAAGGTGCGCAGCCTGATTCTGGTCGGCAAGCGTGCCTGGGGCCTGGCTGTCTCACGTGACAACAGCACGCTGTATGTCGC
>Ga0163199_1000502_pt1 | contig 24754 bp, 28 predicted proteins | sample PL_2010_150m_FD_113537 | JGI IMG/M metagenome (GOLD analysis project Ga0163199, IMG submission 113537) | Freshwater microbial communities from Powell Lake, British Columbia, Canada to study Microbial Dark Matter (Phase II) - PL_2010_150m | ecosystem: Environmental > Aquatic > Freshwater > Lake ...
AATCTGGGCGCCGCGCCGGACATTGATCAGCGCCGCATCAGCCATTTGCCTAGGCTCGGTGCCTAGAATCTGCACTGAGCGTATTCCTGTATCGCCGCTATGATCGGCTTTTAACAAGGTGCGCTTATGGTTCTGTAAAGCCGGATTTGACGCCACCATTTCAGACACAGCCAGGCCCGCTCCGAATTGTTTGCACAATTCCCGAAACGGGCGGTCGCTAATACCGGCCATAGGCGCCAATATCAGGTTATTGCTAAGTTGATAGGAACCTATCTGCATCGAGACATGGAGGCTTGGAATACGAAAAGGGCGGGTATGATACCCCAAAACCGGTAACGCTTCAGCAACAATGATGTTTTAAATCATTGTTGCTGAATAGAGATCCCGGCATAGATCATGAATCGGCCGAATCATTCCAGATCGGGTTATCACGGTCTTCGTCAGTCAGTTTAACAACATCAGCGGGGTAGATATGCCAGAATGATTTATCGATAGGGGCATTGCTGTAAGTCTCTTTTTTACCGTGGCCAAAAGGACACCACCAGTTTTCGACGATTTTGACCAGGTAGGCATGCCATTCGAACAGTGCGACGCTATACGGGCAATACCAGGTGCAATTGGCAATCCAAAACCATTTGTACTTCGACAAAGCGGCTTTAAAAGAGGGTTTCATCGTAATCTGGTTTTCGTAGGAGTAGCGATAGCTGGCGCGATCGGGAAGATAGTCGCCCCAGGTTTTAAGATTTTTTGCACCGACAAAACGCAGATGCCAATAGGTCATATAGGCGCTCAAAATGACAAACGGCAACGTCAGAATAGGCAGATAAACCAGGATCATGCCGACGGCCCTTTTCCAGACCGGCATTTGATTATGATGTTTGCCGATCTCTACACGGCTGGCACAGGTTTCGCAGGCTTTCATTTTTTTATATCCTCATTATTATTAGGTGGGTCGATCAGTATTGTGTATTTACCGGAGTCATTAAGTAACTGATAAATACTCAGGCAGCCCCCACAGCAAAATTTTTGTATGCCTTCAGTACCCGTCAGTGTAAAGCCCTTGACTTCTACAGTTTGACCGCAAAGAGCGCAAGCCTCTTTATATACTGAAGTTCCTTTATATTCTATTATGGCCATAAAGATGCCTCAATGAGTTTATAAACTTCCGGAGACCGAACAAAAAAAGGTTTTTAAATATTCGGTCTCAGGCGCTGCAGGGTCTATCGGATGATCCGGCCCCTGTCCGCCGCCGGCCAAAAATACCAGATGACGGTCTATATGCCGTCCTGACGAGCGTAATATTTCATGCAGATTTTCACGGCTCAGGTGAAACGAGCAGGATGCCGAAATCAAAATACCGTTTTTTGACAGCACTTGTAGGGCAAGATGATTCAAGCGCCGGTAAGCTTCATAACCTTGCTTGAAATCTTTTTTACGCTTAATCAACGCAGGCGGGTCCAGTACGATAATATCGTACAGATGATTGTCCAGGCGCGCCTGTTTAAGATACTCGAACACATCGCTACGGACAAAATGCATGCGCTCTTCGACCCTGTTGAGCCGGGCGTTTTCCTGGGCCAACGCCAGCGCGCCTTCTGACGCATCAACACAAATGACTTCAGCGGCGCCTGCCATGGCCGCAGGAATGCCCCAGGCGCCGGTATAAGAAAATAAATCCAGTATCCGCTGATTTTTAGCCATAGTTGTAAGCTGCGCACGACTATGGCGGTGATCATAAAACCAGCCGGTTTTTTGTCCCTCGACAATATCAATTTTAAATTGCGCACCGTTTTCTTCAATGATGAGCGGGTCCGGGATTGCGCCGTAGGCGATTTCCGATTCCAGGCTCAGCCCTTCCAGTTGCCGCTGGCTGTTGTCATTTTTTAACACGATAGCGTCAGGTGCCAATAAGTCTATCAGCGCGGCAGACAGGATGTCTTTGCGCTGTTCCATACCGGCTGTCGTTATTTGCACCGACAGCACAGGGCCGAAGCGGTCAATGACCAGGCCCGGCAAGCCATCGCTTTCACCGAATACCAGGCGGTAATAAGGCTTGCTGAACAGCTTTTCACGCAAAGCCAACGCGCTAGTCAGGCGCCCTTTAAAAAAATTGGCGCCGCATTTCAAATTGGCTTTTCTGGACAATAGCCGCGCGCAAATCAGCGCCGCCGGATTGACGTAGGCCGTACCCATGCATTTGCCGTCCGCGCTGTGTATTTGCGCCAGGTCGCCGGGCGCAAAGGTGTCCAACGGCGAGCGCTGGGTATCAACCTCATTGCTGAAAACCCACAAATGCCCTTTGCGCAGACGTTTATCTTCGTTCTTTTTTAAATAAATTACCGGATATGCCATATTAATAAATCAATTCGAAGGTATAACCGCCTATGCGGTTTTTGGTTGCAGCGATGTCCAGGTTAATGGCTATCGTTGCACCGGCGTTTATCATAGGCTTTGCCGCTATCATCTCAGATGCATAGTCTTGCGGATGAAAAACCCTGTGCGTAAAAGGATTGCCGTTATAGTCCAGCAGCGTCAGTTTAATATTGGGACAGGTTTGTGCAAAAACCGCCTGATTATTGATAAGCCCCGTAACAACGTAATGCTGATTGGATGACATCAATGCACCCTGTATCATCAATTCATCAGGATTTTTGTAACCAGGTAACCGGCACCCCAGGTGTCGGCAAAATAGTTCAAGGCTCGGCCGCAGCCGAGCATTCTGGATTAAAGCATTGCCTTCAAAGTAGGTCGTCTGTACAAGCAGCAGCACAATACCGATAGCCAGACCGAGTTTCCAATAAGGGCTGACCGGCGACTGTTCCCACGGCAAAACATCTGCCTGCAAAATGTCGCCTGTTTCATCGGTCGCCGTGTCGCTGAGCAACTCCAATGCATCAAACTTTACCGAACAATGCCTGCAGAACACGATGGCTCTGCTGACGCGCAGTTGCTCTACCGATAGCGGCTGTTGTCGTCTGCAATGAGGGCATCGGGTAAACATCGCGTCAACGCTTGCAGCCCTCCAGCCTGATCCAGTCTTCCTGCTGCACCGGCGGCTTGAAGTCGATAGTCGCCCGGTAAGCGCTGATGACTGAACCAGCCTGCTCTGCGAGTATGCCGGACAAGATCAGTTGTCCGCCCGGCATTAACAAACTGCTGATTTGTAGCGACAAATCAATCAACGGCTTGGCGAGAATATTAGCCAGCACGACGTCGCTTTGAACGGGCGCAAACTGCTCGGGCAAATAGCACACAATGCGATCCTGAACCTTGTTTTTCAGCGCATTGTCGGCTGTCGCCGTTAATGCCTGCGGATCAATATCGATCGCATGCGCCGTTTTAGCACCCAGCAATATCGCCGCAACCGCGAGTATGCCGGACCCGCAACCGTAGTCGATGACGGTTTTCCCCGTTAAGTCGTGACCGGCCAGCCATTCCAGGCATAAAGCCGTGGTCGGATGCGTGCCTGTGCCGAAAGCAAGTCCCGGATCCAGCGTTAAACACACCGTTCCGGGTTCAAACTGCTCCTGGCCGGTAGGACAAACCCAAAGCTTAGCGGCAAATTTCATCGGCTTATAAAATTCCATCCAGGCGCGCTCCCACTCCTGGTCGGCAACCTCTTCATGCAACCAGGCCGCTAAGCCCGCTTGTTCGAATTGTGCGTAAACCAGCGATTTTATCAGCTCGGGCTCTGCATCCAGCTCAAACAATGCGATAACCTGCGTATTGCTCCATATTTTTGTTTCGCCGATAGCGGGTTCGTAAACCGGCTCGTCTTCAGCATCCATATAAGTGACGGAGACAGCTCCCAGCGTGCTGAAAAAATCGGCCAGTTTAGGGGCGGTTTGTTCATTGGTAATAACGGAAATTTGATGCCAGGCCATGACGGGAGTCTCTGTGCATAGTGTGTAGGGTAGCTCGCAAACAATAAACCGCCACAGATCCTTCGGCTTCGCTCAGGACAGGTTCACAGAATAAATAAGTTGTGCTGTGAATCTGTGGCAGATGTGACAGGGAGGATATTTTTTGCAAGTTACCTAGGTTGGATTTAATAAATACCCAGTTTCTTTTCCAGATAATGGATATTCTGCCCGCCCGCGGCAAACGCACTGTCGTTCATAATATCCTGCTGCAGCGGGATATTGGTTTTAATGCCGTCGATGATAATTTCGCTTAAGGCCGTGTTCATGCGGGCTATCGCGCTTTTACGGGTTTCGCCGTGAGCTATCAGCTTGCCGATCATCGAATCATAATACGGCGGCACTTTATAGCCATTGTAGATATGCGTTTCACAGCGAATGCCGGGGCCGCCGGGCATGTGAAACTGGTCTATTTTGCCGGGACACGGCATAAAGGTTTGCGGATCTTCGGCGTTCAATCGGCATTCAATCGCATGACCCTGAATCTTGACCTGATCCTGAGTGAGGGACAGCGGCTCGCCGCAGGCAATACGCAATTGCTCCTTCACGATGTCAAAACCGGTCACCATTTCGGTAACAGGGTGCTCAACCTGGACGCGGGTATTCATTTCGATAAAATAGAATTCGCCTTTTTCATACAGGAATTCAAACGTGCCTGCGCCCAAATAGCCGATATCGATACAGGCTTTGGCGCAACGCTCACCGATGAACCGGCGCTGCTCTTCGGTAATGCCGGGAGCGGGCGCTTCTTCGACGACCTTCTGGTGCCGGCGCTGCATCGAGCAATCGCGCTCACCTAAATGTATCGCGTTGCCGTGCGAGTCCGCCATCACCTGAAACTCGATATGACGGGGGTCTTCGAGAAATTTTTCCATATACACGGTTGCATTGCCGAAAGCGCTGCCCGCTTCGGCTTTGGTCATCGCAATCGCATTGATCAAGGCCGCTTCGGTGTGTACCGTTCGCATACCGCGACCGCCGCCGCCGCCGGCCGCTTTGATAATAACCGGGTAGCCGATTTTTTGTGCGAGCTTCAGATTTTTTTTATTATCATCGGAAAGCGGATCATTATTACCGGGGACACAGGGAATACCGGCGGCAATCATCGCATTTTTAGCGGAAATCTTGTCGCCCATCATACGTATGGTTTCTGCAGTCGGGCCGATAAAGACAAAGCCGCTTTGTTTGACTTTTTCAGCAAAATCAGCGTTTTCGGACAAGAATCCGTAGCCGGGATGAATAGCTTCCGCATCGGTGACCTCGGCGGCGCTGATAATCGCGGGAATATTCAGGTAACTGTCGGCCGATGCCGCAGGACCGATACAGACCGATTCGTCGGCCAGGCGGACATGTTTTAAATCCCGATCGGCCTCCGAATGGACAGCGACAACTTTAACGCCCAATTCTCTACAGGCGCGCAAAATGCGTAACGCGATTTCACCGCGATTAGCGATAACGATTTTATCGAACATGAATCCCTCGTTTCTTCGTGTTATTCAATAATGAATAAGGGTTGGCCGTATTCGACAGGTTCGGCGTTTTCAACCAGAATTTGTTTGATCACACCGCTCGCATCCGCTTCAATCTGGTTAAGGATTTTCATCGCTTCAATGATGCACAGCGTATCGCCTGACTGCACCGCCTGACCGACCTCTACAAAAGTTTTCGTGCCGGGTGATGCTGAGCGGTAAAACGTACCGACCATAGGCGATTTAACGACATGCCCGGCGATTGTCTCTTCATCGGCGGCGATAGCGGCGGACGCGGCGCTTACAGATACAACGGCAGGAGCGGGAGCGTATACGGCGGGTGCGGAAACGGCGGAATAACGGCTAATGCGGATAGATTCTTCGCCTTCTTTAACTTCCAGTTCGGCAATGCCCGATTCTTCGATAATTTCGATGAGTTTTTTTATTTTTCTAATATCCATGTTTATAGTCTCTTGGCTTGTCTCTCGGCTAATATCTGATGCGCGGCCATTAAGGCCAATTCGTATCCGGTTGCTCCCAGTCCACAAATAACGCCTTTGGCTATATCTGAGAAATAGGAATGTTTTCTAAAAGGTTCGCGTGCGTGGACGTTTGATAAATGAACCTCTATAAATGGGATTTGGGTTGCCAGTAATGCATCACGTATTGCAACACTGGTATGCGTAAAGGCGGCAGGGTTAATAATAATAAAGTCAACTTCGGCACTATAAGCCTGATGAATCAGCTCTACGATCTCATGCTCGGCATTATTTTGATGGAAAGCCAACTGGTGCTTTAAATGTGCAGCCTGGCTTTCAAGCATTATTTTTATATCGGCAAGCGTTTTATTTCCGTAATGCCCTGGCTCGCGCACTCCGAGCAGGTTTAAATTGGGTCCATTCAATACGGTAATTGTTGCCATCAAGATATTGTTTCAGTAGGATTAAGAAGCATTTTAACCCGGCAATTTTACCGTGTTGCAGGATTTTGTCCATCTATTATGTTTCTGCATCCGCCGCGTTCAGGCAATGCTTGTGTGACGAATAACCCAGTAATATAGTAGACTATATTTATCTACAATACGGTTCAACACGATGACAGCAACAGAAAACGTACATCTTCACGAAATCAACAAATTTGGCTCAATGGCGGAACGCTGGTGGGATGTTCAAGGCGAATTTAAAACCCTGCATGACATTAATCCGCTACGCCTGGAATTCATCCTGCGTTATGCCGATCTCAAGGGCAAGCGCATCGTGGATGTGGGCTGCGGCGGCGGCATTTTAACCGAAGCGCTGGCTAAACACGGTGCCGATGCGTTGGGTATCGATCTCAGTGCCGACCTGATCGATGTCGCCGACCTGCACGGACTGGAATCCGGTGTCAACGCGCATTACCAGAAAATCAGTGCTGAAGCGCTGGCGGAGCAGCAACCGGCCGGTTTCGACCATGTGACCTGCATGGAAATGCTGGAACATGTTCCCGATCCCGGCTCAATTATTTCCGCATGCGCCAAGTTGGTTAAACCCGGCGGCATGGTGTTTTTTTCGACACTGAACCGCCAGCCTAAAGCCTATTTACTCGCGATTGTCGCGGCAGAGCATGTTCTGCAAATGCTGCCCAAAGGTACGCATGATTTTAAAACCTTTATCAAGCCGTCTGAGCTGAGCCAGACAGCCCGCTCGGCCGGCCTCGAATTACAGGGCATGGTAGGGATTGAATATAATCCTTTCACGAAACGCTTTAGTCTCGGTAAAGACATTAAGGTCAACTACATTGCCGCATTTAAACGCTCCGAGTAACCGTTCATGTCGATTGATTTCAAACTATCCTGCGTATTATTCGATCTTGACGGCACTCTCGTAGACACCGCACCTGATTTGCTAGCCTGCCTGAACAAGGCGCTGAGCCATTACGGCTTTGCCGCAGTTCCGGCGGCAACCGTCAAGCCGTTTATTTCATTCGGCGCGGCGGCGATGATCAAAAAAAGCCTGGAGAATAGCGTATCCGACGTGTGTCAGACCGAAATACTGGAAACCATGCTCGATTACTATCAACATAATATTGCCGAACACAGCGTTTTTTTCGATGGCATCCCCGAAATATTAGCCTCGCTTGAAGCACAGGGCTTGAAATGGGGCGTGGTGACCAATAAGCGGGAACGTTTCACCAACCCGCTGATGGCCGCATTACAACTGACTGATCGGGCCGCCTGTATTATCAGCGGCGATACCACGGCAAATCCCAAACCGCACCCGGAGCCCATGCTGGCGGCCTGTAAGCAGGCAGGAGTCAATCCTGTGGAATGCGTTTATATCGGTGATGCCGGCCATGACATTACCGCCGGGAAAAACGCACAAATGAAAACACTGGCCGCTCTTTACGGTTATCTCAAACCCACCGATACCCCTGAAACCTGGGGGGCCGACGCGCTAATCGCCTCTCCTAAACAGCTCTCAACCTGGATAAACTCCGTATTATGCCGTTAAAAAACAATGTTATTTTAATTACCGGCGCGGGCGGCGGCCTGGGCGGCACAGCAGCGCTGACCCTGGCCAAACACGGCGCCCACATCATCTTGCTGGATAAAAACATCGCCAAACTGGAAGCCGTTTACGATGCAATTGTTGCGGCACACGCGCCGGAACCGATTATGTATCCTTTTGATTTGGCGGGCGCCAATGAAAACGATTACCAGGAATTAGCCGATAAAATCGATGAAAAATACGGGGCTCTGCAAGGTTTACTGCATTCAGCGGTGGAATTTACATCATTTACGCCCATCGCCCAGGTCAATACCAAAGACTGGGGACACACGTTAAATGTCAACCTGAATGCACCTTTTCTGCTGAGCCGGGTGCTGTTGCCGGTATTGCAAAAAAGTGCCCTGGCGTCCATCGTATTTACCTCCGACTCATCCGCGAGAACCGCTAAAGCCTACTCAGGCGCTTACGGCGTATCAAAAATAGCGCTGGAAGGTTTTGCAAAAATCTTGGCAGAAGAACTGGAGGCCGCCAACAAAATCAGAGTCAACACATTGATTCCGGGCCCTGTCGATTCACCCTTAAGAAAGCGCGCTTATCCGGCGGAAGATAAAACCAGATTGCCTGCCATGGAGTCCCTGGCCTCTGTTTATTTGTATTTATTCGGCTCACAGAGCATCGGCGTAACCGGCCAGGCTGTCGACGCCCGCACCTTCCACTTATAACGGAACTTCTTATGGCTGAACGAGAAAGCATAGTTTTAACCCGAGACGTCAACATTGTCACCATTCCCGACGGCGCAACCGGAACCTTGCCTAAAGGCGAAGAAGTGACGATTCACCAGGCGTTGGGCGATAACTATACGGTAATTACTGAATACGGATACATGGTACGCATAGCCGGCAACGATGCCGACGCACTGGGCAAAGAGCCGCGCCAGCTGCATACCCTGGCATCGGAAACCAGCGCCGAAGCGGTGGAAAAAAACTGCTGGGAAGTCATGAAAACGGTTTATGACCCTGAAATCCCGGTCAACATTGTAGACCTGGGCCTGGTTTATCACTGTAACGTAACGCCCGTAGGCGAAGGCCTGCACGAAGTCCGCATCATGATGACGCTGACGGCACCGGGTTGCGGCATGGGACCTGTCATTCAAAGCGATGTGGAAAGAGGTATCCGAGCCCTGCCGGGCGTCTCCGGCGTTGATGTTGAAGTCGTTCTTGACCCGCCGTGGTCGCGCGACATGATGTCGGAAGTAGCTAAATTACAACTGGGTTTATATTAACTGTCGTAGAGCAAATCTGAGAATATTCGACCGCGTCTCAAAATTGCAGATATTTTTTGCCTGTCATATTGTTGCAATAACATACCTACTACCATTAGAGATTTCCTGAATATCAAGCAAACACGCCGATGCCAGTTTTACACGATGAATTAATCAAAATCCTCGATGGCGAAAAACTAACCCCGCATTTTCAGCCTATCGTTTCTTTAGTACAAAAAGACATAATCGGTTACGAAGCATTAATCCGCGGCCCTTCTGACAGCCCGCTGCACAGCCCCTTTAATCTGTTCAGCACCGCGGAACGCTTCAACTTAAGCACCACGCTTGAATTCACCTGCCGAAAACTCAGCATCCAAAGCTATGCCCGCTTAAACCTTAACAAAAAACTCTTTATTAATGTCAGCCCATCCGTATTATTGCAGCCGGATTTCAAAAACGGCATGACACTTAAATTCCTCAAAGAGTTCGGACTGGATCCACGGTCGGTCGTCATTGAATTAACGGAGAATCAACCGACCAACGACTATCCGGTCATGCGCGATGCCGTCGCACACTACAGGAATATGGGCTTTGAAATAGCGCTGGATGATCTTGGCGCCGGTTATTCAGGATTAAGGCTCTGGTCGGAATTGCTGCCGGACTATGTAAAAATAGACAAACATTTCATACAAGGCATTCACGAAGATCCCATCAAGCTCAATTTTGTACGCTCCATTCAAAATATAGCCAACTCGCTCAACTGTAAAATTATTGCTGAGGGCGTAGAAACACAAAATGAACTTAAGACCATAGAAAGCCTCGGCATTACGCATGCCCAAGGGTATTATTTTGCGAGGCCTGCGGTTATCCCGTTAGAGAAAATCGATGGCGAGTTGCTTATCAACAGCCGTTCAGACCGTTATCAAACCAATCCGTTTAATGCGACCACAGCATCCCATATTGCCAAACTGATAAGCCCGGTTGCATCGACGACCACTATTGCTGAGGTTATGCACTTATTTCAGCACAATAATGAATTAACCATTGTGCCGCTGGTAGACCATAATTTTGCCTCAGGCATCATTTTCCGGGATCGTTTTCTCTCCAAACTGTTTTCCAGCCGTTACGGGTTGGAGCTGTACGGTAAAAAGCCTGTGCATTTATTCGTCAGCAAAGCCCCTCTGAGTATCGACCACGACACGCCGATAGAATTGGTCAGCCAGCAATTGACATCAAGCACAGAGCATGATCCTGCTTTTATCGTTACCCAGAACGGAGAATACGCCGGCATAGCAACCGTACTGGATTTGCTCGAAGAAATCACCTGCCAGCAAATCAGTAACGCCAAACACGCCAATCCGCTTACGCTACTGCCCGGCAGCGTTCCCGTCAATGAGCGCATCAACCAGTTGCTGGCCGGTAACACCCCTTTCGCATTCGGCTATTTCGATCTGGATAACTTCAAGCCCTTTAACGATGTTTACGGTTACAGTGCCGGCGATAACATTATTAAAGCGGTTGCTGAAACACTGACCGGGCATCTTTCCGAGCAGCACGGCTTGGTCGGGCATATAGGCGGAGATGATTTTATCGTTGTTTTTACCTGCAATGACTGGCTGGAACGCTGTAAAGCTATTTTGGCTCGCTTTGGAGAGCTTGTTCCTGTCTACTATAAAGACAAGGATGTCAAAGCAGGCGGTATTCATACCGAAAACAGGTCGGGAGAAAAATGCTTTTTCCCGATGATAAGCCTGTCGGTAGGTCTTGTAGACCCCGCCTCAACCAGCCGGTGTCAATCTCATGTTGATATTGCGGATCTGGCGTCCGGCGCTAAAAAACAGGCAAAAAATATCGACGGCAACAGCTTTTTTATTAACCAGCGCAACGCCCTGAAACAAACAGAAGCACTATCGGCTGCGGCGCATATACTGCCGCAAGCTGGCAACTTAACACCGGCTCTTCCGGCATAGCGGGCAGCTCCTCTATTCTATTAAACCAGCCGTTCAGAGCAAAGCAACTCACCGGAATTTCACCGATTCCGGCACGAACAAAGCCTGTTAATCAATCTCCACCCGCCACTTCCCACACCCAATATGACCGCATCACTTTCCAACATGCCATCAACCATTGATGTTCTCTGTATAGGCCATGCCAGTTATGATCTGGTATTTTCGTTAGCCCACCACCCGGAGGCCGATGAAAAAACGACTGCCGATAAGCTCTTGGGTTGCGGCGGCGGACCTGCGGCCAATGCCGCCGTAACCGTTGCACGATTGGGATGCGTAGCGGCTTTTTCAGGTTATCTGGGCGGCGATATATACGGCGACAGCCACCTTAAGGAATTACAGGCAGAAGGTGTCGATACCCGACTGGTCGTACGCGGCGGAGCACCGACGCCGCTGTCCGTGGTTCTGGTGAAACCGGACGGCAAGCGTGCGCTGATAAATTACAAGGGTGAAACTAAAGCCTTACCGTCGAACAGCGTCAATTTTTCCGGGATTTACCCCAAAGTTGTGCTGTTCGACGGTCACGAGCCCGATCTTTCGCTGAGCTTTCTGGAACAAGCCTGCGGTAAAATTCCCGCCGTGCTCGATGCCGGCTCGCTGCACGGCGGCACGCTGGCGTTGATGGGCAAGGTCGATTACCTGGTCTGTTCGGAAAAGTTCGCATTGCAGTATGCGGGGGATGAACATGCAGCCTTGTCCCGTTTGGCTGAGCTGGCCCCGGTTGTCGTCATAACGCTAGGCGAACGCGGCCTGATCTGGCGACGCGGTGCTGACAGCGGCAATATACCGGCACCGCAGGTTTCCGCTATCGACAGCACCGGTGCCGGCGATGCTTTCCACGGTGCGTTTGCCGCCGCCGTCTCGGTCGGCATGGAGTGGCTTGACGTGTTACATTATGCCGGCATCGCCGGAGCGTTGTGCTGTACGCAAATGGGCGCACGCCCGGGTTTACCCAATTACCGGCAGCATCAGGCTTTATCGCGACAATGGCTGTCGGCCGATGACTAAAAAATAAACCGCCACAGATTCACGGATTATAAAAATCTGTGAATCTGTGGCGGCTGTGACAAAGGGGTATTTTTTGCGCGTTCAGCATGTATTATACGCGGCATAATATAAACAAATCGAACTAACAGTGACATCATGTCGGGGAAAAAATGAACAAAGATGACATTTTTAACATCATTGTAAATCATAGCTGCGAGGTCATTCCGGCGCTGGCGGCACACCCGTTCCAATGGAGCGACCAATTGAGCGTACTGGGTGCAAACTCGATAGATCGCGCCGATATTGTCATGATGACTCTGGAGTCCTTGGCCTTGCGCATGCCTCTGATAGCGCTGGCGGATGCAAAAAATCTTGGCGAATTGGCCGACTTGCTTTATGCAAAACTGCAATCAAGCTGAACTGCTGATTACCGGCATAGGCATCACCGCGTCTATCGGCCAGGGAAAAACAGCTTTTACTTCAGCATTGATGGAAGGCCGGCATGCGTTTGCAGTGATGCAGCGCCCCGGACGTCAATACGGAACGCCGCCCGACGAAAGTGCTTTTTTGGGCGCGGAAATTCCTGCCCTGATTTATCCTGAATCCCTGTCAAAATCCCTGCTGCGCACGGCATCCTTTTCAGCGCAAGCGGCAATGGTCACGCTGCATGAAGCCTGGGAAGACGCCAACCTGGATACCGTAGAACCCGAGCGTATCGGCCTGGTGGTCGGCGGCTCCAATTTCCAGCAACGCGAATTGATACAAATCCATCAAACATATCAGGACCGCGCCTGTTTCCTGCGGCCAAGCTACGGCTTGACGTTTATGGACAGCGATGTGTGCGGCCTGTGCACAGAGCAGTTCGGGATACAGGGCTTTGCCTATACGACGGGCGGCGCTTCGGCCAGCGGCCAGTTGGCGATACTTCACGCAATTCAGGCGGTACAATCCGGTCAGGTCGATGTCTGCATCGCGATGGGCGCATTAATGGATCTTTCATACTGGGAATGCCAAGGTTTACGGTCATTGGGCGCGATGGGCTCAGACCGGTACGCAAACGAACCGGCACAAGCCTGCCGTCCGTTTGACCGGCACAGAGACGGCTTTATTTACGGAGAATCCTGCGGCGCGGTCGTGATAGAACGCGCCGGTTCCATTACGAGGCCCACCGTAGAGTCCTATGCACGGATTGCAGGCTGGGCAATGGGCATGGACGGCAACCGGAATGCCAACCCATCCCTCGAAGGCGAAATCCGCGTGATTCAAAAAGCACTGCAGCAGGCCCATATACCGGCACAGTCAATCGACTATATCAACCCGCACGGGACGGGCTCGATAATCGGCGATGAGACGGAACTTGCCGCCATCCGGCATTGCCGACTCGATCATGCCTATATTAACGCCAGCAAATCCATTATCGGTCACGGCCTGAGTTCTGCCGGCACGGTGGAAGTTATTGCAAGCCTGCTGCAAATGCAGGCGTCGCGGCTGCACCCCACGCGGAATCTCGACGATCCTGTCGAACCTTCGTTCAACTGGGTGCGTGAACAGGCTGTAATACACCGCATTAAAAACGCGCTGACGCTGAGCATCGGATTCGGCGGCATCAATACCGCCTTATGTTTACAACACTATGGCCTATAATGTTCAATACCTGACCACAGCAAACAAACGATGAAAACCTCTAAATTATTACTGTTTTTACTGCTAAACTGGGTTCTTGCAGGCTGCGGACAACCGGGGCCGCTTTATCTGCCCGATAAAGCATCGCCCGTCCAAATAGAACCGAAAAAAACGACACCTTGAAAGAGCATACATGGATTATTTTAATTACCGGAATGACGAACTTTTTGCAGAAGAGGTAGCGGTGCAAGACATCGTCTACCAATACGGCAGCCCCTGCTATATCTATTCAAGGGCCACGCTGGAAAGGCACTGGCGGGCTTTTGACCAGGCTTTCGGCGGGCATCCGCATTTAATCTGCTATGCCGTCAAAGCAAACTCCAGCCTTGCCGTACTCAATGTACTGGCCCGTTTGGGTTCCGGCTTTGATATTGTGTCTTTAGGCGAGCTGGAACGCGTAATAGCCGCCGGCGGCGATGCCAAAAAAATCGTTTTTTCCGGCGTAGGCAAACGTGAAGATGAAATTCTGGCGGCATTAAAGCTCGGCATACGCTGTTTCAATATCGAAGTGAGCGGCGAACTGGACCGGATCAACGTGCTGGCCGAACAACTGGGAGTCATGGCGCCGGTATCTTTTCGCGTCAATCCCGATGTCGACGCCAAGACGCACCCGTATATTTCTACCGGTTTAAAAGAAAATAAATTCGGCATAGACATTAATCAGGCCTTGATTGAATACCGACGCGCAGCCGATATGCCGCATATCAAAATCGTCGGCATCGATTGCCACATCGGTTCGCAGCTCACAGAAACCCGTCCGTTTCTGGACGCCCTGGACAAGATTCTTGATCTGGTTGCCACGCTTAAGTCCGAAGGTATTGAGCTGCACCATCTCGACTTGGGCGGCGGGCTCGGAATTTGCTACAAAGACGAACTGCCGCCTGAACCTGCCGATTATATACATGCGGTTTTAGCTCGCCTCAGCAACGCCCCTTTTGAAATCCTGCTGGAACCCGGCCGCGCTATCGCGGGCAATGCCGGCATTCTGGTCACCCAGGTCGAATACCTTAAACCGACGGCCAATAAAAACTTCGCTATCGTCGATGCCGCGATGAATGACCTGGTTCGCCCCTCGCTGTACAGCGCCTGGCAAGACATTATTCCGGTTAACCGGCACAGTAGAGCCACCGAACAGCACTGGGACATCGTCGGCCCTGTTTGTGAAACCGGCGATTTTCTCGGTAAAGACCGTGCGCTGAAATTGACTCAGGGCGACTTGTTGGCGATACGTTCGGCAGGTGCTTACGGTTTCAGCATGAGTTCCAATTACAACTCCAGACCGCGCGCCGCCGAAATCATGGTCGATGGAAACCGCCACTATTTAATCAGGGAAAGGGAAACGATTGCCCAACTGTGGAGCGGGGAGCATTTACTGCCCTGATGGAGTAGCGGCAAGGATCAAGGATGTCCAAGCCGGAAATATCAACATAAGGATTATTTTTGCGCTTAATCCGGTGACCGTCATGACTACTATCGCACAACTATCTCAATTAGACTTAAATGGCACTTATACTTACGCCGATTATTTAACTTGGCAATTCGAAGAGCGTCTCGAGCTTATCAAGGGCAAAATCATGCTGATGTCGCCTGCGCCCAATGTCAATCATCAACGCATTTCATTACGCCTAAGCGGCATTTTTTATAATGCCTTTAAAGGCCAGCCCTGCCAGGTTTTTGCCGCGCCCTTCGATGTCCGCCTGTATAACCGCAAAAAATCAGCCCTCGCCGACAGGGATATCTACACGGTGGTGCAACCCGATTTATGCGTTATCTGCGATAAAAACAAACTGGATACCCAAGGCTGCCTGGGCGCACCCGACTGGATTATCGAAATCCTGTCCAAAGGCAATACCAAGCGAGAAATGCAGATTAAATACGAGCTGTACCAGGAAAGCGGCGTCAAGGAATACTGGCTGATCTATCCGTACGAGCAGGCGGTTTACCAATTCGTGTTAAACGACGAGCTGGAAAAATACCAGCTGTTCAAGATGTATTGCGGCGACGACATCGCCGCACCGTTTTTATTTCCCGATTTAGAGATTGATTTAAAAGAAGTATTCCTGGAATAACCCCTCCTATAAAAGGAAAAGCCATGCAAGTCTTTATAGAAAACCTGGCGGCAAGCCATCACTATCAGTCTACACGCCTATTGCTGATATTAAGGGCGATACAAGCGCGTTATCACTACATTCCAACACCTGCAATAAAGCAACTTGCCGGGCTACTGAATATCCCGGGCACACAGATTACCGGTGTCGTTGAATTTTACAGTTTTTTTCATCTGACCCCGCGTGGACACTATGAACTCTTAATCAGCGATTCGATTACCGATGCGATGCTGGGCAAACACAACCTGACGGCCTATCTGTCTGAAAAATTGCAAGTGGCTGTTGGAGCAGTCCGTAGCGACGGCGTGGTCAGTCTCGATAACACATCCTGTACCGGACTATGCGATCAGGGCCCGGCTGGATTGGTCAACGGCTATCCGCTGACGCGCCTGGACCGCCCGCGTATAGACTTGATTACCGACCTTATCAATCAGCAAAGGCCGCTGGAAGAATGGCCGCGCGAGTTATTCCAGGTAGACGATAACCTGGTCAACTCCGGCCTGCTGCTGGCCCGGCCGATTGCACAGGGCGAGGCGCTTAACGCGACGTTTAAACGGGGTCTGCAGGAAACGCTGGCGGAAATCAACCAATCGGGTTTGCGCGGCCGCGGCGGCGCCGGCTATACCACGGGATGGAAATGGCATTTGTGCTATGAAGGCCCTGAGGAGGATGCATTTTGCGATGTGGCCGCACAAAAACAGCAGCAGCGGTATGTGATTTGTAATGCCGATGAAGGCGAACCGGGCACATTTAAAGACAGGGTGCTGTTAAACAGTTATGCCCATCAGGTATTTGAAGGCATGACGGTGTGCGCTGCGATTATCGGTGCGACCCAAGGCTTTTTGTATTTGCGCGGCGAATACCTGTTCCTTTACGACAAACTGCAAGCGGTATTGGCCGAGCGTCGACAGGCGGGGCTGCTGGGCGACAATATCCTGGGTAACGGCACTGTGTTCGATATTGAAATCTGCCTGGGAGCGGGAGCCTATATCTGCGGCGAAGAATCGGCATTAATCGAATCGCTGGAAGGTAAAATGGGCATACCGCGCAACCGTCCGCCGTATCCCGTCACGCAGGGTTATCTCGGTAAACCGACGGTAGTGAACAATGTTGAAACGTTTTTGGCTGCGGCAAGCATCGCGGTTAATGGCGGTGACTGGTTTGCCGGCATCGGCACCGAAAAATCCAAGGGCACGAAAATCCTCAGCATCAGCGGCGATTGCAGCCGACCCGGTATTTACGAATACCCGTTCGGCACCACGATCCAGACAATTCTCGATGAATGCGGAGCCACCGATGTGCTGGGCGTGCAGGTCGGCGGCCCGTCCGGTACGTTTATCTCCAACCAGGAGTTGAGCCGTAAGCTGGCCTTTGAAGATCTGGCGACCGGCGGTTCATTTATCATCTTTAACAACAGCCGCAACATTCTCGATACTGTGCACAATTTCATGCATTTTTTTGCGCATGAAAGCTGCGGTTTTTGCACCCCTTGTCGCGTCGGCACGTCCTTATTAAAAAAACAGCTCGATAAAATTGTTGAGGGTCATGGCTCGGCAGGCGATGTCGTCGCACTCGAAGAGCTGTGCCGATTAGTAAAAAACCACAGCCACTGCGGCCTGGGACAGACCGCCGCCAATCCCATACTGACTACGCTGGAACGTTATCCCGAGCTGTACCAAAACCAGCTGAAAAAAATCAGCTATGAACCGGGATTTGACCTGGATGGCGCATTGGATATAGCAAGGCGCATGGCGAACCGCAACGACCCGGCAGCGCATTTAGCCCAGACGGAGGCAGAACATGAGTAAATTTATCACGATTGACGGCAAAACCATTCCGTTCGAGGACGGGCAAACGATCATGCAGGCGGCAACGGCGGCGGATGTCTATATTCCGCATTTGTGTCATCATCCCGAATTTACACCGCACGGCAGTTGCAAACTCTGCACCGTCAAAGTCAACGGACGCAACTGTTCCGCCTGTACGTTTCCGGCAGCAGAAGGCCAGGATGTGCTGAACAATACTAAAGAGTTGAATGACGACCGGCAGAAAATTACGCAAATGCTGTTTGTCGAAGGCAATCATTTTTGCCCGTCCTGCGAAAAAACCGGCAACTGCCAGTTACAGGCGGTGGCATATCATTTGAATATGCTCGATAACCACTTTCCATTGTTTTATCCGCACCGGGACATGGATGCCTCCCATGCTGATGTCATGATTGACTATAACCGCTGCATTTTCTGCACCTTATGCGTGCGTGCCGGCCAACAGCATGACGGCAAAGACGTGTTCGCGCTCAGCGGGCGCGGCATCAACAAACACCTGATCGTCAACTCGATAAGCGGCCTGCTGAAAGACACCGATCTTAACATCAACGACAAAGCCGCGCATATCTGCCCGACCGGGGCCATTTTAATCAAGCGCACCGGCTATCAGATCCCGATAGGCCAACGTATTTACGATCATCACGAAATTGACGAAATCAGCCTGGCCGCATCCGGTTCCCGACCGGATGAGGCACTTCCACCATCCTTGGCAGTCGCAACGGAGCATCATCATGGCGAATAAAATCAGAGTCGCAACCACATCACTGGCCGGCTGTTTCGGCTGCCACATGTCGTTTCTGGATATAGATGAACGCATGCTGCAACTCGCCGAAGCCGTCGAATTTGACCGCTCGCCGATTACCGACATCGAACATTGCACCAACTGCGACATTGGCCTGATCGAAGGCGGCGTATGTAATTCCGAAAATGTGCATGTGCTGCGCGAATTTCGCAAAAACTGCAAAATCCTGGTCGCCGTCGGTGCCTGCGCCATCAACGGCGGCCTGCCTGCGATGCGCAACTTTATCCCGCTCGAAGAATGCCTGAATGAAGCTTATCTGGACGGTATCGGCGTCGAAAATCCGCAGATACCCAGCGATATAGAATTACCGTTGTTGCTGGACAAGGTACGCCCGATTCATGAAGTCGTCAAAATAGATTATTTTTTACCCGGCTGCCCACCTTCAGCCGATGTGTTCTGGAAATTCCTGACGGATTTGCTTGAAGGACGCGAGCCTTCGCTGCCTTATGACTTAGTGCATTATGATTGAGCGTCCTCAACTATTAGCGGCTATAGATAATGAATATGTAACGGCCGAATTAGACAATTTGTCGTGAATATCATTTTTGAACAAGGTACTTTTGAGGATTTTACTAACCGGGCAAGAAATGATGATAAGCAAAGAAGATTTAAAACAGGAAATCGAACAACTCGATGAAAAGTACCTGGAATTGGTATTTCGGTTACTGCAACAATTCCCTCGTCAGCAAAAAATAAAGCCGACAATAGACGTATTAAGCTGTTCGCGCCCTATTCAGTACAACACGACTGAAAACGGTAATGGCGGGCAGGCATTTACGGATATTGAAGATGCCGCCGCTTATGGAAAACAATTAAGAACGTTGGCCTGGCAAAGAACAAGACATGATGTCTGATTACCTTCTTTGCGATACTTGCATCATCATTGATTTTATTAGCGGACGCAGTCAGGTGTTGAACGATTTGCTCGATAGTAAAATGGTGCTGTTGATTAACTCGATTATCGAAATGGAATTGTTACAAGGCGCCCGGGATAAAAAAGAGTTGAGGGTTGTTGAACAGAGGCTACATTCTTTTCGATTGCTCAACATGCAGCAGGAGATTTTCGATTTAGCGACAGATTTTCTACGTAATTACCGCTTATCACATGGTTTAGCCTTGCCCGATGCAGTTATAGGTGCTACGGCTATCTATTATCAAATACCGCTGCTTACTTATAACCATAAGGATTTTAAATTTTTACCTGAAATTCAATTACAGAGTTTTCCTTAGGCAAACAAAGACAGCGTTAGCGTAACCCAACTGACAACTACGAGAAATATCATGTACGAACATTTAGAAACCGCCGAAAACAGAGAACATTTAAAACGCATAGTCGTTGACCCCGTCTCCCGCGTTGAAGGGCACGGCAAGGTCACGTTATTACTGGATGAAAACAACAAAGTCCGGCAAGCCAGATTGCATATCGTTGAATTCCGGGGCTTTGAACGCTTTATCCAGGGCCGCCCTTACTGGGAGTTGCCGGTTTTAGTGCAACGTTTATGCGGCATTTGTCCGGTCAGCCATCATCTGGCTGCCGCCAAAGCCATCGACCAGTTGGTCGGTATTGATCCTGACAATCTGCCGGTATCGGCCGATAAATTGCGCCGCCTGCTGCATTTCGGGCAGGTATTGCAATCGCACGCGCTGCACTTTTTCCATTTATCCAGCCCGGACTTATTGTTCGGCTTCGAAAGCGAGATTAACAAACGCTCGATTATTGCCGTGCTGGGCGCGTACCCGGACATCGGCGTGCAGGGCGTAAAACTGCGCAAATATGGCCAGGAAGTGATACGCATGGTATCGGGCAAGCGTATTCACGGCACCGGTGCTATTGCCGGCGGTATGAATAAAGCCTTGAACACGACCGAGCGCGATTACCTGCTCGAAGACATTGACCAGATGATAACGTGGGCGACGGACTCGGTCGCCCTGATTAAAAAAGTGCATTGCGCCAACCTGCCGTATTACGATGAATTCGCAACCATCCGCACAAATTATCTGGGATTGACCAAGCCGGACGGCGCGCTGGAGCTTTACCACGGCGGCATACGCGCTAAAAATGCCGGCGGCGAAACCATTATGGATCATGTCGATTATTGCCAATATAACAACTACATCCATGAAGAAGTACGCTCATGGACTTACATGAAATTCCCTTATCTACTGTCGCTGGGCAAGGAAACCGGCTGGTATCGCGTCGGGCCGCTGGCTCGGGTAAACAACTGCGATTATATCAATACGCCGCTGGCGGAAGCCGCACGCATTGAATTTAAAGCGCACAGCAACGAAGCGATGGTGCACAGCACGCTGGCCTTCCATTGGGCGCGCCTGATCGAAACCCTTCATTGCGCCGAAAGCATCAAGGCGCTCCTTCATGATCCCGACATTCTGGGCGGCACACTTGTCGCACAAGGCGAAAAACGTTACGAAGGCATAGGCGTGATAGAAGCGCCGCGCGGCACACTGTTCCATCATTATCAGGTCGATGAAAATGATATTGTCACGAAGGCTAATTTAATCGTTTCGACCACCAGCAATAATATGGCGATGAATGAATCGGTACGCCAAGTTGCCGCCGAGTATTTATCGGGGCGGGAATTGACCGAACCGTTATTGAATAATCTGGAAGTGGCGATTCGCGCTTATGATCCGTGTTTGTCATGTGCAACCCATGCCGTAGGCAAAATGCCGTTGCAGCTTGAGTTGCTCGATGTCGCAGGCAAGCTAATCGACAAGTTGGTTAAACACAGCGACGGAACAATCGAGCGGGATAATGCTTAAGCCCGTTTTAGTATTCGGCTACGGCAATCTCAGCCGCGGCGATGATGCGCTGGGGCCGTTATTGCTGGACTATATCGAATGCAATGCAAAGCATGTTTTGCACGCCGTGGAAATACTGGATGATTTCCAGTTGCAGATTGAACACGCACTGGATTTGGAAAACCGGGCGCTGGTGCTGTTTGTTGATGCGTCTGTATCCTGTCAACATGCGTTTGACTTTACCGAGCTTGAACCCGCCAGAGACAACAGTTACACCACGCATGCAATGAGTCCGGCAGCAGTTTTAGCGGTGTATCAATCGATAAAAAAACAAACGCCGCCGCCGTGTTTTCTATTGAGCATCAAAGGCGAACAATTTGAGCTTGGCGAAAATTTAACGGTGAACGCTGAACAACATTTAGCCCAGGCAGGCCGATTTGCTGAACAATTATTAAGCCATCCCGATTTAACAACATGGCGACAACAAGCGAACAGTTAAATCATCGGCCGGCATCGTTAATTTTTCAGCTAGGTCTGTGGGTTGTAATGCGTATTAGGCAAGAGTATAGCGATTAATCTTGTTGCTCATATTTGCGTCTAATCGCCTCTTCCTTCGCATCATTAATTTCCCGCATGATACTTTTTACATCCGCCACTTTTTCGTTGCTCTTGAACCGACCAGTCAATTCAACATCAGGATGCAGGTTACCGGTTTCATACAGTTTCCATATTTCTTTGCCGTAACGGGTTGCGAGCAGTTCGGGAGCAAACTGCCCGAAATAAGCACGAAGATTATCGACATCGCGTTCGAGCATTCTGGCGGCATTATTGTTGGCCGCCGCATCAACCGCTTGCGGTAAATCGATGATGACCGGGCCATCGGCGTCTATCAGGATGTTATATTCAGAAAGATCGCCATGGACAATGCCTGCACACAGCATTCTGACGACTTCTTTAATCAGCAATCCGTGGTACTCCAAAGCCTCCTCCCTGGTCAACTCAAGATCATTTAGCCTCGACGCGGGGCTACCCTGCCCGTCTGTGACTAATTCCATCAATAACACACCGCCGACAAAGTTATAAGGTTTTGGAACGCGCACACCGGCAGCGGCAAGGCGGTACAAGGCATCAACTTCGGCATTTTGCCAGACTTCTTCCTGCTGTTGACGTCCAAATTTCGTGTTCTTATTCATCGCGCGTTCCTGGCGACTATTGCGCACTTTACGGCCTTCCTGATATTGAGCCTGTTTATGAAAGCCTCTCTTGCCGGCTTCTTTATAGACTTTCGCGCAACGAATTTCGCCTTCAGAAACGACAACATAAACCGATGCTTCCTTTCCGCTTTTTAGCGGACGCAGCACTTCATCAACGAGACCGTCTTCTACCAGAGGTTCTATACTTTTTGGAGTTTTCATAGCTGCTCATATCCTGATCTGATCAAAGCAGAACCGATTAACCATTGTTTTTTTCATGATAGATTTTGCTTCTTTTTTGGTTTTGAATGCATCATGCTTTCATTGTTATCTGCTTTTCTATGAATGTGCCGTTGTTGCAACCAGGCCAATGCGCCCAATCCAGCGGCACGCCCGGTTGCAAAACAGGCGGATAACAAATAGCCCCCTGTCGGCGCTTCCCAGTCCAGCATTTCGCCTGCGCAGAATACGCCCGGCATCGCACGCAGCATTAATTGTTCATTAAGCGCAGTAAAAGTGACGCCTCCGGCACTGCTGATGGCTTCATCAAGCGGTCTCGCGGCAAGCAATTTGATCGGCAATGCTTTAATAGCAGTACCCAGTCGAAAAGGGTCATCAAAGTCTGATGCAGGCAGTATTTCCCGAAGCAGGCCGGCTTTTACGCCATCTATGCCGGCTCGTTTGCGCAGGTGACTGGCCATTGAGTATTTGCCGCGCGCTTGTGATAATTTTTCAATAAGACGGGATACATCCTGGTCGGGAGCTAAATCAAGATAGAGGACCGCACTTCCGGTTGCGGCAATCTCCTCTCGCAACAATGCCGATAAAGTATAAATTAGACCCCCTTCAACACCTGAAACAGTCACCATTAATTCACCGCGCTGAATAATGCGGCAACCTTCGGCATTGCTAAACGATGCACATAAAGCCTTTACAGGGTGGCCTGCAAAACGATTATAAAAATGCTCGCTCCAATCTACGTCAAATCCACAGTTTGCAGGCTTCAGCGCCTCTACCGAAATCCCTCGCTCACGCAGCAACGACGTCCATGACCCTGTTGAACCCAGCCTAGCCCAACTGCCGCCGCCCAATGCCAATACTACGGCATCGACATTGATATTGCTTATCCCGTTGGGTGTTTGAAAGCACAATGCGGAGTTGCTTTCAGAAGACCAGCCCATCCATAAATGCCTATTGTGAAAATCAACACCTGATTCTCGTAATCGCCGTAGCCACGCCCGCAATAAAGGAGCGGCTTTCATATCGGTAGGAAAGACTCGCCCCGAGGAGCCGACAAAGGTTTCAATACCAAGCTGTTGCAGCCATTCGCGCAAATTTTCAGGAGTAAAGCTCTCGAGCATCGGCTGAATATCAGACTGATGCGGTCCGTAACGCGACAGGAATTTCGTAAAGGGTTCAGAATGAGTAATATTCATGCCACCTTTACCTGCCATCAGGAATTTCCGTCCTACGGTAGGCATTGCATCATAAAGATCAACTTTTATGCCACCCGCCTGACTTAATATTTCCGCAGCCATCAACCCGGCGGGTCCAGCCCCTATAACTGCAACCGTTTGAATCATGTTGCTCCTGACTATATGATTAAAGATCTTCTCTTTTACAGAACATCCCGATACCCACATTAAACATTATACAATATCGCTAATATTCACATACGTGTTATGGACTAACAGTAATCCCCCCCGCATGTTATGAAAAATCAGACAACGCCCGTTTTAGCTAACATTTTTTCAGCTATTCCTGATCAATTACCCGATGAATTATTTGAATGCCTATTAAAACAGAAAGATATATTGATAGAGCGTATTATATCCAAAGGGCATATTACACCCGACGGACATTGGTATGATCAGGATTGGGATGAATGGGTCATACTGCTTCAAGGCCAAGCAACCCTGTGTTGCGACGAACAAACCAAAAAATTAATCCCGCTGACTGCCGGTGATTATTTGCTAATCCCTGCGCACACCCGGCATCGCGTTGAATGGACACCTGCTGAGCTGACGACTATTTGGTTAGCCATACATCTGCATAAGCCGGAAGTCTGATAATATCGATTAAACATGATAGTTAGCCCAGACAAAAATCCAATTCCAACGAATTAGGTTCATTTTCACGCATAAAAAAAGCCCGCGCAGTAAAACTGTGCGGGCTTTGTATTTAAGAGCTTGGCAATTCCCTACTTTCGCATGGCAAACTGCCACACTATCATCGGCGCTAAGCGGTTTCACT
>Ga0163199_1000503_pt1 | contig 24749 bp, 27 predicted proteins | sample PL_2010_150m_FD_113537 | JGI IMG/M metagenome (GOLD analysis project Ga0163199, IMG submission 113537) | Freshwater microbial communities from Powell Lake, British Columbia, Canada to study Microbial Dark Matter (Phase II) - PL_2010_150m | ecosystem: Environmental > Aquatic > Freshwater > Lake ...
ATATCTTGCGCGTGATGTGGTTAGCCGGATCCTTCATCGCGTTATTGATCTTCGGCGTGTTGATGCTCACCGCGTCATCGTCCACTGCCGCGCCGCCGCGTCGTTGGTTGTGGCTCATTCCGTCAACGCTGACGTTGATCTGGATCGGTGGAGTCCCATTGTTGAATCCTTTCGCCAACACGCCGCACGAATGGTTAATTCTCATAGATGTGTGGGCGCGTTACACGCTGGGCATCCCGGCAGGCATCATGGCAGCCGTTGGATTCGTGCAGCAACAACGCGCCTTTCGTGAACAAGGGTTGACTCGTTTTGGGCGCGATATGTTGTGGGCGGCAATCGCTTTTGGTTGGTATGGAATCTTCGGTCAAATTTTTACGCAGCGCAGTGTGTTGTTCCCCTCGACGATCATCAACACCGATCTCTTTATAAGCCTGTTCGGCGTCCCGGTGCAACTTTTTCGCGCAACAATGGCGGCGGTTGCCGCTGTGTTCATTATTCGATCTTTGCGTTCGTTTGAAGTGGAACGGACGCGGCAGATGAATGAATTAAAAGAAGCACAGATGCGCGAAGCGCAGCAACGTCAACAACTTCAAAGCGATCTCTTGCGGCAGATCGTCAACGCGCAAGAAACCGAGCGGCAACGCATCGCCCGCGAACTGCACGACGAGACCGGGCAATCGCTGACGGCAATTGGGTTAGGACTGCGCGGCGTGCAATCTACTATGAAGAGCGATCTGGCTCTCGCCGAGCGACAAGTGATCGAACTCGAATCACACGCTGGACGCGCCATTGATGAACTGCGCCGATTGGTTTCGGATTTGCGCCCGTCGCAGTTAGACGATCTAGGATTAGTTGCCGCGCTTCGTTGGTATACGCAAGAAGTGGAATCACGAACCGGGATCAAAGTGACGCTAGAGACTCAAGGCAAGCACACTCTCTCACCGGAAATCAACACGGTTTTATTCCGCATCGCTCAAGAAGCATTAACCAATGTGGTGCGCCACGCTAAAGCGAAACAGGCGACCGTGCGTATATGTTTGGAAGAGTCGTTTGCAACTCTGTCCATATCCGACGATGGACAAGGTTTCAATCCGCAGCGCGAACTGGTGCACCGCGATCACCGCGTGGCGTGGGGCTTGATCGGGATGCAGGAACGGGCAACGCTGATCGGCGGAACCTTTAGCGTGAACTCGGCGGTGGGCAAAAGCACAGAGGTGACGGTTGTGGTGCCGGTGAAGTAAAAGGAAATAAGGGAGATAAGGGAAAATGGACAAAATTAAATTACTCCTCGTTGACGATCACGCCGTTGTTCGTTCCGGTTTGCGAATGTTGCTCGAGACTCAAACCGACCTGCACATCGTGGGCGAAGCAGAGACCGGCAACCAAGCGATCTTGATGGCGCGGCAACTCAAGCCGGACGTGATCGTTATGGACATCACCCTGCCCGACATCAGCGGCATTGAGGCAACGCGCAGTATTCACGAAACCTGCCCCGACATGGCTATCGTCGCGTTGACGATTCACGAAGACGAACAATACTTTTTTGAAATGTTGGCCGCAGGCGCGACCGGCTACGTGCCGAAACGCGCCGCGCCCGAAGATTTGCTCACGGCGATTCGTTCTGCCTTTCGGCACGAAGTGTATTTGTATCCATCGTTGGCGAAGGCGTTGGTCAAAGATTTTGTGACGCGAGTGGACGCCGGTAAATTGCCTTCGGTGATGGATGGCTTGACCGAGCGCGAGCGTGAAGTGTTAACGCACTTAGCCGAAGGCGCATCGAATCCAGAAGTTGCCGAGGCGCTGACGATCAGCGTCAACACCGTCGCCCGCCACCGCGAGAACATCATGCAGAAATTAAACCTGCACACCCGCTCCGAGTTGGTGAAGTATGCGATACGGAAGGGGTTGATTGAGGCGTGAGAGGTTGGAAGTTGGATGTTGGATGTTGGAACATTGAACTTTATCGGAAATGATCTTTGCCATTTCGGAATGTTGTGGGGGCAGTTTTCTAATCCGCTGTTTAGCATTTTTCTGATCTCAACCATCATCCTGCATGGAAGCGCAGGAGCTGCACACGCGCCAACGGTCAAGGTTCAGAACAATGTTCGTTAGCGGATTAGAGTGCCAAAACTACAACAGTCCTTTCTATTTCCGCTAAAGTCTATTGAGAAGGTGATTGCTATGACTACGCAACATGAACATTTAAAAACGCCTCTGGCACGACTGAAAGATAAACAATCTGATCTAATCCGACGGGCAAAAGACTATCGAGCCCAATATGGCGATCCGATTGAGAACGGTCAAAAGTTTTTTGCAACATTAATCGCCGACGCAAAGCGATGGCGAGAAATTATCGAAGAACCATACCGCTAATCTATAACATAAACTTTTCTTAAGACATAAGTCAGTCGCCTACTGCGTTCACCCTACTCCCTCTACTGCGTTCACCCCACACGACCTACTGCCCCACAGTGGGTCGTGTGCTTTTAACATAGCACGCCAAGTTGCTACGCCCCGCCAATAGATTTGCCGCGCGCGAATTGATAGGCTGTAAACAGAGTGAAGTCCGGGTTGGAACGTGGCACAAGATTAATTCTTGCGCCATGAACTGAAAGGAGATCGCCATGTTAGCCAGTTTATTTGCAGTCTTAGGGTTGCTCGCGTTGAGGATTGGCTTGCCGGTGGTGGGTATCTTGCTGATCAGTGAATTGCTGCATTACGTCGAGGCGCGCTGGAACTCAGGTGGAAACGTTTCTTGAAGTCATGGCGTTGCTGGTGCTACGCCTGGGCGTGCCGCTCGTGATGACACTTTTGATTAGCGCATGGTTGATGAAGCTCGATCAGAAGTGGCACGATGCAGAGATCGCGCGACAGATGCGCGTCCTGCCCACGCACGACGCTCCGCATTGTTGGGAAGTGGTGGGGTGTGAGCCCGCAAAACGCGACAGCTGCCCGGTGTACCACCTGCGCCCCTTGCCCTGTTGGCAAGCTCGCCAACGCTTGAGCGGCAGGGTGCAAGAGCAATGCATGAACTGCTTGGTGTTTCAAACCGCTTGATAGGAGATTAGAGATTATGAACGCACGAAAATTTTTCTCACACTTAATGATTGCGATGGTGTTGTCATTCATCGCGTTATTCGTCTCGGCAAATACCGCCCGCGCCGACGATGGCTTCGGCGGTCCAGAAAAATGCGCCGTCTGCCACAAGCAGCAAGCCGAAACATGGTCGCACGCTCCACACGCCGACGCGATGAAAGTGACGGCATTCGTCAACGCTTGGAGAACGGCGCGATCACCGGCGTATTGTTTGGAGTGCCACACGACCGGTTACGATCCGAAAACGGGCAAATATGCTTTCGAGGGCGTGACGTGCGAATCATGTCACGGGGCATTCGTTACTGATCATCCCAAGCAGCCGATGAAAGTTGATAAATCCAATGAGATGTGCGGGCGCTGTCACAAATCTACATTTAACGAATTGAACTTGAGTCTGCACGGGCAGAAGGGAATCACCTGCACGGCGTGTCATGATGTGCATGGCACCAATGTTAAAGCAGGCAACGCTTCGGCTCTATGCGAGAAGTGTCACGCCAATATGACGGGCAAGATGTCGCATGCCTCGACGGCGGGCAAAGGGTTGTCGTGCGCCGATTGCCATGTCGGTCCGCGCAGTGGCGATCCATCCGAGGGTCATGCCAACACCGGGCACATGTTCAAAGTGGGAACCGATACATGCTCACGCTGCCACTCGAAAGAGATGCACACCGGCGTGCAACTGATGATGGGTGGTGATGATCCCAAAGCCCCTGGTATCACGAATGCCACAGAGTCCGGAGTCGGCGCCCCCGTGTCATCGGGGACGGCACTGCCGATGTTGGGCGGGACGGTCATCGGCATCATTATCGGAATCGGCTGGTCGCGCTTCATGCAACGGAAATGAGTCAGGAGATCACCATGTCCACAAAAATTAATCGGCGAGATTTTTTACGGTTAGCGGGAACGACGGGCGCGGCGTTGATCGTGCTGGGCGCAAAAACTGCGGCGAGCGCGCAAGCCAGCGTCACCAAAGAATCAAAACATCGTTGGGCGATGGTGATCGATCAAGCGAAATGCACCGGCTGTGGCGATTGCACGCTGGCGTGCCGCGCCTCGAATGATGTGGCGAAGGGCAAAGAGTGGAACGTTGTTCTGCAAGATAAACCTGTGGGCGGCAAGCCGGTGTATCTGCCGCGTCCGTGTATGCACTGCGAACATCCGCCGTGCGCTGAGGTGTGTCCGGTGGGCGCAACGTATAAACGCGATGATGGAATCGTGATGATGGATTACAACAAGTGCATCGGCTGCCGCTATTGCGAAGTGGCTTGCCCATATGGCGCGCGTGTGTTCAATTGGGAAGAGAACACGCAGCCCAATGACGCTGTGCCGCAATGGGGCACACCGGAAATTGTCCGCCGCCCGCGCGGTGTGCCGGAGAAATGTTCGTTCTGCTATCAACGTATTGATCGCGGACTTGAACAAGGTTTAACACCGGGTGTGGATCGCCGCGCAACTCCGGCGTGTGTGGTTGCCTGCCCGGCAGGTGCGCGCATCTTCGGCGACTTGAACGATCCAGAAAGTAACGTGAGCAAGTGGTTGAAGGCAAATGATCATCATCGCTTGCGCGCAGATTTGGGAACGGAGCCGAGGGTGTATTACTTGGCGAAGAGAAGTTAGCAGTGATCAGTGAACAGTAATCAGTGTCGGAACTCTTCACTGATAACTGATGACTGATAACTGAATCAACGAGGGACTGCTATGACTAAGAATAATTTTACTTTAGTAGACGTGTTGCGACATTGGCTGATGTATCCAATTTGGATGTTGGGATTGGCGATCACGATACTGATCGGACTCGCGGCGGGGATCGCGGTCTTGGTGAAAGGCTTGAGTCTCACCGGGTTAACCGACAACATCCCCTGGGGCTTGTGGATCACTCTCGACCTTTCTTCTATCGCTATCAGCGCCGGTGCGTTTAGCTTATCGGCGGCAGTTTATATTTTGGGGATCAAGAGTCTGCGCCCCGTCGCGCGCGTAGCGGTGTTCGTCGGGTTGATCGGTTACTCAATGGCGTTGCTGGCATTGCTGCTCGACATCGGCCGACCAGATCGTTTTTGGCACGCGATGGTTTATTGGAACACGCACTCGGTGTTGTGGGAAGTGACGATGTGCGTCGCGCTTTACTTCAGCGTGTTGCTGGTTGAGTTCGCGCCGCTGATCGGCGAAGCGGCATGGATGCAAAAAATTTCGCCGCGCTTGGCGACGATGATGGCGAAGCTGCATCACGCCGCGCCGCTGTTGGCGGTGGCAGGGTTGGGTCTGTCGCTGCTGCATCAATCATCGCTCGGCGCAATGTATGGCATCATCAAAGCCCGCCCGATCTGGTTCAAGCCCGATATGTCTATCCTGTTCATTATTTCGGCGGTGGCGGCCGGTCAGGCAATCACGGTCTTCGCCTGCATGGTGGTGGGCAAATTGCGCGGACGCACGCTGGTAGATCGATCCTTGATTGACGGCGTGGCGCGATTCATCGGCTTCACCGTGTTAGGTTATCTCTATCTGCGCTTCTGGGATTTTCTCTCGATGAACTACACCAACGTGCCGGGGCGCGGCGAGAGTCTCAGCGTGATGACGAGCGGAAGCTTGCAATGGAATTTTTGGATTGGCGAGATCATTTTGGGTGCGGCAATCCCGGCGGGGTTGTTGTTGTGGGCGCGCACACGCGACGATGATCGTTTTGTGATGTTGGCAACGGCGCTGATCGTGATGGGTGTGGTGATATATCGCTCGGATACGAATCTCTCCGGCTTGATCATGACGATTGCCTACACCGACGCCCTGTCGCCGACTCTGGTGACGTACACCCCCACCTGGATCGAATGGGCGACGACCTTTGGCGTGGTGGCTTACGGTTTGATGGCGTTCACTTTGGGCGTGAGGTATTTGCCTGTGTTCACTGCGGCACATCATGAGGATGAGATCGAGGGAGTTAAGGAATTGACGCCGAGCGCGATGACGGCGTAAACCTTTGCACGCTCTAGGTTTAAACATTTGAACGCTGATGACGCTGAGGAACGCTGAGGAACGCTGATTCTTTTTATTAGATCGGCGATCTTCAGCGTTTTGCTTTTAAATCTTTGCACGCTGACGATGCTGATCTTCGCTGAGGAACGCTGATTCTTTGTAACTGCTCAGCGTCATTGCGAGGAGCGTTCTCCGCGACGAAGCAATCTCATTGCGCGACCAAGATTGCTTTCCGCTCCGCGAAGTGCGCTCGCAATGACGGATCGGCTGAGCGGTTACGATTCTTTTTATCATTCAGCGACGTTCAGCGTGATCAGCGTACTCAGCGTGCTGTCTTTAAACCTTTGAACGCTGATTGACGCTGATCCTTTTATATCGTCCTTCTCATTTGGGGTTTTGGAATTTGGGATTTTCTTTTCATTTTGACTAACGCGAGTCTTGCTTTATACTTTTCTCCATGAGCAACACCGACTCACAACCCAACCACGAACTAAATTTAGATCAATGCGAGATTTGCAGCGAACTATCGGGAGTGGAAAGGTCTTTCGAGAAATATGGCCGACCCGGCGACACACAGCGACTCCCCTCTCCTGCCTCACGCTTAGAGCCCGCCGAAAGTACGGAGGGCTATGACAACGAGCGGCATCACGTCAAACGCTGTCCGTTGTGCGGGACGTTTTATAAATACGATCTCACCTACGAATATTTAGTGAACGGCAGTGAAGATGAAGAGACGTTGAAGCGCTTAACCCCAACTGAAGCCCGACGCTTTTTGGATGACGCAACTTACAACGCCCTCCTCCAAAAAATGGAGCAGAACTTAAACAACCCCGATGTCATGGTGCGACGCTATGCCGCCAGAAGTTTAACGTCGCACACTCTTGAACTCGGCGACATTGCAAAAATACGAACTTATCTGGCGCACACCGATGCCGAAGTGTTAAGAGGTGCTCTGGCTTTCCTTTGGAACTGTGTAGATGATCACTATAAGATAGCCGAGATCGCGCAGTTAAAAGATGTGTTGGAGAAACTGAGGAGTCATGCCGATGAGAACATCGCGGCGATTTGCAAATATGTTTTAGAGGGGCTTACCCGCGAAGAAAGCCGCCTATAAAAAAACCGCGAATGAATTCGCGGCTGACACCACAAACGCGCTTGAAGCGCGTTTAGCATAGCAGGCGTTGAATTCATTCAACGCTCACGCGCTGACAACAAACCATCCTCACGCACAACATAAAGATATTCGCGGATGAATCTCTCCGCTCCCCGATCATTGTCAAGCGAAAATTTCCCGCGCACAATCTCAATCACTTGATTGAGATTCGTTGTTAACGCCTCTTCTGGACTCTCGCCTTCCACATCGCCCACTAGATAATAGGCGGGCGTATCTGTCCAGCCGTTGTAGAAGAGGACTTCGTAGTGTGACATCGTTTCACCTCAAACTCTATTCTTTTGCGGAGTTGAACTTAACAAGTCGTTCCCAATTAATTACGCCATCATCACAAAAATCTTTTGAGAACTCTACTGTGAAGTTATTGATCAACTGCGTATACGAATCATTGAACTCTTCGTTTTTCTCTTTTGCCTTGTGACCCAGCGGTTCAATAATTTTTGTGTAGAGCTCGTCTTCGCCCGAAATAAATTCCCAAAATCGTTGACCGCATAGCTTGATGTATTCTTCTTTTTCAGGTTGATTGTCTCGACCATAGCAACATCCGTTAACTGCCACAACATTCTTTTTGGAATTCGATGTGCGTAGAATCCTGCGAGCCTTGCGAAAGTGATCTTTCATCTTGGCAACTTGACTGCTGTTACCCCAATTGGGTCCCGATTTGATTGAGATAATGTACGTTGTGCCGCCTTTATCAAATTCCAGATCAATCCCCTCGGCTGAAGACTTGCGCCCTTTATACACTTGACCGCAAATATAAATTGCCAACTCTTCCAGAAACTTGCCAAACATCGTTTCTTCTTGTGATGAAAGATGTGCATCTAAAAGCATCTTCACTAAATCATGCGCGTCAATTACGTTTTTGGCTTTAAATAGATAAGGGTTTTTGTTTTTGAGAATCTGTTGAAGTTTGAGTTTCTTCAAACTCTCCAGTCGTGCAGTATGAAACTCACCAATATTTTCGCTTACAAAGTTAACGACGTTTTTTAGATCGAGTGACATATTTAGCTCGCTTTTCTACCAACGCTATCTGCTGTGATGGGATAGATTCTTTCGCCATCTCGTAATAGTCTCGCTTGATTTCAATCCCAACCGCACAACGATTCATGCGTTGAGCGACTCGGAGCGTTGTGCCTGAACCCATAAATGGATCCAAGACCGTGTCGCCTTCTTTCGTAAAGAGATTAATAAACCACTCTGGTAACGGTTCGGGAAAAACCGCACTATGGTTTCGATTCTTGGTTTCGGTTGCCATGTGCAAAACATTAGTGGGATACACTTTGTCCCGATCTAACCAATTTGCTACACGTTTACCAAAACCGCTACCCACTTTTGAGGTATCGCGCGTGAGATCGGTTTTACTCAAATTCTTGAGTCGCCGTTCTGCCCAATCGCCCATTGGAATCATCACAGTGTCCTGATACATGTGAAATTTTTTGGTCTTGTTAAATTGCAAAAGACGCTCCCATGAATCACGAAACCGATTAGGCCACTTTCCGGGATAGCTGTTCTTCTTGTGCCAAATAAATTCTTCCGTCCACAACCAACCTTGTTGACGCATCTCCTTGATCAAGTCAATAACATAAGTGTGTCGTTCTGCATCAACAACTTTTTCTTTGATGTTCAAAATAAAAGTGCCAGTGGGCTTAAGCACACGCAATAGTTCAGCACTCGTCGGCAGAAACCATTCAACATAGCTGTCAGGGTTAATGCCGCCGTAAGTAGATGATCTGCTATCGGCGTAGGGCGGCGAGGTGACAATAAGATCAACAGAGTTGTCGTCAATCGCTTTTAGGATTTCACGGCAATCTCCGAGATAAATTTTCGCTGAGGGGTGTCTCATTTGATTCAAAGTATAGCACCCGCCTGATCACGCCGCAAACAAAAGACCCTTCGGGTTTTAAAAACCCGAAGGGTCTGTGCATCCTGTTGATTCACTTCCTCCACTGCACCATCGTCACGCCCGCAATCACGATCACGATTCCGATCAACTGCTCGACCTTCACCACCTCACCCAACAACACCCAAGCGAACAGCGCCGTCCACAACGGCGACGAGTTACGCATCGCGCCCATTTCCACGGCGGTCAACACGCGCAGTGAATGGTTGTAGATGGTGTAAGCAAACGCCGTGTTGATGATCGCCAGCCAAAAAATAATCCCCCAAGCGTAGAGTGAAAGATTCGGAATCCCTTCGCTGATCAAAGCGATGATTAAGGTGATGCCGCCACCGAAGAACAACGGGAGTGCCGACATCGTCAACGCGTCCGTTTGCCCGCTTCGGGCAAGTCCGCGCCCCAACACCCCAAACGCCACAAAGCCCAGTGTGCCAATTGAAACAACGATCACGCCCGTTAGCTCATTGCCCTGAAACCCGCGCGCGAAAAAGAACATGCCACCGGCAATGCTGATCAACACACCCAACACTTGTTGACGAGTCGGTCTTTCGTCTAAAAAGATCGAACTGGCGAACAACATCATCAACGGCACCAGACTCAAAATGAAAGAGGAAGTTGTGGATGAAATATATTGCAGCGCCCAATACAACGCGCCGTTGGCAACGGTGTACGAACTCACGCCCAGCCAAAACAATCGCTGCCACACCGAAAACGAAAGTGATCGAAACGGATTGCCCACGCGGAACATGAACGGAAACAGAATCAACGCGCCGAGCGTGTAACGAATGCCTGCCAATGTGAGGGGCCCAATTATTTTTTGTTCGCCCACGCCGAGACGGATGATGACGTAAGACGATGCCCAGATCAGAATCACCAACGCGCTTTCAATGAGAGCAACGAGACGAGAAGGTTTATCGGTGATGAGAGATTGGCGAATAGAGGACATGAGCGAGAGGATAACATAGAAAAAAGTAGAGACGACCCGGCGGGTCGTCTTGGAGACGTTCCAACGGAACGTCTCTACCAAAAAAAAGACCGACGCGGTTTTGAAAACCGCGTCGGTCTGTGTCAATTATCAAAATGCCCCATCACATGCAACATGCGGCGCATGAACGCATGAAAGCCATCGCCATCTTTGTAATACATCATCGGGCATGCGCCGGGGATGACGGCGATGTTGTTCTCACGACATAGCCGCACCGCTTCATCCGATGCGCTGCCGATCTTCGCCGCCGTGTCGCGCATAAATTTTGGGTTGGGTCCTAAGGCACAGTGCATCCACACGCGCGGGGTTTTTAATTCCACGCACTCGCGCACAATTTTTTCGGCATGAGTCGCGTTGGTGAAGATCAAAACCCCATCAACGGAATCAGGGATGGATTTGAGATCGGGGTAACAGGGGTCGCCGTCGAACTCGGTTGCGCTGGGGTTGACGGCATACACTTTGTATCCGTCGTCGCGCAGTTTGCGATAGTTGGCACTGGCAGCGCCGGGTTTGGTGCGCGACACGCCGACGACGGCGATCTTTTTCTGCGCCAGAAAATCTTGAATAAGTGAATCGAAATTGGACATGAGAGTCTCCTTGATCAGGATATTCTCTACACCCCATCACACGGCGACACACGTAACATTTATCATCAATATCGCACCTACTCATCATTCTCTAATTCTATTAACCTGTCTGTGCTAAAATCCTCGTACCCCTAACGAGTTAAATCACTTTCAGTTTGTGATTATCGTTACTCACAAAACACGACACAACAAGTAGTATTACTCTTGAACTGGAGACTTCAGAAAAATGACTCACACTATTGCCACCTCTAACACTATGCCGCTCGTCCGCAGTGGCGGCGGGCGCATGAAATTCATCATCGGCGGTTTATTAATTGTCGGCGCGATCATCTATTTGATCTTCACCGCCACCCAAAGCACCGCGCAGTATTTCCTCACCGTGCAAGAACTTAAAGATCGTCAATCGTCGCTCGTCGGCAAGAACGTCCGCATCTCCGGCGCAGTCGTCGGCGAGACGATCACTTATAACGCGCAAACGCTGGAATTAAAATTCACCGTCGCCAACATGCCAGCCGATCTTAAAGAGATTGACGCGCTGGGCGGACTCGGCGCAGTGTTGAAGCTTGCCGTGAACGATACCAAAGCCGCGCGCATCAACGTCTATTACAAAGGACCCAAACCTGACCTCATGAAAGGCGAAGCGCAAGCGATCATGGATGGCAAGTTGCTCGCCGATGGTAGCTTTGTCGCCGACACTCTTCTAATGAAATGCCCCACGCGGTATGAGCAAGCGATTCCCGATCAAGCGAAATAGCATTGAGACATGAGCCATGAGCGTTGAGCAAAAAGACTCGCTCATGGCTCACTGCTCACCGCTCACCACTACTCATCATGGCTCTCAACTTAGGTCTCACCTCTCTCTTCCTCGCCTTCCTCAGCGCGGTCTACGCCGCCGTTGTAGTTCTCGCCATCAATCCGCGCAAACAAGAGGCGTGGGTCGAAAGCGCGCGCAACGCTTCGATGCTTACCTTCCCACTCATCACCCTCTCGGCGCTCTCGATCATCATCTTGATCGTGCAAGGCCACTACGAAGTCGCTTACGTTGCTAATGCTTCTTCCAGCACCACACCGTGGTATCTCAAGATCACCGCGCTATGGGGCGGACAAGCAGGTAGTTTGCTTTTTTGGTCGTGGCTCATGTCGGCTTTCACCAGCGCCGTCATGCTCCGCAATTGGAAACGTGATCGCTCGCTCATGCCCTACGTGATTCTCGTTTCGATGATCACCTTAGCCTTCTTCCTTTACTTGAGTCTGTTTATCGAGAATCCTTTTGAACGTTTGTGGCAGAACTTAAGCACCGGCGACGTGAAGCCCGCCCTCTTTCAACCGGCAAACACACAGCTCTTCATCCCGCGCGACGGCAACGGATTGAATCCACTCTTGCGACATATCGGCATGATCATTCATCCGCCGATGTTGTATCTCGGCTTCGTCGGCATGGTCGTTCCCTTTTCATTCGCCATCGCCGCCCTCATCACCGGGCGCACCGACGATGAATGGATTCGCACCACGCGCCGATGGATGCTTGTCGGTTGGTTGTTCCTCTCACTCGGTTTAATTTTGGGCGGGCGTTGGGCGTATGATGTTTTAGGTTGGGGCGGCTATTGGGGTTGGGATCCGGTTGAGAACGCCGCGCTCATGCCGTGGCTCACTGGCACCGCATTTTTACATTCAGTAATGATTCAAGAAAAACGCGGCATGTTAAAAGTGTGGAACATGATTCTGATCATCGTCACTTACGCCCTGGTCATCATGGGAACTTTCCTCACGCGCTCTGGCGTCCTCTCTTCCGTTCACGCTTTCGCCCAAAGCGCAATCGGTCCACTCTTCTTCGGCTTCATCGCCATCACCTTCACCGCATCCATGATTCTTCTTTTCTGGCGATGGGATCGACTCAAGAGCGAGACGCAACTCGACAGCCTTCTCTCACGCGAAGCCGCATTCCTCCTTAACAACTTACTCTTCATGGGCGTCGCCTTCGCCACTCTGTGGGGCACGCTCTTCCCAATTTTTTCTGAACTCGCCACGAATCAAAAGATCACCGTCGGTCCGCCTTTCTACAATCAAGTGAATGGGCCCTTGCTCGCGGTGATCGTTTTGTTGATGGGGATCGCTCCGCTCGTCGCCTGGAGAAAATCATCCTTCAAAGCTCTCGGCAGATTGATGTGGATTCCCGCTGTGTTGACTCTCGTCTCACTTGTCGCTTTTTATTTGCTTGGGGCGCGGACTCCGGCTTCGCTGCTCGGATACGGCATTGCGGCGTTTGTCGGCTTCACCACCCTCAGCGAATACGTGCGCGGAGTCATGGCGCGCATGAGACTCGGCGAAAATGTTTTCGTTGCGTTGATCAATCTCGCCGCGCGCAATCGTCGTCGTTATGGTGGCTACATCATCCATCTCGGAGTCGTGGCGATGGCTTTTGGAGTCGTCGGTTCGTATATGTTCCAGCAGGAGACTCAAGCCTCCCTTAAACCGGGGCAGACGCTGGCGCTCGGCGGCTTCACCATGCGATTCGATTCGCTGGCTCAATTCCCTCTGGATGATGGTCGGCAAGTCTCGCGCGCCGAAGTCACCGTCCTCGATCAAGCAGGCAACACACTCGGTCAATTATTTCCGCGTCACGATCTGTTTGATAGCGGGCAGCCGATGACCATCCCCGGAGTCCGCAGCACCTTGGGCGAAGATTTTTATGTGCTGCTCGTCGGTTGGGAACCCATCGCCGCGAACGGCGCGACGTTTAAAATTTATCTCAACCCGTTGATCAACTTGGTGTGGTTGGGCGGCTTGATCTTTATCGTTGGCACGTTGGTCGCCGCCTGGCCCGACGCCGACGAAGAGAAACGCTACATCGCCGAGTCGGTCAGCACGTTGGAGCGCGCCGTCAAAGCATCATGAACCCGCAATTACTCATTACTATTTACAAGATCGCATCATGGATTATCGAACAGTTAATCCAACGCCGCGCCGAATCATCGCCGCAAGCGAAAGCGAAAATAATTCAACAACGCAAAACGTCGGCGGTGTGGTCGCTGGTGGGGACGTTGATGTTCCTCATCGGCGCGTTGGCGGCTTCCATGTTTATGTGCGTAGATTTTGTCTTCGCTCAAGGCGGCACACCGCCACCCATCACCGATGATCAAGTGAACGCGGTTGCCAAACAACTCTTCTGCCCCATCTGCGAGAACATCCCGCTTGATGTGTGTCCGACTCAAGCCTGCGCCCAATGGCGCGACACCATCCGCGAAAAGTTGGCGCAAGGTTGGTCGGAAGATAAGATCAAAGATTATTTCGTTCAGCAATATGGCGAGCGCGTGTTGGCAAAGCCGCGCACGACGGGTTTAAGTTTATACGTGTGGGTCATCCCGCCCGCCGTGATTCTGATCGCCGCGCTGTTCTTCGCGTGGTATGTTCGTAACGCGCGAATGAAAACTGCTGCCGCGTCTGTTGCCACGTCATCTGAAGAAGTAGATGAAGATGATTATGCAAAGCGGCTCGAAAAGGAATTGTCGAAGAGAAGATAAAAAATTAAACGTCATTGCGAGGAGCATCCTGAGCGGAGCGCGGTGGTTTTTCGCGCGCAGTCGAAGGATGCGACGAAGCAATCTCGCGTTTGCAGAGTCTGAGATTGCTTCGCAAAGAACGCTCGCAATGACGATAACGATTACTTCAACCAGAAATCTAAAATCAACAATGACCGAATCTCCAATCTCCAATCTCCAACCTCCAACAAACATCAAACGCATCCTCGGTTGGGTCGCCGCCGCCAGCATCTTGGTGGCGCTGCTCGGCATGATCGCCGTTAAACTGATTCAAGTTCAACAAGGACAAGTATCATCCGGCTCCGCGCCCGACTTCACGCTTAACACGTTTGACGGAAAACAAATTTCGCTTCAATCGTTGCGCGGCAAAGTGGTCGTATTAAATTTCTGGGCGTCGTGGTGTAAACCGTGCGAAGAAGAAGCCGCCGACCTCGAAGCGTTCCACAAAGCCTATAAAGATAAAGGCGTGGTCATGCTCGGCGCAGATTACGTAGACACCGAGAAAGAAGCGCTGGCGTATATCAAAAAGTTTAACATCACGTATCCGATGGGACCTGATCTCGGCACCAAAATGTCACAAGCCTATCGCATCAAAGGCGTGCCAGAAACTTTTGTGATTGACAAGCAAGGACAGTTGATCAAAGTGATTGTGGGACCGACGACGATAGGGGATTTGGCAAAGATTGTAGAACCACTATTGAAGTAGACACGTAGACAGGTAGGCAGGTAAACAAGTAGACAAGTAGGCATGTAGACACGTCATCATTTCCCTGTTTCCTTGTTTCCCTGTATACCTTTTATACCTGTATACCTGTTTCCCTTTATACCTTATGGACCTCGGATTTATTTTCACCGCACTCGCTCTTTTCATTTTAGTCGCCGCCTTCGTCGCCCGCCCGCTCATCGAGAAGATGAGCGGCGTGGAAACCGAAAAGACTCACGCCGATGATCTCTTTGCCCAGCGCGAAGCGATCTTGATCGAACTGCGCGACGTGGATTTCGATCACGACACGGGCAAGATGAACGACGACGATCACAAAGAACAACGCGCCCGCCTCACGACGAAGGGCGTGGAAGTTCTGCGCGCCCTCGACGCACTCAAAACCCAAGAGGTTGCGCCGCCCGTCAACACTCTTGACGATGACATCGAAAACCTGATCGCCGTCAAGCGCGGTAAAAAAGTTGCCAAGCCCTTGCCCTCTAACGGCAAAGCACCCCACGGTGATGCCGCCGATAAAATCTTCTGCACCCAATGCGGCGCACCCGCCCACGCCGACGACAAATTCTGCGCCAAGTGCGGGGCGCAACTGCAAAAGGTTTGGCAAGATTAAATACGCAATACGGAATACGCATCACGCATCACGCATCACGCATCACGCATCACGCATCACGCATCACGCATCACGTATCACGTATTGCGTATTCCGTATCTATCTAATGATTAAAAAACTTCTTCTCTCTCTCTCATTCATCTTTTTCCTCGCCGCCTGTTCACTCGCCGACGATGTCACACCGCCGCCCGGTTTCAAACCGCAAGTGCAAGGCACACTCGCGCCTTCCGGTCAACCGACAGCCGCGCCGCTTGTGCCTAGCGTTAAAGTAACACCCGTTGACGTGAGCAATGCTTCTCCATCGTCATTGCCCTCACCTGCTTTGGGCGCAGCGATATACGCCAAGAACTGCACACGCTGTCACGGAGTTAACGGCGCGGGCGATGGTCAACTCGTGGCGCAGATTCCCTTTCCACTCCCGAACTTCACCAAACCTGATCTGGCTCGAACCACGACTCCGCAAAAATGGTATGGGGCGATCACCAACGGCAATTTAGATCGCATCATGCCGCCGTGGCAAACGCTCTCCGATTCAGATCGTTGGAATCTTGTGTCGTATCTCTACACATTAAGCGCGCCGCCGAATCAAATTGAATCAGGTCGCAAGGTGTATGAATCAAATTGCCAAAGCTGTCACAGCTCAAACGGCAAAGGCGGCGTCCCCGAAGTGAAAGTGGATTTCACGAATCAAAGCTACATCACCAAGAAATCTAACAACGATCTATTTGAAGCCATAAGCAAAGTGACGGCGCACAAATTAGAGTCGGTCAACGAATCGGATCGCCGCGCGGCGGTTGATTACGTGCGCTCACTATCACGCGATGTCATGCCGGTGATACAAATTGACAAAGGCACGGTGAGCGGCAAGATCAGTAACGGCACGCCTAACGGAAAAATTCCAACCGATCTTCCTATCGTCTTAAACATCTTCGACAACTTTCAACCAACCGAGTCGATCACCGTCACCGCCAAAACCGATGGCGCGTTCATCTTCAACGATATAAAGATGAACGATAAGCGCGCCTTTATCCTCAGCACGAAATACAACGGCATCACCTACGTCTCCGATGTCGGCAGTGTGACCAGCGGCACAACGACTTACGACTTGCCGATTCAAATTTATGAAGTGACGAATGATTCGGGCGCGGTGCGGATCGAGCAGATGCACATTGTGTTTGAGTTTGACAGCGGCAACGCCAGCGTGGGCGAACTCTACGTGATCAGCAACTTGGGTGATCGGGCGTATGCCGCCGCAAAAACCGGCGACCCGACTCTTAATTTTGGATTACCCGGCGGATACAAAAATTTGCAATTTGAAGATGGCGATCTCGGTGATCGTTACAAGCTCACCACCGACGGTTTCGCCGACACGCAAGCGGTGCGCCCCGGCGCGGGCAACTATCAGATCGTGACTCAATATCTTTTGCCCTACAGCGAGTCGCTGACCTTCTCTCAAAAAATTTTCTACACCACCAATAACCTCAGCATCCTACTCCCCGATGTCGGCGTCACGTTAAGCGGCGGCGGATTCACCGACATGGGTGTGCGCGATATTCAAGGCACAAAATTCAGAACGTATACCTCCAACGGAGCGAAAGCCGGTGACGTGATCAAATTCGATCTCAAGGGCAAGCCGACTCTCAACGCGAATGCCGCCGCGCCTTCTTCAACCACTGACACCACCACTGCCCTCATCGGCGGGCTGGCGTTAGGACTCGCGCTGTCTATTGTGGCGTTGTATTACTGGAACACGAAGAACGCGAACACTCCGCGAGTGGCAACCGTGCGCGTTAAAAATATCTCCAAACGCCGCGAAGAACTCATCTCCGAGATCGCTGACCTCGACGAAGGTTTTGAAAACGACGAATTCTCTGAAGCCGAATACAAAACCGAGCGTGAGAAGTTGAAGGTGGAGTTGCGAAAGATCATGGAGTCGAAAGAGTAATCAGTAAGCAGTCATCAGTTATCAGTATGTGCAAACACTGATGACTGTTCACTGATTACTGATCACTGGCATTACTGTGATCGAAATTCACAACCTCACCAAGAACTTCGGCATGAAGCCCGTGCTGCGCGGAGTCGATCTCACGGTTGAGCGCGGCGAGTTTGTGGCGTTGATGGGACCCAACGGCGCGGGCAAAACGACTCTACTGCGGATCGTCGCTTCGCTGACACGACCCTCCTTGGGGCGTGTTCGTGTTAATAGCTTTGATCTCCCGGCGCAAGCCGACTCGGTGCGCCGCGCCTTAGGCGTGGTCTCACATCACACACTGCTCTATGGCGATCTCACCGCCGAAGAAAATTTACGCTTCTATGGTCAACTGTATAGCGTAGAAAATTTGTCGAAGCGGATCGAGGACGTTTTAAATCAGGTGGGATTGAGCAAGAGACGGCATGACCTTGTGCGATCTTTTTCGCGCGGTATGGCGCAGCGACTCGCCATCGGGCGCGCCGTTCTCCATTCACCCGACGTGATGCTGTTCGACGAACCGCACACTGGACTCGATCAAGAAGCCAGCGCGATGCTGGATGAACTTCTCAAATCTGTTGCCGCGCAAGGTCGCAGCGTGCTAATGATCTCGCACGATCTACCACGCTCATTGCAATTAGCAGATCGAGTCACTATTCTTTCGCACGGCAAGATCGCTTACGACTCACCGACAAAAAATTTATCGCTTGCCGCTTTTGCCAAGACCTATAATGAACTCGCGCAGTAACGAAAAACGTAAACAAGTAGACAGGTAGACAAGTAAACAGGTAAGCACGTTTTCCTTGTTTCCCTGTTTACGTTTTTACCTGTTTACGTTTTTCCCTGTTTACGTTTTTCCCTGCATCCCTTTTATTAATGAAGTCCTACCTCCAAGCCATCCTCGCCATCGCCCACAAAGACCTCGCCGCCGAGATACGTAGCCGCGAACTCGTCAGCGCGATGTTGGTCTTTTCGTTACTCGTGGTGTTGATATTTAACTTTGCGCTCGACCTCGACAAATCCGCGCGAGAGAACGTGGCGGCAGGCGTGTTATGGGTTACATTTACGTTTGCCGGAACGTTAGGACTCAACCGCACCTTCGCCGCCGAAAAAGATCGCGGCTCGCTCGATGGTCTGCTGCTCGCGCCCGTTGACCGCACGGCGATCTATTTCGGAAAATTGATCAGCACCATGACGTTCATGTTGTTGGTCGAAATAGTTGTCCTCCCCGTGTTCACTATCTTGTATGGAATCTCGCTCTTCAACTTGCCGCTGTTCGGCGTGATCTTGCTCGGCACATTTGGGTATGGCGGAGTGGGAACATTGCTCGCCTGCATGGCGGCGCAAACACGAACACGCGATGTCATGTTACCGATTCTTCTTTTCCCGGTCACCGTGCCTGTTATGCTCAGCGCCGTCCGCGCCAGCACGGGCATTCTGCTCAACGCCGAATGGAGCGACATCCTAACTTGGATCAATATCTTGGTTGTCTATGATGTGATCTTCGTAGCGGTAGCAGTGATGGTGTTTGATTATTTGATTGAAGAATAAAACAGTGATCAGTAGTCAGTGAACAGTGATCAGTGAGCTACTGATTACTGTTCACTGATCACTAGCCACTACAAGGAGTTCCTATGACTACCTCGACCCCCAAAGTCCTCCAAACCCTCAACATCGTTTCGATCCTCATGTTCATCATTTCGCTTGGCTTGATATTTTTCTACGCCCCGCGTGAAGTCGTGATGGGTGAAGCACAGCGAATTTTTTATTATCACGTGCCCTCGGCGTGGGTCAGCTTCCTCGCCTTCGGCGTCGCCGTCGTCGGCGGTATCGCCTTTCTACGGACAGGAAATCACAAGTGGGATCGACTCGGCTTAGCCTCGGTTGAAGTCGGCATCATGTTCGCCCTGATGACTCTCTTCAGCGGAATGTTGTGGGCGCGACCGAGTTGGAACACTTGGTGGACATGGGATCCGCGTTTGACCACTTACGCGATTCTGTTGTTGATCTACTTCGCTTACTTGATGCTGCGTCAAGGCATCGAAGACCCGGACAAGCGCGCCCGATTCGGATCAGTCTATGGCATCGTCGGATTCATCAGCGTGCCGATCACCTACTTCTCCATTTATCTTTGGCGCACCATTCATCCCGCATTATTTGGGACAAACTCATCCGAGACAAAGATGACGATGGAACCGGCGATGCTTCAAACATTTATCTTCTGCAACATTTTCGGCGCGGTGCTGTATACCACCTTCCTCTGGCATCGCTTCCGACTCGAGAACGACACGGCGCACGTTGAAGAATTGCGAATGAAAGCGAGCAATGCTTAGCTATGTTCACCCAAACCCCGGACACCTCTTGGTATATGATCGTCGGTTACATCGTCTTCATCACCCTGCCGACTCTGTTCATTGTCAGCATGATCTGGCGGCAAAGGAACTTGAAGAAAGATGAAGAGATGATCAGCAGTTTGCTGAAAGACGAGAAGAAGTAAAAAGAGCACGGCTGTTGCAAAGTCCCTTGACACGGCGGTTGAAACCGCACCAACACAAAGCGAAGCCGACCTGCGTCGGCTAAAACCGCAGTCCGCGTAGGCGGACTTGGCCTTATGTTGCCGCGATTTCAATCGCCAGACGACTTTGCAACAGCCCTGGTAAAAAGAGAGACGACCCGCGAGGTCGTCTCTTCTTTATCGTATAATTGAGATGAGGAACTTCACCATGAAACCCGCGAAAACTCGATTCACTACAAAAGGTCTTGCCCGCGAAGTACGAGGGGGTGAGACTTATGAATATTTTCCACTCGGCAAATACGTTGTCGCCGCGCCCGGTGTTTGCGGCGGCAGACCCACGTTTAAATACACGCGCATTGAAGCGGGATTCGTTCTCGATCTCCTTGCAAACGGCTGGACAATTGATGAAGTGATCAAGGAATATAAAGCGAGCAAACTTTCGGCGAAAGCAGTGCGCGAGGCGATCAATTTAGCTAAAGAAGCTTTTGTGCAATCATCGCTTGTATTGCAGCTCGCTACATGATCGTCCTCGACGAAGGAATACACGGGCATTTTATTATTAAGCCAATTGCCTCTTGGTATAACGGGCGCGTCATTTCTGTAACGGCTCTGCGCCCAAAAACTGTCATCAAAGATGACGCCATCCCTTCCCTTCTCCGTGCCGCCTCACGCCCCACGTTCATCACAATCAACACAACAGACTTTTGGCGAATCGCCTCTGCCGATTCGCGTTACTGTATTCTTTGCTTCGATCTCGATGCAAAGCAAATCAAAACGCTTCCCGACTCACTGCGCCGTCTTCTTCAGCTGACCGAGTTCAAGACAAGAGAAGCCCGTCTTGGCAAAGTCGCGCGCGTGCGATCAAATCGAATCGACTATTACGAATTAGACAAGCGTGTTCACACATTAACTCGGTCTGATTAATCATCTGTGTTAGGAGCTTCGCCATGACTCTTCTCACCGCCGCCGATGAACGTGGTCTCAAAGGGTTAAGCCTCGACAGCCGCGTGCGCCAGTTGTTTTATGGCTTGCCGCACGAGACGGTCAAAGAGCTGGCTGACCGCATCCCCGTAGAATCGCGCAATCAAAAATTGATCTACATGCGCGACGGCAAGGAGGACGTGATCAACGTCATGCTGCGCCCCATCGCCGTGATGCCCGATCAAGTTTCTTATTTTCACGTCGTCTCGCTCGCCATCATCAACGCCCTCAAACGTTTGCCCGATCTCTACATTCAAGATTTTGCCGTTCGCGAGGTTGTGCCGTTGAACTCCGATGAAGAAAAATGGTTGTGGGATACGTGGCAGCAGAGTCATCGCGAAGACAACCCGGTGTTCGGGCGGCTCGATGCCATGGTGGATTTTACGAGTCCGATGTGGAAGGATTCGTTGAACTTCGTCGAACCGAATCTCTCCGGGGTGGGCGGCATCCACTTGATCCCCAGCTGTGAACAAGCAATGACCGACGCGGTGCTGCCGACTCTACAATTGCACGCGCCCGATCTTCATCTTGAACCCGGACTCGATCTGCGCGAGATGTTTATCCAAGAGATACTCGATCATCTCGAAGCCATCCACCGACCCAATGGCACACTGTGTTTCATTGATCCCAAATATGCCGGTGATGGACCCGAAGAACTTGCGGCGTTGACCGAATACTATAAAGAGACTCGCGGGCTGACCGTCGTTCACGCCGATCCGTCGGAACTATATGTGCGCGGCGGCGAGGTGTGGTATGAAGACACGAAAATTGATGTGGCCTATCGCGATTACGAAGTGCGCGACTTGATCGGGATGGAGAAGGACGACGGACTCGACATCAAACCCATGAAAATTTTGTTCAAGGAAAATCGCGTCGTCTCCTCAATGGCGGGCGATTTTGATCACAAATCTACTTGGGAGATTCTGACCGACCCGCGCTTCACCGAAAAATATTTCACCGCCGATGATCGCCATTACTTTAAACGTCACGTCTTGTGGACTCGCCGCTTGCGTGAGTGCCGCACGACAGACCCCGAAGGTATCACCGTGAGTCTGTTGGAGTTCGCGCGCAACAATCAAGATATTATGGTCATCAAACCGAATCGATCTTACGGCGGTGATCGAATCGTGATCGGACCTTCGGTGAGTCAAGGTGAATGGGTAACGGCGATTGAAGAATCATTGTCGGGCAGTGAGTCGTGGGTCGTGCAGCGCTTGGCGCGAATCAGTGTGGCTGAGTTTCCGGTGATCGCGCCCGATGGCACGGTGAGTCACGAACCGTTTTACACTGTGATGGGTTTTGCGCCAACCAAATATGGCGTAGCGATTTTAGGTCGCGCTTCGCAGAAGCAAGTGGTCAACGTGGCGCAGCGCGGCGGTATGTGCGCGGTGTTAGTGGGCAAGTATGGGAAGACGTTGCACGGACCCAGATAACAAATGCAGAATGATGAATGTGGAATGATGAATGAAATCGATTCCGCATTCCGCACTCTGCATTCCGCATTTTGAATGTTAGGCGAATCTCGAATCAAAAACTTAATCGAAACCACCCTCGCCCTCTCCCCTGCCAACGACACCGAAGTGAGTCTGTCGGCAATGGAGGAGGGCGTGACGCGATTCGCCAACAACGCCATCATTCAAAACGTGGCAGAGACCGACGCCGATCTGCAGGTGCGAGTTATCTTCGGCAGGCGAAGCGGTATGGCAAGCACCAATGATTTTTCGCGCGAGTCGCTGAACCGAGTCGTCAAAGCGGCGTGCGAGATCGCTCAACACCAGCCCGAGAATCCCGATGACATTAGACTCCCCGATCCAACGCCGATCCCCAAAGTGGATTCGTTTGACGAGCGAGTCGAATCGGCGTCGCCAGAATTGCGCGCGAAAGCTGTGGGCGATATTTGCAAAATCGCGCGTGATGCCGCCGTGATCGCGGCGGGCGCCTACTCCACTTCAGCGATGGAATCGGCAATTGCCAATTCGCGCGGGTTGTGGGCGTATCATCCAAGCACGTCGGTTGATCTGACGATGGTCGCCACAAAAGAGAATGGGACAGGATATTCGCACGGGACGTCGTGGCGGCTCGACCGTGTGCAAGCGGCATCGCTGGGGCAAGAGGCTATCACGCGAGCCATTAAATCGCGCGCGCCGCGTCATCTTGATCCCGCTGAGTATGTGGTTATCCTCGAACCATACGCCGTCGTAGATATTTTAGAAAATCTTGCAACGTTTGGCATGGGGGCGTTGTCGTTTCAAGAGGGGCGCAGTTGGATGAACGGGCGCATCGGCAAGTTAACTCTCTCACCAAAAATTTCGATCTGGGATGACGGACTCGATCTCGACGGCGAACCGCAACCGTTTGATTGCGAAGGGATGCCAAAACAGCGCGTGGACATTGTGCGCGATGGTGTGCCTAGTGAACTGGTCTACGACATTCACACCGCCTCACACGAAGGGCGTCACTCAACAGGACATGCACAACCGTACGACGACGATTGGGATGGACCGATGCCGTCAAACTTAAATATAGGCGCGGGCGATTCGAGCGTTGAAGAAATGATCGCTTCGACACGGCGCGGGCTTTACATTACGCGCTTTTGGTATACCAACATGCTCTCTGAGCATAATTGTGTTTTAACTGGAATGACTCGCGATGGAACTTTTTTGATCGAGCGCGGTGAGATCGTCGAGCCGATTCGCAATTTGCGATTCACACAATCGCTGGTGAAAGCGTTGAAGAACGTCAGCGCGGTTGGGCGTGAGGCACGACCCATTGGCGGATACTATGGCAGTCATCGCGTGCCGCATTTAAAAATTGATGGGTTTCGTTTTACGGGGATCAGCGGGCAATAAAACTTGATTGATGTATACTCGCTTTCATGATCTACGTCGGCATTGATCCAACGGCGGGTCGCCGCCCATTCAATTATGCGATGCTCGACTCGCGGTTACGCCTCGTCGCCGAAGGCGCGGGCAAAGCCGAAGAAGTGATCGATCTCATTGGCAAGCAGGATGAAGTGATGTGCGCCGTGGATGCGCCGCTGATGCCGAACATCGGGCGCATGGCGGATGCCGACACCCGCTCCCGATTCGATCTGCCTACAAATACCGCGACGTGGTCGCAGTATCGCGTCTGCGAATATGAACTGCGGCGGCGCAACATCAAACTCTACAACACGCCCCCCGAAGTAGAGTCCGCGCCCACGTGGATGAAAGCCGGATGGAAGTTGTATGACGATCTGCGCCAGATCGGTTTTGAATCGTATCCGTCATCATCCAAGCGGCAATTTTTTGAAGTTCACCCTCACGCCATCTTCACCGTGTTGCTAGGTCGCGTGCCGTATCTCAAAGACACACTCGAAGGGCGATTGCAAAGACAGTTGTTGCTCTACGACGAAGGCATCAACATCCCTGATGCGATGAACTGGTTTGAAGAAGTGACTCGCACCCACATCTTGCGTGGAGAGATTCGATACAACGGCGCGCGAACTCACGACGAACTTGACGCCCTCGCCTCTGCCCTCACCGCCTTCTACGCCCACACCAAACCCAAACAGATCACGCTAGTCGGCGATGTGGAAGACGGGCAGATTGTGGTGCCGATAGCAGAGTTGAAAGAGAAGTATGATTAAATGAACAATAGACATTATCGGAAATAATTTTTACACTGATAAGAGAGGGAGCGCAGATAGCGAAAGTCAGTGCGGAGGTTGTGCAA
>Ga0163199_1000504_pt1 | contig 24672 bp, 14 predicted proteins | sample PL_2010_150m_FD_113537 | JGI IMG/M metagenome (GOLD analysis project Ga0163199, IMG submission 113537) | Freshwater microbial communities from Powell Lake, British Columbia, Canada to study Microbial Dark Matter (Phase II) - PL_2010_150m | ecosystem: Environmental > Aquatic > Freshwater > Lake ...
ATTTGTAAAATCAATTAACGATTATACAGCTCAGACGCGTTTCGAAATCGGGGAATTTATGCGGCATTTTAGTGAGCTGCAAGAGAAGGACCCGAAAGATATTGCAGAAGAGTATGATATTCGCGTTCAAAACCTCGGCGGTGATAAATATGCCGCTGAATATTGGGAAGATGGTCTTGCTGTAAATTCAGAAGAACATGCCTTGGCCTGGGCACAGGAGTTAGCTAAGATATCTCTGGATATTAAAGGAATTGTTAAAGAAGTCAAAAAAACATATGAGGATGTCAGAAATTCTATTAAAGCCGGTAAGCAGGAACGATACACAAAAGTGATGACTTTGCTTTACGTGCAGGAAAAGGATGGCTCCATTACTTTTCGCTACCCTTATCAGGCGCTGTTTGATTCTATACTCAAATAAGTCATTTCAAATGTTGCCCCTCCTGCAAGCGGAGGGGAATTCAACTTGTTGAGGAATTCAAGCTTAACTGGAGTTCTGAAGAAGAATAAATAAAAGAAATTAAGATTTTGGCGTGATAAGTTTTTACGAGCCAATTTACAAAACGTAAAAAGATTATTTATATTTCAAAATCATTACTTTGGTTGCAGATGAGGTTTTGGCTAGGCACAAACAAAAACATATCCGTAGTTAGGCTGGTGATAATTTTTGATAGGCGCAACTCTTTCTTCACTTACCTTTTAATTATTAAAACATACCGTTAATTTACCAATACATACCGCTTGCTTGTTAGCTGTTGTAACGACTGACTATCATATATAGATTTGATCAAAATTCTGGTAAAACAAATTGAATACTATAAAAAAGCTGATGGGCTTCTTCACAAAAAAACATTCTGTTTCCACACCTCTTTTAATTATAAAGAAAGATGCAGATGACGTTAACGTAAAAGAATACAAATCAATTGAAGAAGCAATAACCGATCTGGAAAACGATCCGAATGTTCCTTCAGATAAAATAGAAAAGTTAAGATCATCTCTGAAAAATCTAAAGTACAAAACTTCAATTAAGATTAAAAATGGTGAAATAATTAAATGAGAATAATTTTTATTGAATTAAAAACAACAGGTATTATACATTGTTTACAGCATAAGGTTAATGCCATATAAAATATAATTGCAAATGAATTAAAAGGATGTAGCATGCGAAAAATATATTCTCTTCTAATTTTCTTTTTCTTTGCCGGATTATCTTTTGCCCAGGACCAGGTTCAGGTTACATTATCACAGCCCCCGCCAAATCAACTGAGAGCTACAGATCTCTGGAAAGCAATACTCATAAATACAACCAAATCCACTTTACATATAACATTGTCAGGAACCCTTGAAGTTAAGGGAGAAGGAATAGTTGTCGATGGGAAATCAGGGCTAATGAGCTTACCTCCTGGAACAAAGATGATTACTTATAACGATGTTAAAACCGGGAATGTGAATTTCAAACCAGGCAAATGGAGCGAAGCATTCAGCCGTACAGGTAACGCACCATCCGGAGATTATACAATTTGTATTCATGTAAAAGCAGAAGACGGAATAGAAATTGGCAGCAGCTGCATTGATCAAACTATAGCTACAATAATTCCGGAAGAAGTAAGCCCACATCTTACTGTGAAATTAATTCCGCCTCCGCCAAATCAACTGAAGACTACAAACCTTTGGAGAATTGTAGCAACTAATGCAAGCGCGTTAGCCTACAATGCATTTCTTATTACTGTTGATCTAAAAGAAAAAACTACTGGAATTCAAGTAGAGAGTAAATTAAGATCGGTCATGATCTCAGGATCAAAAAATTTTTCATTCAACGATTTCAATTTAGCAGACTTAACCTACCGCAACACAAAACTTCAGGAAGCCTACGGTAAGAATATGAACGCCCCAGATGGAAATTACACCATCTGCGTATATGTTAAAAATGAAAAGGGTGAAGAAGTAGCAAGAGATTGTATTGACCAAACCATAGCCACTATAATTCCGGAAGATGTAAGCCCACATCTTACCGTAAAATTAATTCCGCCTCCGCCAAATCAGCTGAAGAAAACAGATCTCTGGAGATTAGTAGCAACTAATGCAAGCGCGGTAGCCTACAAGGTATTTCGTATTAGTATTGATATTAAGGACTATAAGACTGGAATTCAGGCAGAGAGTAAATTAAGTTCGGTCTTGATCTCGGGTTCAAAAAGTTTTTCATTTAGCGATTTCAATTTAGCAGGCATAACTTACCGCAACACAAAACTTCAGGAAGCATTCGAAAAAAACATGAATGCGCCGGATGGTAATTATACCATCTGCGTGTATGTTATAAATGAAAAGGGTGAGGAAGTAGCCAGAGATTGCATTGACCAAACTATTACCACTATAATTCAGGAAGAGGTAAGCCCACAGCTTATTTCTCCAGCGGACGGATCAAAACTAAATTCAAATCAGCCAATTCTGTTTACCTGGATGCTTCCATCAATTAAACACGGCGATGATTATAATTATAGAATTAAAGTAGTTGAGATACTCGGCAATCAATCACCTTCTGAAGCAGTTAAACTAAACCCTGCTTGGTTTGAGAGAGAGGATATTAAAACAAAGACATTAATATATCCCGTAGCTGCAAGGAAGTTCGAGAAGGGGAAGAAGTATGCATGGCAAATAGGAGCCTATGCAGATAATAATGAGATTGGAAAAAGTGAGACGTGGAGTTTTATTTATGGTAGTGAAGAACTGCCTGAAAAGATTACCGAAATAAAACAATGTGATGTTTTTAAAGTAGAATTTAAAAAAACTACCCAGAGTGACACACTTTCTTATAAGCTTTTAATAACTAATAATTATACCGGAAAGTTCGCTGGTAATAAGCCGGGAAGCTTTCGAATTACAGTCAAGGGTGATTCTATTGTTTCAATTGTTGGAGGTGTCTCAGGTGGTTGGCAGCGTACTCCGTCGAAATTTCCTCCTGGTTCAAGCAGTGTCCAATGGATTTCAACTTCAGGGGACATTCCAAATGGTATAACTGATTTAGGGAATATTTCATTACAGAGTAATACTCCTAATCCAATACAGGTAGATTATGAATGGTTAGATAAAGAGGAAGTTTTAATTTGTAAGAACTCTAGTGTTCTTAATAAATCAAATAGATCGCACATAACCAATTCTACTGATAGTACATCTGTTGGAGGGAGTGGAACAGTTGCAGTTAATGATACTATTAAGGCTGGACAAAATGGAGAATTTAAAGTCATAGTTACCGATGTAACTACCGAATCAGACAGCTCCGTGACGGGTAAAGGAAGAGTCCACATCAATTGGTTGGGGACAAATGTTGCTGTCGAGTTCAAAAAGATTCGAGTTGATACAACCAAACGATTGACTTCCGGTGGAATTGTAACTACCGAGAGTGGAAGTTCCAGTACATCTTATTTAGCATACCCACTGGCATGGGCTGAGAGTGTTCTAACGGGACCGGGTGCAGCTCACGTTGTAGATCATATAGTAAACTGGTCGAATGGTAAAATTGATAACCTCGTTACCTGGGTTAATAGTCTTAACTATGGTCAGCCGCAAATAAACTACCAAAGTAATATCCCGCCACCGGTTCTACCAGACTATTCACTTAAGATGCCTTTTGGATTGCAGTTCAATAATGGTAATCAGAAATTGGTAATTACCGAAATGGTCTTCAAAAAAGATTCATCTAAAATAAATTTTTTAGCGCAGGAAAAATTTACAAAATCTGGTACACCATATACTTTAGGATTTGCGGGAAAATATTTTCCTATACATCCTTCCAGTATAAATTTTTCCAGCGGTCGCGTGGAACTTGCCGAAGACATAAAAATTCCCAACACCACAGCCACTCCTAAAATGATTTTCAACTTTAAAAAAGGTACACCTAATTCCGCATGTTATGTTGAATGGGATAGTACCGGCGTTAAAGATATAAGTCTTGGACTCGAAGTTAAATTTACAAGAGATTGGTTGCTTCCAATTCCTACTTCAACAGATTCGGTTACAGCAACCATCGTAGGCAATGGGACAAGCATGCATGATATTCTGCTTACCGGCACTTTAGATAGTTGTGAAATTGTCGGAACAAATGGAATTAAGATTCAGGCAAGCCCGATGTCACTCGATCTTTCAGATAGTAGAAATCCCCTGGACATGCATTTCCCTAACAACTACCCAAACGATTCAACTATAACATGGCAAGGATTCTATGTAAAATCTTTTGTTCTCACTTTACCTGATACCTGGAAAACCGGAACAAATCTTACTCCACCAGTCATAACGGCATCTAATTTCGTAATTGATGATATGGGGCTAACAACGAAAATAAAAGCGGTAAACGTTTTCAATTTGCAATCAGGAAGGATAGCTGATTTAAGTGCCAGTCTGGATACGGTTGAGATTTCTATTATCAGTAGCTCTTTAGTTAGCGGAAAAGCCAAGGGCATACTTGTATTGCCAATTAGTGAAGTTACAACTCAAAACAGTTTAAAATACACAGCTACATTCAACCAGGTATCGAGTGGAAATAATTTTCAAATAGCCATACTTCCTGTAGGCCCGATTGATGCCGATATTTTTAAAGGCAAACTAACATTACTACCAACCTCAAATATTTCGGCGAATCTTTCTCCGAACTTAAACACTCTTTCAATTAATTTGAACGGTACTTTTAAGTGGGATAGTCCTAACTTTCCAATTAAAGGTATAAAGATGGAACTGGGTTTTGAGAATGTAGGATTAAACTATGCTCATAATTCAACTACAAATACACTCAATTTTAATCCCGGTACATGGAGCTTTGCGAGTCCCCCAAAATGGTTGGCAAATTTTCCTGTCTCAATTAAAAAAATCTATTATAAATCGTTAACAAAAGCGAGTTTGCCCAGCCCGAATATGGAGCTTTTAAGAGGGGCGCTGATGATTGATATAGTTGCCAATCTCACCGAAGACATAGGCGGGACAACTACATTGGGTGCATCATTTGCTATAGAGCTGAATAAGACTGACAAAAAATTTACTCCCAAATTCATAGAAGTTTTTCTTGACAGTATTTCAGTTCATGCAGATATGCCGGCTGTTAAGATTGATGGTAATATAAGTATTCGAAATGAAGATCCTGTTTATGGTAATGGCTTTCTTGGAGAATTAACTGTTGTATTTACATCTGTTGGTCTTAAAGCAAGGGCATTAGTCGAGTTTGGAAATACTAATTACTTATATGGCAGTTTATACAGGTATTGGCGAGTAGAAGCTGATGTTCTCTTACCTCCCCCGGGCGTTCCTTTTTTAACGGGTCTTGCCTTCAGAGGTTTTGGCGGCGGTGCATACTATAATATGTTAGCAACACAGGCAACCTCAAATAAAACACCATCAGGCAAGAAATTTACTTTTACTCCATTGAAATCAACAATGGGTTTGAGGGTTGCAGCTACAATAGCAACTACACCAAAGGAAGAAACTTTTAACGCAGATGTAGGACTATTAGCGCAGTTCTCAAAGAGCCAGGGTTTAACATACATTGCCTTTACAGGTGACTTTTGGGTTGGTGCCGGTTTTGCAAAGCGACCGACGGCTAACATTAGTGGAACTGTTAATGTAAGTTATGATTTTCCCGATAAGCATTTTAATCTTTCCGCAAGTGTTAATGTAAACGCTCCGCCAATTACTACTCCAAGTCCAGCAAATCTTGTGTTGGACATAAGAGGAAAAACAAATAAATGGTTTTTCAAATTTGGAGAACCAGTACCTAACGGATTAAATAATGTAGATGTTTTTGGTGTTCACTTATACGAATATTTAATGTTTGGAAATGATATAGTAGCTCCTTCCGGATTTACACAAACGTTTAAGGATGGTTATCATGGTGTATTTGGAACTGACCCGGGCATTCCTGTAATACCTGTTAATACACTCACGGCAACCGGCAAAGGATTTGCATTAGGTATAGGATTTAAATTTAACAAAGACGTTAATTTTAATTTAGTTGGTAGTTATTCTGCAGAATTGAAATTAAATGCAGGTGCCGAGTTAAATCTGGCATTTGCAGAATATAATGGAAACAACTGTGAGTATCCTTCCGAACGAATTGGAATTAATGGATGGCAAGCCTCCGGAAGTATAGGCTTTTATGCTTCTGTATTAGCATCTGTAAAACATAATAGTACGACCTGGAACATAGCAGATATTAAAGCCGGAGGTTGGCTGCAGGGAAAATTTCCAAATCCGGTATATGTGACAGGCTTGGTGGAAGGTTCGGTTAAAATTGGACATTTTACTACATGGATACATTCTACTGGTGATTGGTACTACAATGCCTGGGATGATTGGGGGTGGTCAGCATGCGTACATCTTCAAGATCATTATCTGGTAAATACATCATTTAATAAGGGTTTTGAATACGGTACTAATTGTTCCGGAATAACCAGTGCAGGAGATGGTGCAACAGTTGTACAAGGAGATGCTGCTCAAGACCAACAACAATTATTAATACAATATGTACATCCTGCACAGCAATATAGCTTCCCATTAATATCTCCATTAGCTGTACAGTATGGATTGATCCCAAATAATGTGTTTGATGTTTCAGAACAACAATCAGATGGTTCTATAAAAAACAGAACCTTTAAAATGGTAGTAACCACGAACTTGAAAATTCATAATGCAAATGGTTCTCTTTCGAACGTGGTAATAAAGAAAAATGAGAACAATCTTGGTGAGTATTTATATACAGTTGTAACTCCAATCGTTATAAATACAACAACAGCAAAAACTATTAATCAAACGCTGGCACAAAAAAACACAGTAAATACAAGCATATTTGCTAATAGCACCCTTACAAAAAATACTGCTACTATTGGACAAAATTTAACTACTACATATCCGCTTCCGCCAGCCACCAACACTTATAATAATTTACCTCCCGAACCTCCGGAGATTAAAAATAATTTAACAGTAAATAAAGATTACACTTTTACCGTAACTGCCACATTAAAAGAATATATAAGCAATAGTTGGGTTGATGCAAAAAACAAGAATAATAGTGTTGTTACTCAAACTGTTAAGAAAAACTTCAGAACGGGACCAATGGTTATTGTTGCCAGTACTAATAATTCAAAAAACACTCTAATAAATAAATAATAAAATAAAGATCAACTATGAAAAACTTATTAAAATCAAATATGCTAAAGCAAAAGAGTAGCTTACTATATATCGCCGCCATGTTTTTATTTGCAAACCTCGGCTTTGCTCAAGAGGCAGATACAACAACAATTCCCATTAGTTATGTAAATGTAGTTGGCAGATATACAGAGGGCAAAGGTGTTGAACTACGATTTTTACCTGATAAAAAATCGGTTCTAGAAGTTGCTTTTAAAAATGGATTTAGTATTGAAAGAACACTTTTCGACTCAAAAGTTAAAAGAAAACAAACCGATACTTTGGATTATGTAGAAATAGCAAAAGTATTTCCATATAAAGATAATCAATGGGAAACTACAATAAGTAGTGAGAAAAATTTAGAATCAAGGAATGAACTGGAGATTGCCAGAGATTTTCTAAAAAACATTTCTAAACGAGAAGGTGGAGTTTTTAATTTTGACAAAGGCATTGCAGAATTAAAGGATCAGAAAAGTAAGGAAGATTATGAGTACATGGTTTTCGCGCTAACCGCATTACAAAATGCAAATGTTGCTACTGCATTGGGTTTATGTTATACAGATAACACTACCATAAAAGGAAAATCGTATTTCTATAGAGTTAGGCCATTAGGTACCTCTAGTATGTACAAAATTATTCCAGTCGATTATTTTATTGTAGCTGAGAACCTTAAGAAAGGTTACGATAATCCTGTATATGTAAAGCAGGGAGATACAGAATTATTTTTTGCTTGGCTAGATATACCGGAACTTTCAGGATATTTTGTAGAGCGTGCTAATCCTGGTGAAACCACATTTACACAGTTAAATAAAGCTCCAATACATAGTCTTGAAGGCAGCGGTTATGAAGGTGAATCTAGAAGCGGCTATAATGACAAAAACCTGATCAACTATAAGATATATACTTATAGATTTTTTGGCTACACTTTGTTTGGGGAAAAAGTACAGTTTGCAGAAGTTAAAGGAATGTCTAAGGATTTAACTCCCCCTGAACAACCATTTCTACCACAACCGCAACATGTAAAAGCCAAAGAGGTTTTGGTTACCTGGAAAATGAATCCGATTCCGGCACCAGACTTGAAAGGCTTTTTTGTTGCTCGATCAGATAAAAATGAAGGAGAATTTAAAGTACTGCACAGCGCAATGCTTTCAAAAGATACCAGAACATTTACAGATACTACCTTCATCACCGGTCAGCCAAATTATTATGTAGTTCAGGCAATTGATACTGCAAAAAATGTTAGCTCTTCGTATCCGGTTTCTGTTACGTTAATTGATTCAATACCACCCGTTAAGCCGGTTTTTATTTCCGGAAAAATAGATTCGCTGGGAGTAGTGACGATAGCAGTTGAGAAAAACAAAGAAAAAGATTTAATGGGTTATAGACTTTATAAATCAAATAGTCCCGAACATGAGTTCTCTGTTATTCATGAGAGTTTTATGAATAACGACTCTTTAGTTCAAGAAGTCCAAACTGTATTTAAAGATACCGTTACATTGAATTCTTTAACACCCTTCATTTATTACAAAATTAAAGCACTGGACTTCAATTACAATCAATCAGAGTTTTCGAATGTGCTGAAAGTAGCGCGGCCTGATACAATTCCTCCTGTTACCCCTGTATTTAATGATGTGATTGTAGGAGAAAAAAAGATTGAATTGCACTTTGTACCAAGCAGCAGCGAGGATGTAAAAGAGCATATCATCTATAGAAAAACTGATATGCAGGCTAAATGGGAAATTCTCAAAACAACTGAATCAATTGCAACCAAATTCATTGATACCACTGTAACAACAGGTGTCACTTACTATTATTCAATTAGGGCTAAGGATTTAAGCGGACTGTATTCTAAATATGCTTCAGTAGTATATGGTAAACCTTATGATACAGGCATAAGACCTTCAATTGAAAACTTCACTGCAAATGTCGAAAAGAAAAATATTATTCTTAAATGGGAATATCCTGCAATAAAAACTGAACACACTTTTGTAATTTACAAGAAGGACGATAAAGGACAATTAAAACAATACGACACGACAAAAGAAAAATCATATACCGATAAAAATACCAATAAAGAAAATTACTATGCAGTAAAGGTCATTACGAATGATGGCGGTCAATCAAAATTTAGCAATGTGCTTGGTAAAATTATTGAATAGTAAAATCACACAATCAGTTCATCGGATTAAATAATTCAAAGTGGTATTTAGAATACTATTCATGACATCATTAATATTTGAAGGGAAAAAATGAAAGCATATAAAATAATATTACTTTTCTTCATTGTAACAATAAGCTCTTACGCTCAAGTTACTGTTCATCTTCAACAGCCGCCACCATATCAATTCAAGGTTGAGCAATTCTGGAAAATTGTTCTAATCAACAACAGTGAAAGGGCTGTAAATGTTTATTTAAAAGGAATAGCAACGGAATCTTCGCAAGGGAAAATTATCGAAGCAACTTCGTCAGTAATTAGTTTGCAACCCGGTGCAAGAACTGTCAATGGCCGGGATCTAGGTCCTTTCACTGTAAGTGAATCGAACACTCGCTATAAAAATATTATAATGAATACCGGTAGCCTTCCTTCAGGAAGGTATGATATTTGTGTGGCCGTATTCCAAGCAGTAGATGGAATGCAAATTGCATCCGACTGTATTCAAACTACAGTCGAAAATTTAAACCGGATGGAATTGATAAGTCCATTAGATCAAGAAGTTATCGGTAATATCTTTGCGGAAGAATCTGAAAATCAAAAATTAAAAAATATGAGTGGGCCTCCGATAATTATCTTTTCCTGGTTGCCGCCGGTTCCGGTTCCTCCGAACGCAAGAATTAGTTACAGATTAAAATTAGTAGAAATTCTTGGTTATCAGTCTGTGCATTCGGCAATGGCATCCAACCCATTGTATTATCAATCACTAATGATTTCCTCAACTGTGTTGCGATATCCGGTAGCCGCTCGGCAATTGGTTCCGGGAAAAAGATATGCATGGGAGATTGAATGTTTTCTCGATGATTTCAAAACACAGGAAAGTGAAATAAGATCTTTTGAAATCCAAGGTGGTGAAGCAAAGAAAGAAAAATATTCAGCAAACTACAATGGAGACACTAATCAATACGGTGAAACTTATATTAATGAAAAGTCCGGACTGCCATCAGGTTTGTCATCTTTCACAAACACAAATAAAAATTATGGAACATCTATCTTAAATTTCTTTGGCGCTCCGGCACAGATTGATCTATTTGGTAGTCCAAGTAATTTTAAGTTTTACGGTGATGCAAAGCTTACCCAAATAACAAGCAGTAAACCGGCACAATTCTCACAGCTTCCTTTAAACTACTGGACCTTCGAAATTAATCCGAGACTTTCAATTTATGATATTCCATTCGGGATGAATATTTATCTCTCATCATTAAACAATTCGAATAGGCAAAGTTTGAACAGCGTTTCATTTATGCTGGATATTGATCGGCTGAAATCAAAAATAAAAGATCGTATTTCTGAAAAAGTTAAGGAGATTGCATCATCTGTCGATTCTACTTTAGGAAAACTTACCGATATAGCCGCGTTAAGCGATCCGAATAAACTAGAAGAGAACGCAGAAAAACTTGGACTGATCTCTCCAGCGGAAAAACTCTTTTTAAATATTAAAACACTTGGAATCGGAAGAACATACCCGGATTATTCAGAGTTAACGGTAAGTGGTGTACCGGTTAACGGATTGAATGTGGAGTTCAACCCGGGAATATTATACTTTGCCGTTGCTGCTGGGAATAATTTTGAAGGTATCGATAATGTTTCTTTTAAGAGATCATTTTTAGCCGGTCGAATTGGATTGGGTGAAAAAGAAAATGCACATTTCTTTTTAACTGCATTAAAAATGAAGGATGATCTGAATTCGATATTAGTAAGTTCATTAAATCCATTATTACCGCCGCAGGAAAACGTTGTGTTAGGATCTGAAGGTAAACTTAACTTATTTCAAAAATTGATCGAGATAAACGGTGAAGCAGCGGTATCTGCTTTTACGCGAGATTTAAACGATGCCGATTTTGTTAGTAGTTCAATTCCGGGCTTTGTTAAAAATTTATTAACGCCGAAGTTGAGCACATCATTTGATTACGCTTGGAAAGGGAAAATAGCTTTTAATAATGAGCCGAGTGCAACATTTTTTTCTTTAGGAGTAAGAAGAATTGGTCCTGGATTTATGTCGTTAGCAGCACCGAGTTTAAGACAAGATCAACTCCAATTCGATTTTAATTTCGACCAGAAGTTCGCTGATAAGAAAATAACAATGAAAACGTTCTTCAAAGTTTACAATGATAATCTTATTAATTGGAAGCAATCAACAACAACAACTACATCGTTTGGTATTAATCTCGGTTTTTATTTCCCGAATCTGCCGTTTGTCCAAATAAATTATTCGCCATATTCACAAAGTAACGACAATATTATTGCTACTCAAAAGATGGAAAACACATCCGATTTGTTTTCTTTAATGACTGGCTATTCTTATCGGTTATCCAGTGTATCTGCTTCAACAACACTTTCATTTACAGGCCAATGGCAAAACAATAAGATTGGAATTATATCAAACAAGTTTTCGAATGAATCTTATATGTTAAATCAGAATTTCAGTTTTGAGTTTCCTCTGACAGTAAGTTCGACTTTAAGTTTGGCTCAATCCAACATTCTTTCTATCTCAAGCAGTATAACAGAATTTGATTTGAACGGGAATTATCAATTAAGTGAAATGATTTCTACAAATCTCGGCGGAACTATCTCAAACGAGGAGAATTACACAAAGAAAATAATGATTTATTTGGGCTCAAATATAATTCTTTATCAATGGCTAAGGTTCGAACTTCAAGGGAATATATCAAACTTCAAAGATCTTTCAGGCGGAGGAAATAACTATAACGATGCTATGCTGCAAGCTACGGTGTCGATGAATTGGTAATACCATTAATGAAAAGAGAAAGCAATTATTAATTAATAGAAAGTTTTTGTGTTATAAGTTATTCTGTTTTCCATGAATCAGTTGGTTATGTTTTAAAATAATTTTCGATGCGAAAGAATTAGCAAGCGGAATATATTTCTATACAATCAAAACAGCGGGGTTCACCCAAAGCAGGAAAATGATTTTGATGAAATAACACCAAATGGTGTAATAGTAAACAGTTAATTGTTATGTTCAATTGTAGAAAATCCCGATATATGTCGGGATTTTTTTTAAGAAGATGATAAACATTTCTGAAATTTACTTGCTTTTTACTTTGGTAGAATATCCATATTTTTCGTAAAACAAATTCATCTTATTCATCTTATCGAAGACACATATCATAGATCAACATAAGGGAAAAAATTATGAGCGTAACAAAAGAAGAGGCGCTGAAGTATCATAGTGAGGGAAGAAAAGGTAAAATTGAAGTCGTTCCGACCAAACCGTGTTATACCGCTAGAGAATTATCACTTGCCTACACTCCGGGTGTTGCAGAACCGTGTAGAGAGATTGAAAAAAATGACGACGATGTTTACAAGTATACTGCAAAAGGAAATTTGGTTGCTGTTGTTTCAAACGGAACTGCAGTATTAGGATTAGGTGATATTGGTCCGCATGCAGGTAAACCTGTTATGGAAGGTAAAGGTGTTTTGTTTAAACGATTCGCTGATATAGATGTATTCGACATTGAATTGAAAACACATGATCCAAAAGAAGTCATTCGTGCTGTTCAATTAATGGAACCTACTTTTGGCGGAATTAATCTTGAAGATATCAAAGCACCGGAATGTTTTGAGATCGAAGAAGAACTTATTAAGACTATGAACATACCGGTATTTCATGATGATCAACATGGAACAGCAATAATTTCTTGCGCCGCTTTGATTAATGCTGTTGAAATTGCTGGGAAAAAATTAGACAAGATTCATCTTGTTGTTAACGGTGCCGGTGCAGCTGCCATTTCTTGTTGTAAATTATATGTTGCCGCGGGTGTTAAGAGAGAAAATATTTCAATGTTTGATACAAAAGGGCACGTCAACAAAAAAAGAACTGATCTAAATAAATACAAAGAATTATTTGCCCAAGATAACCAGTATGCAGATTTAGCCGATGGAATGAAAGGTGCAGATGTGTTCGTTGGATTGTCAAAGGGAAATGTTGTTTCGAAAGAAATGGTTAAGAGTATGGCAAAGAATCCGATTGTATTTGCTATGGCTAATCCTGATCCTGAAATAAAATATGAAGATGCAATTGATGCACGCAAAGACATAATTATGGCAACCGGAAGAAGTGATTATCCCAACCAAGTTAATAATGTTCTTGGATTCCCATTTATTTTCCGCGGCACACTTGATGTTCGTGCAAGTAAAATCAATGAAGAAATGAAGATGGCTGCTACAAAAGCTCTTGCTCAGCTTGCAAGAGAGAAAGTTCCGGAGGTAGTTCTTAATGCTTATGGGGGAAAAGAATTTTCTTTTGGTCCGGAATATATTATTCCAAAACCGTTTGATCCGCGCGTACTTTGGAATGTTGCACCTGCTGTAGCAAAAGCTGCTATGGATACCGGTGTAGCCAAAAATCCAATTACTGATTGGGATGCATACAAAGTACAATTGCAGGAGCGTTTAGGATATTCAACTGAAATAGTTAGAGTAATGGTTCACAAAGCCCAGCAAAATCCTAAGAAAGTTGTTTTTCCTGAAGGCGAAGAAGAAAAGATTATCCGCGCTGCAAATGCTGCTTACGATGACAACATAGCAAAACCAATTCTGCTTGGTAACGAACAGATTATAAAAACACGAATTGAAGATTTAGGATATGAACTAAATAAATTTGAAATAATAGATCCCGAGACAACGAAAAAAAATGAACAATATTCAGAAGTGTTTTATAAAAAACGTCAACGTAAAGGTATAACTCCGCGAGATGTAAAAGCTTTAATGCACGATCCGAATTACTTTGCAGCAATGATGGTGGAAATGGGTGATGCTGACGCGATGGTTGGCGGACTTACACAACATTATCCTCAGACAATCAGACCTGCACTTCAATGTATTGGTGTAAAAGAAGGATTAAAAATTGTTTCCGGTATGTACATCGTAATCATTAAACGTAAAGTATATTTCTTTGCCGATTGTACGGTAAATGTTGATCCTACCCCAGAACAACTAGCAGAAATTGCTATTAATGCTGCAGATGCTGTCAAAGAGTTTGATATAATCCCTAAAATTGCAATGCTTTCATTCAGTAATTTTGGAAGCGCTCCTTATCCGCAAACAATTAAAGTTTCAAATGCCGTAAAAATTGTAAAGCAGAAAAGACCTGATCTTATAGTTGATGGCGAGATGCAGGCAGATACTGCTGTTGTTGCTGAAAAAATGGGAAAAGAATATCCATTCTCGTCACTTAAAGGTGGTGCAAACGTCCTGATCTTTCCAACTCTTGAAGCTGGAAATATTGCTTATAAACTATTACAGCGTTTGACCGATGCAACAGTGATTGGTCCGATCCTGATGGGAATGAAAAAACCTGTTCATGTTATTCAGCGCGGCGATACTGTTAATGATATTATTAATATGACTGCTATTGCTGTTGTCGGTGCAAAGAGCCATAAATAATTGAATGTTTTATTGATTCGGATAATTGGAAAAAGCCTAACTTCATTTAGAAGTTGGGCTTTTCGTTATTTATATTACGAATAGATAATTTTATCTTAGCCACAGATTAATCGGCAAGATTTATAGTGTTAAAAAATATTTTATATATCTCCGGTAGCGTTGTGATATTTTTTGCCGGATTAATTTTTTATGGGGTAATTCTCAATCTCCGAGAAGTTACCTTAAAAGAAGTATTGATTGAGAAAGGATTGACAAAACTTGAAAACGTACATCTCGTAATAGATAGAACTGATTATCGGATTTCACTTTACTCAAATAAAATTTTAGTTAAAACATATAAAGCGGTATTTGGTAAAAGTTCAGGAACAATAAAATCTTCTGCAGAGGATAATATTACACCTATCGGAGATTATAAAATTTGCGCAATTGATACATTAAATAAGTACCATAAATTTTTACATTTAGATTATCCGAATGAACGGGATGCAGCCGAAGCTCTAAAACAAGGATATATTTTCGATGATGAGTTTAACACAATAATACTCTCTGCAAAGAAAAATGAATGTCCACCCAAAGAAACAAAACTTGGTTCGGAGATAGGAATACATGGTATTGGAACATATAATATTATATTTAAAAATCTTCCGTTCTCTTTTAATTGGACGAACGGATCAATCGCATTGAGCAACGAAAATATTGATGAACTGTACTCAGTGATAAAAATTGGAACTCAGGTAAAAATAATTAATTGAAGGATTAATGTTGAAATTTAAGCTTTCATACATTTTCATATTTCTATTTGCAGCAGGATTATTTGCACAACCAAATAAAAAATTTGAACTTACTCAGATTAACTTTGAAAATAATAGTAATTTTTCCTCATCTGTCCTTAGGGAAATAATATTTTCTAAAGAATCGCCCAATTGGCTGTCGCAGCTCTTAAATAAGATTTCATCATTAGGTGGCAAAGCTGTTTATTTTGATTCTCTGCTAATTCAATCAGATATAAATGCACTCAAAAATTTTTATCATGCCAACGGATTTTTCAAAGTAAAAATTAATTCTAATTATCAACTGGATTTATCAAATAACGAAGCACGATTAACTTACACGATCTTTGAATCTCAACCGGTTTATTTTAATTCATTGACTTTGAAAGGTTTGGAATGGATTGCACCCGAATTTCAAGAATTACTTACCGATTATTGCAGGGTAGATGCGAACAAAATCTACGAAGATGCAATTGTTGATGAGAAGAAAAATTATACTTTGTCCTTCCTTCGTGATCATGGTTTTATGTTGGTTAATGTTGAACGTCCTTATGTAGTTATTGATACAATGAAAAATAAAGTTGATGTAGAATTAAAGTTTACACCTGGCAACCGATATAAGATTAGCGATTTGTTTACTCAACGAACGGGTAAAGGAGTTGATTTAGTTGATGATGTTTTGCTAAAAGATATTGTAGGAATAAAAATTGGAAGCTGGTACAGCAATTATGATATTCAGCGCGGACAAGTTAGATTGTTTAGGACAAATCTTTTTACTTCAGCGGCTGTAATGGGTGTTATATCAGATACAGTTGGCAATAACGTTCCACTTAACATTAGCGCGGATATCGGGTTAATGCATGAACTATCACCTGAAATAATAATGAACAACGAGGATAATACTTTTAATCTTGGTTTAGCACTGAACTTTATCAAGAAAAATTTTCTCGGTGATGCAAGAAAATTTACTATCGGTACTTCTGCTGCGGCACAAAATATTTCCGAGTTCTTACGTAATCCTTCATTTGCAGATTCCGCATTTTACGGTTACTTCGACGCACGTGTTTCAATTGAACAGCCGTTTCTATTTGGTGAACCAATAACAACAAAACTTGAAACATATTTCACCACTCAAAAAAGAAAAAATGAATATAACTCTATAATAATAGGCGGCAGGTTAAGTTTTGATTTCGAACTTCCGCAGTTTACATATTTTAATTCTTTCAATGTTTATTTAAATGTTGAACGATCTGAATATGATTACAAACCGGCTTACTTGAAAAATTTATTTAGTCAAAGTTTTCAAATCAAATATGGTGCACCTAAAGATTTTGCAGATTCGGTAGCAAGTAATTATGTTGATCATGACCTTGGTGGCAGATATATTTCCCAGAGTACGAATGCTGCAATCGGAATTAATTTAGGAGCTACCAAAACAAATGATACTTTTTTTCCTTCAAACGGTTATGCTCTTTCTTTTTTGTTAGAAGATGGTAACTCTATTCCATATCTGATCAGCAGATTATTTAAAAGTGGTTTTACCCGTCCATTATTTTTTAAGGGTGTTATTACCTCATCGGTTTACTTACCGGTTTATAATTCCAAAGTAGATGCATTAGGAATAAAATTTAAGATCGGACAAATTTTTACTTACCGCGGTGAACAATCGGCTATTCCACTAAATCAAAGATTGTACGCCGGCGGAAGTAATTCCGTACGCGGATGGGGAACCCGCCAGCTTGTTCCTAAAAAAGTTGAGTTTGATTTAGCTGCTAATCCCACTCAAGATGATCTTGAAGCTTTTCTTGGTAAAGGTGCTGCAACTGGTGGATTCTTTGTGATGGAAGGTTCAATCGAAACGAGAAATAGAATTTTAGGCAGAGTTGGTAGTGCACTTTTTATTGATTACGGAAATACTTGGAACGGATACCAAGAATTTCGTTATGATGAAATTGCTGTTGCCGCAGGTTTTGGTTTAAGATATTACTCGGATTTCGTTCCATTAAGAATTGATTTCGGTTTCAAAATTTATGATCCAAATGACCGTCGTCCCATGGTTAGCAAAGAATTCTGGAAAGAGATTCTTCAATTTCACATTGGAATAGGTGAAGCGTTTTAATTCATTATTTTTTTGAAAACTACACAACAATCCGACTTTGTTTACCAACGCATTTTTAACTAAATTTGCCATCACTTTTTTAGGAACCCCAGATGATTTCAAGTATGACTGGATATGGCAAAGCTATCGTTCAGAGAGACGATATTACCGTTGAAGCAGAATTAAAAAGTCTTAACAGCCGTTATCTTGATCTCTCGCTTCGAATTCCGAAGTTTCTCATGAACAAAGAATTTGAGATTCGAGAAAAAGTTAAGAACCGGATTAAAAGAGGAAAAGTTTATCTGGCGGTTTCAATACGTAAAGGCGAAGTTGAAGAACGATTTAATGAAATTGATCCTGCCGGTGTTAAGTATGCGCTCAGTTTATTAAAGGATATTAAAAAGTACGCAAAGATAAAAGGTGATCTTAAATTAAGCGATGTTCTTCTTTTTCAGAATATGCTATTCAAAGATGATTACGAACAAGCCGGAGAAGAATTTGAAATTGTTGTTGAAGCAATTGATTCTGCTGTTAACGAATTAAACAAAATGCGTGAAGCTGAAGGTAAAGAACTTGAAAAGGATTTACGTAAAAGAGTTCAAATAATAGACGGTGCTCTATCAAAAATTGAAAACTCATCCGAAGAAAGTATTAAAGCTTATTTTGAAAAGATAAAAGAAAAAGCAAAACAATTAGTTGCTGATCTATCTAACAATCAAGACCGCTTGAATATGGAACTGGCATTAATTGCCGAACGTGCCGATGTAACGGAAGAATGTGTTCGTTTACATAGCCACATTAAAATGTTTCTAGATACAATCTCCAAATCAGATGATGCCGGAAGAAAACTAAATTTTATAGTTCAGGAAATGAATCGCGAAGCAAATACTATAAACAGTAAATCGGTTTCGTCGGAAATTTCTCACAATGGAATTTCTATAAAGGAAGAAATAGAAAAGATTCGTGAACAAATTCAGAACATTGAGTAAACCGTGTCAAATCATAAGGCAAAATTATACGTATTTTCTGCGCCCAGCGGTTCCGGTAAAACAACCATAGTTCGCGATGTGCTAAAAAATTTTCCCGAGTTTGTTTTTTCTGTTTCGGCTACTACAAGAAAAAAAAGAAGTACTGAAAAAGAAGGCGTTGATTATTATTTTATATTGGAAGAAGAATTTAAAAAGAAGATTGATACCGGTGAATTTGTTGAGTGGGAAAAATTTTACGATTATTATTACGGTACTATAAAAAGTTTAGTTGATGGTAATCTTGCAAAAGGACTATCAACTGTTTTTGAAGTTGATGTTAAAGGTGCACTAAGTATAAAGAAAGCATACAAAAATTCTGTTCTAATATTTATTGCTCCTCCCAGTATAGATGTTCTAAAAGACAGATTGATAAAACGAAATACTGAAACAGATGGAGATCTTAAGAAACGTATTGAGCGGGCTGAAATGGAATTGAGCTTTAAGGATCAATTTGATTACGTGGTTTCTAATGTGAATCTTGAAGAAGCAAAAAAAGAAGTAAAAAAAATTATAGAAAAAGAAATATAACAGGAGAAGTAAAATGGCAATAAAACCAATTAACCTAACCAAAATAAAAGCGAGCATACCGAATCTTTACGAAGCCGTTATTATTGCAGCAAAACGCGCACGGAAACTCAACGATGATAATAAGCTAGAATTCAATTCGCTGTTAAGCACAATGACAACCGGACACGAAGATGAATTTGAAGACCGGGAAAATCCCGAACAGATGAAGCTTTCGTTAGAATTTGAAAAACGCGAGAAAGCTCATATCAATGCTGTAAAAGAATTAGTTGATGCAAAGATCGAATACAGATACAAATCGGAAAAAGATAAATAAATATTTAGCTTTTCTTTTAATGAAGCGGAAATCAGCAAATGATCTCCGCTTTTCTTTTTTGTGCTAAAGTTAGTGCTAAATTTTCAGTAAAGATTTTGTTAATTTCCTACTGCCAATCGTGTTAAGTCCTTAATAGGATTTGAAAATGATAGAAAAAAAATTATTGATAGAAGCAATTAAAGACCAGCAGGAAATCTTTGGCGATTTATTGTTTGAAAAAGTGGATACTTCAATTGAGGAGTCAATGAAGAAAAAAAATACTGTTGTTAAAGAAATCTCAGAGAGCAAAATATCTGTTGCAGTGAATCTCTTTCTTGAAGATTTCCAAAAAGCAGAATCGCTGGAGGAGTTGAACTCTAAAATTTGTAATTGCCAGAATTGTGCACTCGGAAAAACCAGAACAAAATTTGTCTTTGGAGTCGGTAATCCTAATGCAGATGCAATGCTTATCGGTGAAGCTCCGGGACGTGATGAGGATTTGCAAGGTGAACCTTTTGTTGGACGGGCTGGTAAATTATTGAATGATATATTGAAGGCAGTAAACTTTAAGAGAGAAGATGTTTACATTGCCAATATATTAAAATGCCGTCCGCCGAATAACCGCGATCCGCTTCCACTGGAAATGGAAACTTGTATTCCATATCTTCATAAGCAAATAGATTTGATACAACCGAAAATTATTTTATGTCTTGGCAGAGTTGCAGCAAACGGATTGCTTGATAAAAAACTTTCATTGGGACAGTTACGTGAAAGTAATTATGAATTTAATGGAATAAAAGTAATGGCAACATATCATCCCGCGGCGCTTTTAAGAAATCCTAATTGGAAACGCGGCTGTTGGGAAGATGTACAAAAATTTAAAAAACTGTATGATGAATTAACGGCAAAATAAAATGGCAAAGCGAACGACTAACCGCAAAAGCGGTAAACGAAGTATTGATATTGAAAAATTAATAGCATCGGCTAATCAACCACCATCTGCAACCGAAGTTGAGATGGCGGTACTTGGTGCAATGTTAATTGATGAAGATGCAGTTCCTAAAGCAATCGAAATTCTAAAACCGGAATCTTTTTTCGATAAAAGAAATAGGATTGTATTTGAGTCAATGGCTTCTTTGTATGAAGCTAACGAACCGATAGACACTGTTTCTGTTTATGAAGAATTGAAAAAATCCAGTAAGACAGATGAAGCAGGCGGCGCAGCGTATATCAGCAAATTATCTCAAGATATTTCTTCTGCTGCAAATATAGATTATCACGCGCGTGTTGTTATGGAAAAATGGATTCTCCGCCAATTGATTTCTTCATCCATGGAAATTGCCAGTTCTGCTTATGCAGGTAATGAAGATGTTTTCGATCTGCTTGATGCTGCTGAAACAAAGATCTTTCAAATTTCCGAAAAGGGAATTAAAGAATCTTTCAAGTCAATGGATAAAGCAGTTAAAGAAGCGCTTGAATTGATCGAAGCAATTCACTCAAAAAATATTTCAACCTTTTCGGTCCCTTCGGGATTTTTTGAATTAGATGATCTGCTCGGCGGATTTCAAAAATCCGATTTGATTATAGTTGCATCCCGTCCTTCTATGGGTAAAACGGCATTCGCTATGTCTGCCGCACGCAATGCCGCTATAGATCATAACGTACCTGTAGGAGTATTCAGTTTAGAAATGGCTACTATTCAATTAGCTACAAGATTAATTTCTGCTGAAGCTCGCATCAATGCACATAACGTACGAACAGGAAAGTTTAAAGCAGAAGAGGGAGCAAAGATCAGCCGAACTGTGCACAAACTTAGTAAAGCACCGATTTATATTGATGATACTCCTGCTATTTCAATTCTTGAACTCCGAGCAAAAGCAAGAAGACTTAAGAATGAGAAAAAAATAGGATTGATAATTATTGATTACTTACAGCTTCTTAGTTCTACCGTTCATATGGAAAGTCGTGAACGTGAAATTTCAACAATATCTCGTTCGTTAAAATCTCTTGCTAAGGAATTGAATATTCCGGTTATCGCACTTTCTCAATTAAACCGTCAGTTGGAATCACGCTCGGATAAAAAGCCGATGCTTTCGGATTTACGCGAGTCCGGTTCGATCGAGCAGGATGCAGATGTTGTATTGTTCTTATACCGTCCTGAGGTTTATGGTATAACTCAATATTCTTACGGTGAAATGAACGGCGAATCAACCGAAGGTATTGCCGAAGTAATTGTTGGTAAACAAAGAAACGGTCCTATTGGTGAAGTTAAATTACGTTTCATAAAAGATTATGCAAAATTTGAAAATCTTGATCGGTTCAGACAGCAACAAATACCAGCCGGCGCAGAACAAGCGGCTATTGCTCAAGGTGCAGAGGACTTTCCGATATGACAAAGTTTTTGCCGTTTCTTTTTCTTCTCATCGTAGTGTGTCATTCTAACGCACAGACTATTTACACACAAGCTGATGTTGATGTTTGCAATTCAAAATTTCAATTCTCTTCTGAAAAAAACCTTTCTTCATTACCGGTCAATGAAATAATTATCGAGATCGGAAAAAGTTTTCTTGGAACGGACTACGCAGCCAACACTCTTGAAAAAGGCGATAAGGAAAATCTTGTTATTAATCTTACAAGATTAGATTGCTACACCTTTCTAGAAACTTCGCTAGTATTTGCACGATGCATCAAAAAAGGGAAGACTTCGTTTGAAGATTATCAAACAGAATTAACCAACATTCGATACCGGGATGGAAAGTTGAAGGAATATCCATCTCGATTGCATTACTTTTCCGATTGGATCTATGATATGGACGATCGTGATATAGGTAAAGACATCACAAAAGAAATCGGTGGTAAACGTTATGTAAAGAAAATAAATTTCATGAGCACTCATGTTGATTCTTATAGACAGTTGAAAGAAAATCCAAAGTTTGTAAAAGAGATTTCAAATATTGAAAGGCAGATCAGCACTCGAAAATATTTTTTCATTCCGCAAGAAGAGATTGCTTCCATTGAAAATAAAATTCAGAGCGGAGATATTATCGGAATTACAACCAACGTTGAAGGACTCGACATTGCGCATACGGGAATTGCAATCCGTATGGATGACGGACGAATCCATTTAATGCACGCACCGAATGTTGGGTATAAAGTTCAAATCACAGAAAAGCCGCTTGCAGATTATATCAAAGGAAATAAGAAACAAACGGGTGTGATTGTTTTAAGACCGAATTAAGATTTATATAATTCTCAATTCTACATTCGCAATTCTCAATTATTTTTTCACCAAGCTTAACAGCACTTTAATGTTTTCCAAATCTTCTTTCTGATCTTTCTCTTTTGGTGTTTCTAAAACTTTCGGCACCTTCTCAATTTTTTTATCGTTCATAATATTTGTAAAACCTTCCTTGCCGATAAATCCTTTCCCTATATGCTCATGGCGATCAACCCTACTCCCCAAATCTTTTTTGCTGTCATTCATATGAATGCACTGCAAACGGTCTAAACCGATAATATCATCAAACTCTTTAATCACTTTCTTGTATTCTTTTGGATCTTTTAAGTTATAACCAGCAGCAAAAATATGACATGTATCAATGCAGACAGTCATCCGATCTTTCTCATCAACCAGATCAATTATTTTTCTAAGCTGTTCAAATTTATATCCGAGAGCAGTTCCTTGTCCTGCAGTAGCTTCAAGCATACTTTTGGTTTTGTACCCATTGGTTTTTTCGTGAGCATAGTTAAGAGATTCGGCGATGATCTTGATTCCCTCATCTTCACCTTGTCCGGTATGAGCACCGGGATGAAAATTTAATTGAGGAATTCCAAGCTGTTCACATCTTTCTAATTCCTTGATAAATGATGTACGGGATTTTTGCAGACTCTCCGGATCTTTTGCACAGAGATTTATCAAGTAAGAATCGTGAGAGACTACAAATTTTACGATTGATTGACTTAATTTATTTTTGAAATCAGTTATTTCTTTTTCGTTTAGATCTCTAGCGAAATATTGATTATTATTTTTTGTGAAGATTTGAATTGCGGTAAAGCCAAGCTTTTCCGCAGTATCTATTGCAGAAGCCGGTCCGCCCGAAACAAATGTATGTGCACCGAGTAAATGTTTCATTTATTCCTCTTTTCTTAATCATGCTCATGTGCATGAAATAATTTTGTTTTTAGCAATTCATTAACAATTTGCGGATTTGCTTTTCCTTTTGTCTCCTTCATGATCTGTCCGATAAAAAATCCGATTACTTTTTCTTTACCGTCCAGGTATTCTTTTACTTGAGATTGATTTGATGATAGGATCCGATCTATTACACTTTCTATTTCTTTTATGTCGGTTATCTGAACTAGATTTTTTTCTTTTATGATTTCTTGCGGATCTTTTTTTGTTTTCAGCATTTCCGGAAAAATATCTTTGGCTATTTTACCATTGATAACATTTTCATTTATTAATTTTATCAAATTGCCAAGTTTCCCAGGTGTAACAGGAAATTCTTTTATCGAAATCTTTTCATCATTCATAACTTTCAAAACTTCAGTCATTACCCAGTTGCTTGCTGACTTATAATCACTCGTAACTTTCAAAACCTTTTCATAATAATCGGCAAGCTCGCGTGAAGAAGTTAAAATCTCCGCATCATACTTCGGCAATGAATATTTAGAAATGAAACGGTCTCTTCTTCTTTCTGGAAGTTCAGGCATAGATGATGCAATTTCACTTTTCCACTTTGCGTCAACAACAACCGGCATAAGATCAGGATCGGGGAAGTAGCGGTAATCGTGAGCTTCTTCTTTACTACGCATCGGTTTTATTTCGTTTAAGTCGGCATCCCAAAGAAGTGTTTGCTGAATAATCTTTCCACCATCTTCAAGAATATCAATTTGTCTTTCGATCTCGTAATCAATTGCTTTTTCAACATTACGGAACGAATTCATATTCTTTACTTCAGTTTTAGTTCCTAGTATTTCTTCACCTTTCAAACGGATAGAAACATTTGCATCACAGCGTAAAGATCCTTCTTCCATATTGCCGTCGCAAATCCCTAGATAAGTAACGATCTGTTTTAGTTTTGTTAAATAGAGATAAGCTTCTTCGGCAGTGCGCATATCCGGTTCGCTTACAATTTCCATTAACGGTGTGCCGCACCTGTTTACATCAATTA